>Ga0247727_10003113_pt1 | contig 37118 bp, 35 predicted proteins | sample WisWelCaveWW1625_FD_202498 | JGI IMG/M metagenome (GOLD analysis project Ga0247727, IMG submission 202498) | Biofilm microbial communities from Wishing Well Cave, Virginia, United States - WW16-25 | ecosystem: Environmental > Aquatic > Deep subsurface > Groundwater > Cave microbial mat | place...
GTTTGGCACATAACATCAAAAAGATGTATCAAATCAAGGCAACATAAATTGCTTTGAAAAAAACTGAGGATCGAAAAATGAAATGCTTATTTCGCTTGGTATGAAAAAATAGTTCTCGGTCAGCCTCACAACACCGACAAAGGCGGGGACTGACATAATTATTTATATGGAGGCGAATGAAGCGGGGGGATATTCAAAGAATAGTTTTTGAATTCATCAAAGTTGATTTCCAAGTCCTGAGTTGTATTAAGCCCCCAAAATCTAACAATTATTCCAAAATCATCTTCATCCTCATATCCCGTTTCAATCATATAGTAGAATTGACTTCGTTCCATTTGTTTTTCTTTTTCTTTATCATATAAAAGTTGGTCTAGTATATCGTTATTCAACAATATCTCCTTTCGTTTTTCAAATTCTCCCGATACTTTATCATAGGTATCCAAATAGAAAAGAGGAGTATTTAACACGCCACGTTCTAAAACCACTTCAGTAACCTGAGAACCCAGTGCCGCATAATAATCAGCCGGTACTGTCACTTCTTTATAAGTTGTGCCAACAAAGTGAATTTGGGAATTAAAAGAAAAATGGTAAGGTATTGCAGCATCCTTTAGAAAAGGAGATGGGGCGTAAGTAACTATTTGTTCCCCACTTAGGTAATTATATTTTACAACCACTTCTCGTTGTTCTTCCTTACCAGATTGGATGCCTGATACAAAAACATCTTCACCACCTTCCCAAGGAAGTTGTAATTGTGTAAAATCATCATTTTCAATTTCAAGTTCAATAATTTTATCCGAAACAACGTTCAGTTCATTGTCACAAATGACGAATTGATATGAGACATTTTCGGTATTGAGAAAATGTATAATTAACAATTTGTCTCCTTGGGTGGAAGAAATTAAAACAGGATAGAATATTCCGGGAATTCCTCCTGATTGAAAAGTATATAAAAGAGTAGGCTCAGTCATATCGGATTCAGGGATCAGATATCCTAACTTCATTTCTTTTGCTTTCCGATTATAGTCAATGTAGTAAAATATTAGTTTGTCGCCCACATTGAATGTGTTGTTATATGGGTCGAGCCAATAATCACCAATTTCTTTTTGATATTCAAATGTCCTTTTGTAGGCTCCATCAGTTCCAAAAACATGGATTCTGTTTCCATATCCAAAGAAAAATATTTCATCTTTTGACGATCCAAGAACGACATATGCCCCTTCATTTTCGTTAGCTTTTTTATCTGCAGGTAGTTTAAATTCAATGTTTGTTTGAGCGCACAGACTTAAGCTAAGAAACAGCAGTAGAGAGGTGAGGAGGTTTTTCATTTGGGTACTTTTTTCTTCTCAACTAAAATTAAACTTCATTTTTTCACAACCTCCAGCAGGTCAATCATCTTCTTCAGATAATCGCGTTCGGTACGAAGTTGATCATTTTCGGTTTGCAAATTATTAATTGTGGCGATGGTGTTCTGACGTGGGCTTTCCATTTGCGGATGTTGGGCGGCAAGCAGATCGGAGAGGAGGGCAAAAAAATCATAGTTGAGCGCGATGCTTATTTCCCAGAGCAGGTAAGTTTGAATGGATGGTTTGCGGATGATATGATACATGCCCCCGTTGCGCGCCAACCTGCGGTCGAGTTCAGCATTCGTCAGGTGCTGATTTTTCATCCGTTCAGTCACTTTTTCACCGAGGTGAATGCCCATCACATTCGGATTTTTTTGCCCCCTTTTGCTCATTTTATCAGAATATTGGTGGTTTGGATGCCTTGTTCAGGGGTAAAACCTGAAAAGCCAGGTTTATGACCTGAACAGGCAGGTTTAAAACCTGAAATCTCAGACGTGTGACCTGAGCGGTCAGGTTTAAAACCCGAAATCTCAGGTTTAATGCCTGAACGGTCAGTTTTAAAACCCGGAATCTCAGGTTTAGCACCTGAGATCAGGCTAAAGCCATTAAACAGATTTTTCATGGGGTAAAAAACTGGGCGTATTCATTCGACTTAACCTCCCACAAACCGCCAGAACCGGTATCGGCTTTGTACTTCGCATATTTTTTATCCAAAAGACCGTTTTGGAAATTATCATGATCGTGAAGGATTTTGGTATCCTTCATTACTTCGGTGAATCCTGCAAGGCGCATCATACTGGCTTCAAGAAAATTGCGGTCCTTGGCATCGGCCATAAATTCTGTCCAGTCAACATCCGGGCTGTCCAGAGCAGGCTGGGTGTTATGATATTGCAACACTTTGTTAATGAACAATTTCATTTGCTCATCAATACTGCCGTACTGCGAGCTTTCCTCGGGAGTAAGGTTGCGGCATTTGGAGAGAATAATGGTTTCAAAAGTTTGCAATGCAGCGGCTGCATTGGAAATTTCAATGTCCGTAAAATGATCCGTAATTAAATTAAAGAGTGCCATAGCGATATGGGTTTTTAAAGGTTAAAAAAATATTTGGTTGAGAAAAAAAAGAGGAGAATGCTAAATGCTAACGCGTGACTGCTGACTGCTGACTGCTGACTGCTGACTGCTGACTGCTGACTGCTGACTGCTGACTGCTGACTGCTGACTGCTGACTGCTTTAAATAGGGGGTATTAAAATTAGCGAGAATCATGTTATTGAAATAAAGGTAGAAAAATAATTTGAGAATTTGAAAATGAAAAAAGATACACCCGCGCCCGCGCAAAAAAATTCTTCCTCTACATTTTCAAATTTTCAAATCATCAAATTTTCAAATCAGTTTCTGTGCAATCTCCCCGCTCTGTTTCCCTTGCATCCGTTATGCTGAAACATTGAATCATATAGCTTTGCACGCTTCGTTTAATTTGTGAATTACCGGTAACCGTATGAGTTTTTTATATCCGCAATTTCTTTGGGCGCTTTCGCTGCTTGCCATTCCCATCATTGTTCATCTGTTCAATTTCAGGCGCTACAAAAAAGTGTATTTCACCAATGTGCAGTTTCTGAAAGACATGAAGGAGCAAACCACCACCCGCTCGCGGTTGAAACATTTGCTCGTTTTGTTTTCGCGGTTGCTGGCGGTTTCGTTTTTGGTTTTTGCTTTTGCGCAGCCTTTTATTCCGAAAAACAAAAATGATGTGGAGAAAACTTCGAAAGTGGTGAGCGTGTACATTGATAATTCGTTCAGCATGGATGCGGTGGGCGAGGAGCAGTCGCTGGTGGAAACGGCCAAACGCAAAGCCGCGGATATTGCGAATGCCTATTCAGCCGAAACACAATTTCAACTGATCACGAATGATTTTGAAGGCAGACATCAGCGGCTTTTAAGCCGCGATGAGTTTATTACGGCAATTGATGAGGTGAAAATTTCTCCTGCCTCTCATAAACTTTCTGAAGTGGTTTCAAGGCAGAAACAGGCGCTGAATCAATCAACGGCAGAAACAAAATTGGTTTACCTGCTCAGCGATTACCAGGAAAATATTACTGATCTTGTTGAAGATTCTTCGATCATCGTGAATATGGTTCCGATCGAATCCAACCGCGGGATGAATGTGGCGATAGACAGTTGTTGGTTTATTTCTCCTGTTCAAATGCTGAATCAAACGGCAACCTTGCTCGTGAGCATCACGAACCACGGAGAAGAAGCGGTGGAGAACGGCAACATCACTTTGCATGTGAATGATAAAACAACTGCCATTTCTGATTTCACGGTTGCCGCTCATGAAACGGTAACGGATACTTTGAGTTTCACTATTTCGGAAACAGGCTGGCAGAAAACAGAAGTGACGATTGAAGATTTTCCGATCACGTTTGATGATCAGTATTACTTGTGTTTTCATGTGGCGGAAAAAATCAACCTGCTTTCCATCAGTGAGCAAACGGAGAACCCGTATATCAATGCCATGTTTGCTGACAATAATTTTTTCGCCCTCACCAATAATAACAGCGGTCAGCTTGATTATTCTTCATTCAACCAATATCAGTTGATTGTAATCACTTCACTCAAAACCATTTCGTCCGGTCTGGCTTTTCAATTGAAAGAATACCTGAACAGCGGTGGCAGTGTTTTGATTTTTCCGCATGCGCTGGCAGATAAAAATTCTTACAACACGTTTCTTTCTTCCGTCAATGCCTCTACCCTCGGTGATTGGAACACTACAACCAAACAAGTTTCCAAAATCAACACCGAGCAGGAAATTTTTAAAGATGTGTTTGATGAAATAAAGGAGAACATCAATTTGCCGTCAGCCAAATCAAGTTTCAGTTTTATTTCCAATGCGCGCAGCGGTGAAGAGCCTTTGTTGAAATTTTCTGACAATACTTCTTTCCTCAGCAAATTCGGAATTGAAAAGGGTAGTCTCTATTTGTGCGCCTCGCCTTTGGATCAGGAAATTACCGATCTGCCTGTACACGCGATTTTTGTTCCGATGATTTATAAAATGGCGATCAACGGAATCCGTTCCGGAAAACTTTCTTATACCATCGGCAAGGATAACCTGGTGGAAGTGACCGATCAAACCGAACATGGAGAAACAGGCTACAAAATAAAAGGCGAAACGATTGAGTTCACCCCGTCAAGAAACGTGGCAGCAGGCAAACTGAGGCTTGGAATCGAAGGACAAATCCAACAATCAGGATTTTATGAAATCATTATTGACGATGCAGAAAACGCAGAGCAGTTTGCAGAAAATTATGACCGTAAAGAATCGGTGATGAAATTTTATTCAGCCGAACAGTTGAAAGAACAGTTTGAAAATGACCACCGGAATATTATTGAATCAGCGGGCGAAGATTTTTCTGTTGCTGTCGCGGAGATGAATCACGGAAATGCGCTGTGGAAACTTTGCGTTATTTTCACGCTGTTATTTTTAGCCATTGAAATTTTGTTGTTGAGATTCTTACGCTGAACCCCCGCAGATGAACCTGCTGATACGCAACGCGAAAATCATAGATCCGAACTCGCCCCACCATTTAAAAGTCAAAGACATTTTTATTAAGAACGGAAGCATTTCTGCTATAGGTTCAAAGCTGAAGGGAAATGCAGCTGTTCGTGAACTCACAGGAAATAATATTCATGTTTCTCCGGGTTGGTTAGATCTGAACGCATCGCTTGGCGATCCCGGTTTTGAGTATAAAGAAGATATCACCAGCGGAATGAAAGCGGCCGCGGCTGGTGGATTTACCGGTGTCTGTTGTACGCCCGATACATTTCCGGTCATTCATTCCAAATCAGAAATTGAATATGTAAAACAAAAGTCTGCCGGAGGTTTGGTGGACGTGTGGCCCGTTGGTGCGCTCACGAAAAACCTTGAAGGAAAGGAGATTACGGAAATGTATGATATGCGTCAGTCGGGTGCGGTTGCGTTTTCTGATGCTTACAAATCTATCAGCGATGCAGGCGTGATGATGCGTGCTTTGCTTTATGCAAAATCTTTTGACGGAGTCATTTTTTCTTATCCGGAAGATTATTCCGTTTCTAATCATTCGGTGATGAATGAAAGTGAAATGAGTGTGATGCTTGGCATGCATGGCAATCCTTCGCTTTCTGAAGAGCTCATAATTATCCGTGATTTATACTTATTGGATTATACTGAATCGCGTTTGCATTTCTCGATGATTTCCACCAGACGTGCAGTTTCGTTAATCAAAGAATCAAAATCAAAAGGAACAAAATTGAGTGCGGCAGTTTCTCCGTTTCATCTTTTTGCAACCGATGAATTGTTGAAAGATTTTGATTCGAATTACAAAATCAATCCGCCTCTGAGAACGAAGGAGGATGTGAAAGCATTGATCAAAGGAATTAGTGAAGGAACGATTGATGTGATTTGTTCAGCTCATGTGCCGCAGGATATTGAATCAAAAAATGTAGAGTTTGAAATGGCATTGCACGGTATCATCAGTTTGGAAACTGCCTTTGCGATAGCAAACACTGCGCTGAAAAAATCGGTGAGTATTGAACAGATCATTAATTGCTTTGCGATTGCGCCACGCAAAATTCTCAGTTTGAATCCTGTTGTGATCGATGAAGATGACGAGGCCAATCTTACAATTTTCGATCCTGAAAAGAGTTGGATTTATGAAGAGAAAAACATCCGCTCCAAATCAAAAAACTCCCCTTTCATCGGACAAACTTTTACCGGTAAAATATTAGGGGTGGTTAATAACAATAAAATGCAGTTGAACTAAAATCATTTATAATGGAAACTATAATTCAAAAACAGACCGCCATGCAAACCGCTTCACGTTACGGACTCATTGGTGGAGTAATCGGAATTCTTTACAGTGTTTTGATGTGGGCTTTGAACATAGAGTTGAGCGGATTGATTCAAACCCTCATTCAGATCGCCATTTTTGTTTTGATTTTATATCTGGCTATTCAATATCACCGCGATAAAGTTCAGGGCGGGTTCATCAAATTCGGTCGCGGATTCAGGATCGGATTTTTAACATCCCTGATCATGGGATTACTCGGCATGATCTACATGTTCCTTTTCGTTTTTGTCATTGATACCGGATTTATTCAAGAGATGATTGATAAAGCGCGTGCTCAAATGGAAGAAAAAGGTCAGAGCGAAGAAGAAATTGAAACAGGTATAAAGTACATGAAGTATTTTGTCAATGAATACATTATGCCGGTTTGGGTTTTAGTGGGAAATCTGTTTTGGGGTGTCATGGTTTCTCTCGTTGTTTCCGGCATTACACAAAGACGCGATCCAATGGAAGGAGTTCAACCTCTCGATGCTAACACATTAACAAACTGATGGATATTTCAATTGTCATTCCTGTTTACAACGAGGATGAATCACTGCCGGAATTAACACAATGGATCGAGCGGGTGATGAATGAAAATCATTTTTCGTTTGAAGTGATTTTTGTTGATGACGGCAGCAACGACAATTCGTGGAATGTGATTCAGAATCTGTCGCAGAAAAATTCAAGTATCAAAGCCGTTCGGTTCAGAAGAAATTATGGCAAGAGCGCAGCTTTGAATGAAGGCTTCCGGGTTGCGCAAGGTGATGTCGTCATTACTATGGATGCTGACATGCAGGATTCACCGGATGAAATTCCTGCTTTGAGAAAAATGATTGTGGAAGAAAAATTTGATCTTGTTTCGGGCTGGAAGAAGAAACGACATGATCCGGTTTCAAAAACGGTTCCTTCAAAGTTTTTTAATTCTATTACGTCCATGATGAGTGGAATCAAACTTCATGATTTCAACTGCGGATTGAAAGCGTACAAATTCGATGTGATCAAATCCATTGAAGTCTATGGAGAAATGCATCGGTATATTCCGGTGATAGCCAAGAGCGCAGGATTTAAAAAAATAGGCGAGAAAGTAGTGGAACATCGCGCCAGAAAATTCGGACACACTAAATATGGAATGAAACGATTCGTCAACGGATTTCTGGACCTCATGTCCGTGATGTTCGTCACCCGCTTTGGAAAAAGTCCGATGCAGTTTTTCGGATTCCTGGGGTCGCTGGTTTTTCTCCTTGGGTTTGTGATTCTGATTTATCTCAGCATCTGGAAATTTGTTTACCATCATGGCGGTATGACCCAGAGACCGATATTTTATTTCGGTCTGCTGACGGTGATTATCGGGTCGCAATTATTTCTTACCGGTTTTATCGCAGATCTGGTTTCGAGAAATTCCCCTGACAGAAATCAATATCTGATAAGAGAAAAGATTGGAATCAAAGACTAAAACTTTGCGTTCTTTGCGTCTTAGCAAGAAATAAGAATGTTCTACTCTTTTATTATTCCTCAATACAATCGCCCCGATGAAATCAATGAATTGCTCAACAGTTTGAGCAAACAAACTTTGAAATCATTTGAAGTCATCGTTGTCGAAGATGGTTCAAAGATCACCAGTGAAGTGGTTGTGAAATCCTACCAGAATAAACTCGATGTGAAATATTTTTTCAAAGAAAATTCCGGACAGGGATTTACACGGAATTACGGATTTGAAAAAGCGCGGGGAGATTTTTTTATCGTATTGGATTCTGATGTCATTGTGCCTCCTCACTATATGCAAATCGTTGATGAGCAGATAAAAGAAAATCAATTGGATGCTTTTGGTGGTCCCGATACGGCAGCACCAAATTTTACGTTGGTTCAAAAAGCGATCAGTTATTCAATGACTTCATTTTTCACCACAGGAGGAATTCGCGGGCGAAAAACGCATATCGGTCAGTATCACCCGCGCAGTTTTAACATGGGTTTGTCGCGGAAAGTGTGGGAGATTACCAAAGGTTTTCGCATAACCAGAATGGGTGAGGACATCGATCTTTCCATCCGGATTATTCAGGCGGGTTTTAAAACAGGATTAATTGAAAAAGCATTTGTCTATCATAAGCGGAGAACAGATTTTTCCAGATTTTATAATCAGGCAAAATTTTTTGGTCGCGCGAGAATTAATATTTACACCATGTTTCCGGATCAGTTGAAACTGATTCATTTTTTTCCTGCTGTGTTTGTTGTTTTTTGTTTTTTGACAGCATTCATGTTTTTGTTCAGCATGAAAATATTTATTGCATTTGCTTCTCTGCTCATTATTTATATGTTGCTGATTTTGACCGACTCAACTATTCGTAACCGTTCGCTATCTCTTGGAATTTTAAGTTTGATCGCTTCCTTTGTTCAATTATCCGGCTACGGTGTCGGTTTTATTCAGGAATTTTGGAAGCGCATTATTTTGAAGAAAGGAAATGATGTGAAGAAATATCCGCAGTAGAAAGTACTGGTAATTAAGACAAAAGATGAAAGAAGAAATTAAAAAGAGAATTACAGAGTCCATTGAAGTCAAGAATAAATTGCTTCAGGATGATTCATCACTGGAATCGATTCAGAAAATTATTGACGTCATTGTGAGCGCATATAAAAACGGAAACAAAGTTTTGTTCTGTGGCAATGGTGGAAGCGCGGCTGATGCGCAGCATTTATCAGCAGAACTTGCCGGTCGTTTTTACCTGGAGCGGAAAGGACTGAATGCCGAAGCACTGCATGTAAACTCGAGTTATCTGACTGCAATTTCCAATGATTACAATTATGAAATTGCGTATGCACGATTGATTGAAGCGATTGCAGTCAAGGGTGATGTTTTGTTTGCGCTTTCCACTTCAGGTAGTTCCAGAAATATTCTGCACGCTATTGATGCAGCCAAATCGAACGGTATGATCGTGATTGGATTAACCGGTGAAACCGGAGGATTCATGAGCAATAAGTGCGATCATATCATTAAAGTAAAATCTTCTGATACTCCCCGAATTCAGGAATCGCATATTCTGATCGGACATGTTATTTGTGAATTTGTCGAACATCAACTATTTAATCCAGCGGTGTGATTGGTGGTTTGATTGCTCAATAACAATGTAACAATTAAACAATCAAACAATTAACCGTTCTGTAAACTGCGCTTCTTGATAAAAGTTGACAAATCCTGGACTTTATTTCTCGATCGTGATGGCGTGATCAATGATGAGCCGCCTGAAATTTATATCCGCTCATGGAATGAATTTCACTTCTTTCCAACCACCTTCGAAGCACTGAAAAAATTTGCAGAACTTTTCGGAAGAATTTGTGTGGTCACCAACCAGCAGGGAGTAGGAAAAGGAATTCTGTCAGAAGAAACTTTGCATGAAATTCACCGCAATATGAAATCGGAAATTGAAGACCACGGAGGAAGAATAGACGCAATTTATTATTGTCCTCATCTTGAATCATTAAACTGCGATTGCCGCAAACCAAAAACAGGAATGCCTCTGAATGCAAAAAAGGATTTTCCCGAAATAGATTTTTCCAAATCCATCATGGTGGGCGATTCAATCCGAGATATTGAAATGGGAAAATCTTTGGGAATGATTACAATGAAAATCAAAAGCAAAGAGGAGTGTGTTGCAGATTATCATTTTGATAGTCTGGAAGGGTTTGCAGATGAATTAATAAGTGGTGAAAAACAATGAACCCGCCAAGTGGCGGGTTCATTACTAAAAGTTGAAATGATCCGAAAATTATTTCAGCACCACTAACTTCTTCACTAAGGTTTGATCGTTAGAAATTACAACCACTGAATACAGACCGTCAACAAATCCTGATACATCAAGACTTATTGTGGAACCATTCACAGTTGATTTCCATACGATAGCACCTTGCGCATTATAAATCTCAATCGTTGAGTTGAGTTCAGCACTGAATTCAATCTTCACTTCATCCTTTGCAGGATTAGGGAATAAATTAAAATTCAAATCCTGAGAAACAGTTTGATTGAGCGGATTGATAACTATCATTCCATTTTCAACAACCACTTCATAAGCAGTCAACTCATCAGATTCATCCAGATTAATTGTGGCAACATCAAAATTGAAATAATCCGTTCCGTTGTAGGAATAAGATAGATTCCATTTTTGGTTGAAAACATTTGTCAATCTTGGAGAACCCAATGTGGTTGCAAATTGATGAACAGAGTTTTCACCCGCTCCCGGACCGCAAACCGTTCTAACCCAAACTTCATAGTTTGTTGCCATCTGCAATCCTGTCAAAGTATAAGATGTGAGATTTGACGGAATATTATTGATCGTTGCATATCCGTTCTGTCCTACAATTTTGTAGAAGATTTTGTACTTTGTTGCTGCGGGAACAGATGTCCAGTTCACCTGAATCTGGTTAGTTGTTACATTGTTCAGCGTAACAGGATCGGGTGCAATACATCCTGCTAAAGTGGTTCCCAATTTCACACCCGTGGTTGCTGTTGCCACGCCTTGAATACAAACAGTTTTGATCTGTACTTCATAGGTTGTAGCTGACATCAATCCTGTCAGTGTAGTGGAAGTTCCGAAAACAGTTTTTTGCGCATAACCCATTTGACCAACCTTGCGGTAAATCACTTTGTAGTGATCAGCACCATTTACTCCCGACCACGCTATATCCAAAGTAGAATACGATGGATTTGAAACGGTCCATGTCATTGGTGTATCGCAGATCGGTGTTGGATCAAGAATATCAGGTTGAACATAAGTGTACGGATCGCCACCACATTTTCCTGTTCCTTCCCATGGAGATTGCATGAAAGGAAATGTTGCATTCAAAGTAGTGTCGTTGTTTTCAACTCCTGTTGTGTAAGTGAGCACATCGAGCAAATCCTGTGTAACCGGATTTGGACCGCCAGTGTAATCATCATACCACAAACCGATTGCAGCGAGAACAATTCCTGACACTGCCTGCAATTCAATTCTTGTTACATCATCTTCCAATCTTCTTCCGTTCGGAAATCCATCCATGTTAGGAATCCACTCGAGAGTAGTGTCAGCATACATTGTATCAGTCAATCCGAGAACTGCTGCCATGATCAATCCTTCAGAACTGAATTGAGGATGGTTGCGCGGAGTTACAGGCACTGCCATATTCAGACGCAACATATCGCCACCGTTAGGAAGGAAATTATGGATGAACGGTTTTCCGGTTGCAAGCGGATCACCATTTTTTCCTGTTGCTAAATGATAAGGACGGAAATTCGGAACACCGGTAAAAAATGCAGGCCATAAATCAACTGATCTTGGTTTTGTTGGACCGGCAAGCAAAAGATTTCCGAAGATTGCGGTATCCAACGCGGTTCCTGTTGTTGCAGGATTGCCATACAAAGGATATAAACCACCATTACCATTTCCGAAATCAAATGCGCCTAAAGAATTTCTTTGAATGCGCAAAAGAGAAAATGCAGGAACAGCGCCACCAAAAAGATCATCATCCATGTACAACGCTAATTCCGGATTGTAGAAATATTCATACATCGCAGGATCTTCATTGTATGGAGTCAGATTGTTCCAGAGATCTTTAGATCCGATCGGAATAACCACTTCGTTTGTCAATGGCATTCCAAGACGGGAAACCTGTATCCAACTTCCGCTGAATGATTGTGTTCCGTTACCGTTCAACGTCCACATTTGCTGACGTGATGCAGATGCCCATGCACCAATTACAAAATCAGGATCGAGAATATTATCAGCATCTGCTGCATTCAATCCATCTTTTTGTAAAGTTGAAATTGGAATCTTGATGGCAATCGTGCTTACGTTGAAACACGCAACACCATCGCGGGGATTACCACTTTGACGAGGCATATCACCCAAATCAAATACGCCACCGAGATCAACAAAGAAAGGATCATCAACAGGTCCGCAGAAAACAATTTCTCCTGTATTTGCTGTGGTTATCGCTGCTGTCATCAAACCATTATAACTACCCGCACCAAGACCAACTCCGGACATAATCGAGCGATCACCAATATTATATGGTGGCACAACTCCGTTCGTGATAATGGTTGTCCAGGTGGTTCCGCCATCAATGCTGCGCTCACAGTCGTAAGTCTGCTTTTGATTTTGTGCACCAAGGCGAATGTTAAAGAATGTAGTCGGATCTTCATTCGTGATACTAAACGTGAAACGGTAAATAATGTCATCACCGGTTGTGGAAATGTCATTATCAAAATGCGCTTCGTAACGAATGCCTTCACCGAAAGAAAAATAATTAGGTCCACCGTGAGCTAATTGAAGCGGAGCGAAATTCATGATAAAAATGATGCTCTCATCTCCTCCTGCTTCAGGACTTCTGAAAATGTAAACATCTGTGTTATCAGCCAGCGGATCTTCGCTGATGAGCGGAGCTTCGCGATGGCTTGACGCGAACATATTTATGTTGCAGAACAGCATGATCATCATGATCATTGACTTTGCAACGCTTTTGGAAATCTTAATTGTACTCATGAGTTATTGTTGTTTTTAAAAGTTGGGAAATCAATTTCCTACTTCTGTTCCTCTCCACGGAGCTTGTGAATACGGGAACGAAGTTTTGAAAGTGGTATCATTTTCTTCAACACCCGTTGAATACTGAAGAACATTCACCAGCAAATTGGTAACAGGCGATGCGTTAGGATTTGATACGTTATAATCATCATACCATAATCCGATAGCGGCAAGAACAACTCCTGACACGGCTTGTAATTCGATACGTGTTGCATCATCTTCCAGTCTTCTTCCGTTTGGAAATCCATCCATGTTCGGAATAAATTGAAGTGTTGGGTTTGCATAAGTCGGATCAGTCAATCCAAGTACGCAGGCAGTGATCAATCCATTCGAGCTGAATTGCGGATCAGTGCGCGGAGTTGGAGGAACGGCCATATTCAAACGCAGCATATCGCCCCCGTTCGGTAAAAAATTATTGATGAAAGGCTTTCCTGCCGCAAGCGGGTTTCCGTTTTTTCCTGTTGCCAATTGATAAGGCGGAAAATTCGGAACACCAACAAAAAACGTAGGCCAGATATCAACCGATCTCGGTTTTGTAGGACCGGCCAGCAAAAGATTTCCGAAGATGGCTGTATCCAAAGCAGTACCTGTTGTTGCAGGATTGCCATATAGCGGATACAAACCACTTTGATAATTTCCGAAATCAAAAGCCTGCAATGAATTTCTTTGAATGCGCAAACCCGCAAACGCAGGAACTGCTCCGCCAAAAAGATCATCATCCATATAAAGCGCCAATTCAGGATTGTAGAAATATTCATAGAACGCAGGATCTTCCGTATATGGAGTCAGCGAGTTCCAGTAATCTTTCATTCCGATCGGAATTACGGCTTCGTTTGTCAAAGGCATTCCCAGGCGCGAAATCTGAATCCATGCACCCGCACCAATTGCAGGCATGCCGTTCGTTTGCAATGTGCGCATAGCAGGGCGACTTGCGGAAGCCCAAACACCGATTACAAAATTTCCATCCAGAATGTCTGCTGCCTGTGCGGCTGTTAAGCCATCTTTCTGCAACATGTCAATCGGAATTTGCAAAGTGATTGTGTGGCAATTTTGTTTCGACAATCCATCGCGCACAATGTTGCCATTGTTTTGACGGGGCGCATCGCCCAAATCAAAAATTCCACCGAGGTCAACATAAAACGGATCATCAACCGGACCACAGAAAACCATCTCGCCTGAAGTGGCAGTGGTAATAGCGGCAGCCATGAGAGCGTCATACGTCATTCCTAAACCAAGTCCGGGCGTGTTGATGGAGCGCGGACCAATGTTAGCCGGAGGAACCACACCGCCACTTACAATCGTGGAAAATGTAGCGCCACCATCCGTGCTCTTTTCGCAGGTGTAAGTGGTTTTCAGATTTTGCGCTCCCAAACGAATGTTGAAGAATGTGGTCGGATCCTGATTCACATGCGTGAATGTGAAACGGTAAATAATGTCATCACCTGCCGTAGTAATATCATTGTCAATGTGAATCTCATAACGGATGTTTTCACCAAACGTGTGATAGTTCGGTCCACCAAAAGGTGTTTCAGCCGGAATGTAATTGGCAATGATGGTGATGGTGTTCGGATTATCCGGGCTGCGGAATGCATACACATCTGTGTTGTCAGCCAGCGGATCGGTGGAGATGAGCGGTGCTTCACGATGGCTCGATGCCATTGATTGTGAAAACAATCCGCTCACACACGCTGCAACAAGCAATAATTTGATTGCCCCGTTGCATAGGTTGCTCAGTCGAATGTTAGTCATAAAATTCGTTTTTTGTTAGTTAGGAAATAAAAATGTTTGTCGCTGATTTTTCAGATCAGTGGTAGTAGATACGAGAAGATGTGGAGGTTGGATTTCGGGGAAACCGAAAAAGAGAAGAAAAATTATTATGGCGGCTAACTACACGAGGCTCTGCCGCGTGTTTCGCTTTTATCTTCCCGATGAAAAACCGGGAAGGATAACCGCTTCACCCGCTGTCGCAAATTCACGCTTTGATCATTTCACGAAATCATTTGTTATTGATCAATTTATACCTACCTTCCTCACTCAATTGCAATCGCGCGAATGGTAAAAGTTTTATTTGTCCTCCTTTTCGGTTTTACTTTTCAATTTCTCTCTGCTCAACAACCAATTTTTGCCACAGGTGCAAGTGGAGAGCTTTATTCAATTGATCTTGTCAGCTGCTCCATTAATTATAAGGGATCCGGGAGCCAATATGGCGACATTGCTTTTACAACTGACGGTCATCTTTGGGGAATCGCATCAGGAAATCTATATCAAATTGATACATCAAATGCATCTTTTATTCTTATAGGAAATATAGGATTACCGTGCGTGTCTTTGGTAGGCTTAAATGATTCTACATTATTGATTGAATCTGGGATGAGTCTTTACGCGGTAAAAACTTCTGATGCATCAAACTATTTTATAGGAAACATCGGATATCAAGCCAGCGGTGATTTAACCTGGTATGATAAAGACCTTTATATGACTGCCAGCGGTCTGCTAATCAAAATTGTGCTTGACAGCACCCACACATCAATACTTAGCGCAACACCTGTTAACAATCTTGGCAATCCTATCCCAACCTGTGAAGGATCAGTCACAGCATCTTTTACGGGTTTATATAACTCTATAGTCGGTTTTAATGGTCCCAATGCGTATAAGATTTGTCAGATCGATGGAAGCTATGAGATGCTCTGCTCTTCGCTTGTAACCAATGGAACATCTGGAGGTGCTTCTATACCCTTATATATTCAGCAACCGGAACCAACAACGTGTCAAAGACCAAACTCAGTGATTACTTTAAACTTAGAGAAACCGTATTTTGAAATTCTTCCGAATCCTGTAAGTAAAAGTGGATATGTCCATATCAGATTGAACAGGATTATTTCATCCCCTTTTACAGTTAGGATTATCACCCTGCAAGGCACTACATTATTGTCTAAGGCTGAACAGGTATCCACAAGTGATTTAAAAATTGATTTGAATAACGTGATTATGACCAGTGGTGTGTTTCTTATTGAAGTAAAGACTTCCTCCGAAGAGTTTCGTTCATTATTAATCGTTCAATAAAATTCATTTTAATCACTAAACCAAATTCATTTATGAAAACATTCAATCCTCTAAGAACATTGTTGCTATTAGCAGCAATGTTATCTGTCTTTGGACTCAAGGCACAATGGTTAACAACCGGTAATAACATCAACTTTGGCGAGTTTCTCGGTACCACTAATGCTCAATCTCTTGTGATTAAAACTGCTGACCCGACCTCGCCTCATCCGATTGTCTTCTACACAAGTAACGTAAGGCGGATGATGATTTTTTGAAGATGCTGCAGGAGTTGAGCCCCGTGTGGGCATCGGATTAACCTTAACCAATCCTATCAGCTATATTCATCTTGGAAATAATGTCGATCCCAATGATGGTTCAAGAACATGGATGAATGTCGGTACGTTTATGAAAGCCGCCACAGATAATATGTATGTCGGTCTGAAATTCGTGGGCGCTGATCAAACCGATGCCATAATTGATTGGGGTAACAATCCTGTCAACACTGGCGATGAAGATCGCTTGCGTTTTGTTTTCACTGCCCATACCAATCTGGGAGATGGAATAGCCGACCAGACAGATGGACTTGAAGTGGCAAGAATGATTGTTGTAAATACAGGCTCACAACAAAATCCCGTGATCGTACCCAGAACAGGTATCGGTAACTTTTTTACCGGCTCAATCATTCCACAATATACACTTGATGTCAACGGACAGGCAGCAATTAGAACAGTAAATCAATCTACAACTGCAACCAAAGTTTTAGTGCTTGATCCGAACTCCAGCAACATTGGTCATATCATGTGGCAAGATGCGTCATCACTTGGAAGTGGAGCCTTAACTGCTAACAATGGATTATCGATTAATGCTGGTGCTGTGCAACTTGGTGGCAACCCATTGATTCAAAACACGTTGATCGCTTTAAACAATCAGAACCTATATTTTCTGACTAATATCAATCCGTCCAACACAACAAACAACATAGGTATCGGAACCACTGTCCCCGCAGCAAGGTTGCATATTTCTCGATCACAAACTACACCTGCCGTACTTGAGCCTATAGCATTGAAAATTGAACATTCTGATGTTGCATCAATCTCTGGTACCGGAACAGCTATTTACTCAACATCAACAGCCGCTAACAGGACAAATAGGGCTGGGTTTTTCTCTTCAACTAACGCTGCTGTTAACATTGGTTTGGATGCAACCGGAACCGGAATCGGAACATATATTGCTGGCAGTATTTCACGTGGCGGGCGATTTGCCGGAACAAACAGCCAAACAAATTATGGTGTTTTTGCAGGAGCCGGTTCTACAAGTGACCTATCCACAAATCATGGTGGCTATTTTGAAATTCCTGTCACATCCTTAGGCAGAATTAATTATGGTGTTCGCGCATTAGTCAATACCAGTTCAGTTAACGCATCCAATTATGGTGGCTGGTTTGAAGTAATGCCAACTGCCACTGGTCAGTTGCATTATGGGGTTTATGCATCAGTGCCTGCCGGGGCTTGGCCCAATAATATTGTTGCTGGTTATTTTAATGGTGATGTTTACTCAAGTCAGCTGTATCAAGGTTCTGACGAAATGCTTAAGACAGATATTCAGAGTATTACCAACGCGGCCGATATTTTGAAGCAGATCAATGTTTACTCTTACAATTTTGTTACGCCCTCGAACACCAGTTTAAATCTTCCAGCTAATCATCAATATGGAGTACTCGCGCAAGAATTGGAACAAGTTCTTCCTTCACTGGTTAGAGAGGTCATACAGCCTGGCGAATATGATACACTTGGAAATGAAATCCTAGCTCCACTAACATTTAAAGCTGTCAACTACACGGGCTTAATTCCTTTCCTTATCGCAGCCCAGCAAGAAACCGATTCCGTCAATGCTGCGATGGCAGAGGATATTAAAAACCTGACTTTGCAATTGGAAACATTGCAGTCATTAGTAGATGTGTGTTGCGGTTATGATGGAAGTGATTTTCGATTAAACGGTTATGAACCTGATAGAGAAATCGAACTGTCTGATCTCAGAACCATTATCCTCGATCAAAACCAACCTAACCCTTTTAAAGAAAATACCGTCATCAGTTATTTCATTCCCGAAGATTACAAAAACGTGAAGCTAATATTTTTTGATGTGAGCGGAAGGGTGATGAAAGAAGTGGAAATAACTGAACGTGGAAACAGTTCAATGAAAGTGTACGCGAACGATCTGAGCAGCGGCACTTATTTCTACAGCATGGTAGCGGATGGTGAAACAGTGGATACCAAGAAAATGATTTACACGCAGAAGTAGAAAATCCCTGACATAATTAAAAGCGCCCCGATAACTATCGGGGCGCTTTTTTTTATCTACCCCAAGTAGTGTCCATTCGGAGAGCCAGAGTCTGCATAGCTGATTTAATCATTCTCATTACTCATTTTATCCTTATCATTACAATTATATTCCATAGTATTACTAAGTTAATCTGTCGCATTGTCATATTATTCTATCGCATTACTCTGAGTATCTATCGCATTTATATAAATTTGCATCGCATTATTTATATTTGCCTTCGCATTATAAAAAGTGTAGTTCTCGTTTTCAGCAAGCCAATCATTATCAACAAAACATCATCTTATGCCCATGAACACCATCAAAGAAGCCGCAGAAGCAGTTAGCAAAATAGATGCAAAGGGGATCATACAGGCGCAAGCGCGGCAGCGTGGCCTTAACCTCTCAAGGCTATCGGCTGTAATGGGAATGAGTGATAATTTTCTGGTTAATCACTTTAAGAGAGATGAGGTAACTATTTCCATGCTGCTGGCAGCATCCAACCATCTCCAATTCAATCTTTTGGAAGCATACATGGCTTTGCTTCCCGAACCCATTGCGGGTACCGCACGCGAAGCGCGAATAGTTCAGGAAAACAATGATCTTAAAAAACAACTGGAAGAAAAGGACAAGCATATTGCCTTACTCGAAAAGGTACTGAAAATAAATTCCTGATTATCAATTAATTGTAGTTACTTCGAGGCTTACTAAAAAAAAAACCACACAATCATGGATGATTTAAGACGAGCACGGCTTAACATGTTTAAGCGGGTAAACTTTTTTCTTGGCGATCAGGCAGCAAGCTTTGCGGCTTATGTCCTTGTAGCCACAAAAAAAGCTGAACTGTTAGCCATTATTGTCAGCACAGAATTAGCTGATACAACGGCCACTGCCGATAACACCGGTTATGCGGAGCAAAAAAATGATCTGCGCTATAATGTAATGACTCCTATGTTTTTGAAAATCAGCCGCGGTCTCACGGCTCATTATTTTAACACGAATGATTTTGTTAACCGCAAGCTGTATGATTTCAATTCCAGTGAGATTGAGAAAATGACGGATGGAGAGTTTGACGAGAAAGCAAAGTTTATCAGCACCCGCGCCACTGCGCTGGCAGCACCGCTGCTTTTACTTGGAGTTACCGCTCTCAACATTTCCGGCTTTGCATCAAACTGCACCACTTTTGATACCTATCAGCCGCAGCCTTTACAAAAAAGAGATGAAACAAGCGCTTACACGGATGAGGTGGCAAGGTTGCTCGGTACTGCCGATCCTGTTCTTGCATCGTTGGATATAAACTGCGCGCTTGTGGCCACAGATTTTCCGGTTGTTTATGGCGAGTACAAACAAACGCGCAAAATTGTAAGCTTAGGGGGTGGCAGCGGCACTCAAACATTTGAAGAACCATTAGCGACATCAGAAATAAAAATTATTTGTGAGATTGCTTATTCTGCTTCCAGGCAGATGCAGTTTTTCAACCAGGGCTCAGCAAGTTCAATTAAGTTTTTTTTTACGGACATGATCAATTCACACAGAATTTGCGACAGGGGGTGCAGCGGTATCCTTCCCGATTTTTCATCGGGAAGATACAAGCGGAACACCCGGCAGAGGCTCGCCAAGCCCTGCGGGCTGGCTGTGTAGTTAGCCGCCATTATTCTACTCTTGTTTTTTCGATTTGAATTTTCCGGCAATCCACTGAATGGGATCGTAGTACCGATCCACTACTCTTTCTTTGAGAGGAATGATTGCGTTGTCGGTGATTTGGATATGCTCGGGGCAAACCACGGTGCAGCATTTGGTGATGTTGCAATAACCCGATCCGTAATCATCGCGGATGGCTTTGATGCGGTCTGCCGTATCGAGCGGATGCATTTCGAGCGAAGCAAGGCGAATCATAAAACGCGGACCCACAAATTTGTCCTTGCTTTCCTGATCGCGTAATACGTGACAAACATTCTGACACAAATAACACTCGATACATTTTCTGAATTCCTGCGAGCGCTCCACGCTCTCCTGATTCATGACATATTTTCCGTCCTTGTTTTTTGCTTTCAGATTGGGTTTAAAAGGAGCGATGCGTTTGTTCTGTTCGTAATTCCAGCTTACATCGGTGACCAAATCTCTGATCACATCAAAAGTTTTTAATGGAGAAACGGTGATGGTTTCATTGCCTTCATAGTCGCTCATGCGTGTCATGCAGCCGAGTTTCGGTTTGCCGTTGATCTCCATACTGCACGATCCGCATTTGCCGGCTTTGCAATTCCAGCGGATAGCGAGATCGTTCGCCTGATGTGTTTGAATGCGGAAGAGCACATCAAGCACCACCATGCCCTCCTCCACTTTCACGGTGTAATCTTTGAATTCACCACCGCTCTTATCACCTCTCCAGACTTTGAAATTTCGTTCGCTCATTTTAAATTTTTTTTGCCACCAAAACACTAAAGCACGGAATTACACAGTAAAAGAATCTGTGGGATTTTGTGTTTTCGTGATTCTGTGGCATTTTTATTTACAGCGTTAATTTATAAATCTTCGAATTCCTTTTCCAATGTTGATGACATTAAAGTTTATCAAATACCCAAGTCTCTTATTTGTCAATTTCAAATGACTTAACACCTGCGCTTCCCAAATCGGGTTGACTTCATCTACCGCTTTCAATTCACAAATCACTTCATCATTAACGAGTACATCCAATCTCAAACCTTCCTCGAAAACCAGATGATCATATGAAATCGGAATGTCAATTTGTCTTTGGTATTGCAATCCTCTTTTAGCAAGTTCATGACAAAAACATACTTCATACACTTTTTCTAATAGTCCCGGTCCAAGATTTTTATGAACGGAAAAAGCCGCGTCTACGATTTTTGTCCCAATGGCATTTATTTCTGCCGGTAATTCTTTGTGGGATTTTGTGTTTTCGTGATTCTGTGGCATTTGTTTTTCAAATTTTCAAATTAATTCCCTGCCATAAGATTTTATTCCTTTCGCCAAATCATCAATCACTTCTTTCTCCAGATCTTCGATACCAGACATGGCGATGCGTGATAATTCTGCAGGAGCTTCGGATCGTTTTATTTTTTCGATTTCCATTTTTCCATCTGTGCCTTTGCGAATCACGATATTGTATTGCGCCCATTCTTCACTCTCGTTTTCGAAATCAATTCGTGTATGTCCTCCACGACTTTCCTGGCGCATTAAAGCTGCACGTGTTACGGCTTCAGAAACTGTGAGCAATGATTTCAGCGAAAGCGCTTCATGCCATCCCGGATTGTACTGACTGCTTCCGTGCGCTTTTACTTTTTCGGTTTTCTTTTTCAATACTTCAATATCATCGAGTGCTTTCACCAATTCATTTTCAATTCGCACAATACCGACATTGTCCTGCATCGTTTCGGTCAACTCTTCATGAATGAGATATGGGTTTTCACCGCTCTCGCGATTCAGACATTCTGTTGCACGTATAATTGCGTCACTCACATGTTGATCAGAAACTTTTGGAGAACCTGACAACGCAGTGGTGTAATTGTATGCGCCTTCACCTGCAAGCTGCCCGAAAACAATCAGATCGGAAAGTGAATTTCCACCAAGACGATTTGCTCCGTGCATGCCTGCACCTGCTTCACCACATGCAAATAAACCCGGCACTTTTGACATCTGCGTATTTGAGTCAACGCGAATTCCTCCCATGAAATAATGTAATGTCGGTCCAACTTCCATTGGTTGTTTCGTGATATCAACCTGCGCCAATTCTTTGAACTGATGATACATCGAAGGCAATTTCTTTTTGATCAGATCAGCAGGAACTCTTGAAGCAATATCGAGATAAGCACCGCCATGTTCAGAACCACGACCTGCTTTTACTTCTGCATTAATCGCTTTTGCAACCACATCGCGCGTTAATAATTCCGGTGGTCGTCTCGCATTTTTATCACCCTGCAACCAACGGTTTGCTTCTTCTTCTGTGTCCGCAGTTTCTGCTGCAAATTTTTTCGGTACATAATTGAACATGAAACGCTCACCTTTATTGTTGAGCAAAATTCCACCGTCACCGCGCACACCTTCGGTCACTAAAATTCCTTTTACACTTGGAGGCCAAACCATTCCTGTCGGATGAAATTGAGTGAACTCGATGTCCATTAATTCTGCTCCGGCTTCGTAAGCCATGGTCGTTCCGTCTCCTGTATATTCCCATGAATTGGAAGTTACTTTCCATGCCTTGCCCGCGCCACCGGTGGCCATGATCACGGCTTTTGTTTTGAATAAAATAAATCGCCCTGTTTCTCTCCAGTAACCGATCACCCCTGCGATTTTATCTCCGTCCTTCAACAATTCAAGCGCGGTGCATTCCATATGAACAGAAAGATTTTTCTGATGCACCGCATGATCCTGCAATGTGCGGATCAATTCCAATCCCGTGCGGTCACCTACATGCGCAAGTCGCGGATAACGATGACCACCGAAATTTCTTTGTGAAATCAATCCGTCTTTAGTGCGATCGAATACTGCGCCCCATTCTTCCAATTCATTCACGCGCACAGGTGCAAGTTTCGCATGCAACTCAGCCATTCGCCATTGATTCAAAAATTTTCCTCCGCGCATCGTATCGCGGAAATGTATTTTCCAATGATCGCGGGTGTCTGCATTTCCGAGTGCGGCTGCCATTCCTCCTTCAGCCATTACGGTATGCGCTTTTCCGAGAAGAGATTTGCAAATCAACCCCGTGTTCATTCCTTTGTTTGCGCACTCAATCGCTGCGCGCAATCCTGCGCCACCCGCACCGATCACTACTACATCATGTTCGACAGTTTGTATATCATTCAGGTTGATCATCTTATAATCCCCATGTGTTTAAGTCAGTAATTACTCCGTGAGAAACAAGGCGCACATAAAGATCTGTGGAGCCAACCCAGATCAAACTCATCCATGCAAACAATTTATGATTGCGGTTAAGCCACGATACTTTTTGATAAGCACCATGACGAAGTTTGCTGATGCCACCGGGGCAACTCATGCAATCGTGTTTCCCGCCCAATAAGTGGCGAAATGAATGACAACCAAAAGTGTAACAACCAAGAAGAATCGGATTAATGGTGAGAATAATACTTCCCACACCAACTCCGAATTTTCCTGCACGAAAAAAACTTAAAACCGCATCGTAAGAGAGAACAAAAACAAAAATGATGGCGAAGTAAAGTGCGTAGCGATGTAGATTCTGGAAGATCAGTAATTGTGTTTCGCCTTTATATTTTTTTTGAGGTATGGAACCGACCGCACATCCGGGAGGTGTTCCTGCAAAGGCTTTGTAATACGCTCCGCGATAATAGTAACAAGTGAAACGGAACAAAGCAGGAAAGGCAAGAATGAATGCGGCAGGTGTTATCAGAAAAGTCAAAAGTTTTGAATTCAAAATAAATTGCGGCATCGGACCTAGAAGTGCATGATGCATGGGTGCGTTGCCGGGAATTGATGGATCAGGATTTAAAAACAAAGAAGGTGAATACATCGGTGATAGGTAACCACCAAAGCCATGCTCAGGGCCAACCCAAAAATGATTTCCCTGAAGACCTGCCCATGTTGAATAAATGACAAACGCAGTAAATCCGAAAAGCACATAAGCAGATTCAAACCACCACGCATCAGTTCTCAATGTCTGAAGAAATCCTGTCTTTTTATAGTTAGCGGCAACTCCCGACATATGAAATCAATTTGAGCGTTTGAAAATGGAAGAAGAATTTGACATCATGAAATTCGTGACGCGCGCAAAGCTAATAAAGCAGGTTCAAGATATTCGGGACAAGAATCAATCTCTGGACATCAGAATAAAAAATCTTAATATGATGTGGAAATATTTTTTTACTCAGGATTTTTTATTGGCATCAAATTGAAAGAATGATTTGCACGATAAGAATACCTAACTTTAAAAACGATTTGCTCTGCTTCATGAAAAGGTATTTATCATTCTTCCTCTTTTTTTTCTCCATTATTCAATCTGCAAACGCGACACATAATCGCGCAGGTGAAATCAGCTATCAATATATCGGAAATTTCAATTACAGAATCACAGTCACAACCTATACCAAAGCAAGCAGTGTGCAGGCTGACAGAGATAGTTTGCAGGTATTGATAGGTTGCGATCCTCAATTTGTAGATAGTCTTTGGGTGATCAGAATGAATGGTCCCGGCAATCAAGGTCAACTTTTAGGCAACGATATTAAAATGAATACTTACGTGGCAATTTATTCTTTTTCAGGTCCCGGATTGTATTGCATCTCGATGTCGGATCCAAACAGAATTCAAGGAATAAAGAATATACTTAACTCCGTACAGGTACCATTTTTCCTTACCGACACGTTAATCATTTTCGAACCTGGAACCATCACTCCGAACAATTCTCCTGTTCTCGAAAATCCTCCGATAGACTTCGCCTGTTTGTTCACAAAATTTGAACACAATCCCGCTGCTTTTGATATTGACGGAGATATTCTGAGGTATTCACTGATTCCTCCTCTTTCTTCTTTTGGTGTTGATGTTCCCGGATATTTAATGCCCGATCAAATTTCACCGGGTCCAAACAATATTATTTCGATTGACTCAATAACCGGAGATTTGGTTTGGGATGCTCCGCAACAACCGGGAATTTATAATGTTGCTATTCTTATCCGTGAGTTCAGAGTGATCAACGGATTTTCTCTTTTTCTTGGTTCAATGATTCGTGATATGCAGATTATTGTGTTAGAGGATTGTGATAATGAACCACCCATTGTACAGGACGTGATTGATACCTGCGTAATTGCAGGAGATTTGTTGGATGTTGAAATTTTAGCAGCTGATGTAGATGGTTTTATTGACAGCCTGTCCGCCTATGGAGGACCGTTTGTTATTCCGAATCCTGCCACTTTTGGATACACAGTTAGCGGAATCGGTAATACATCTGCCAATGGCTTTTTTGAATGGCAAACCGATTGCGATCATATTCGCAAGGAATTTTATTCGGTCGTTTTCAAAGCCACTTCTCATTTTCTTATCGCCAACAATGACACGGTCTGGTCTGTTTCAGATTTGGAAACCTGGTTGATACGTGTCATAGGTCCGGCACCGCAAAACTTAGTTGCCGCTGTCAGCAATTCGAGCATTGATCTTTCATGGGATAATCCTTATGTGTGCTCAGGTGGAGATAATTTTCAGGGATTTTCTGTCTGGCGAAAAAACGGATGCGATCCTTTTATTCCTGAAAATTGTGATAATGATTTATCTGCTCACGGTTATGTAAAAATTGCCGATCTCCTTCAGACCTATACTTATACTGATAATGCGGTTATTCCGGGTAACGCTTACAGCTACCGAGTGCAGGCTGAATTTGGAAATCTGAGTCCTGATGGTTTCTACATCATTGGTCGGGTAGCGAGTATGCCATCCAATGAAGTTTGCACTGAGCTGCATAAAGATCTTCCGGTAATCATTAATGTCAGCGTTACAGAAACTGATATTGCAAACGGAAAAATATATGTTCGCTGGACAAAACCTGAAACAGATTCAAATGGTTTGGATACGATTGCATTCCCCCCACCATATACTTATGCGGTGCATCGTGCAGATGGAATGAACAGCCAGGCATTTCTTCCTTTGATTTCATTTACGGCAAATAGTTTTTCTGCTGCCGAGGATACTTTTTTTACAGATACAGCATTGAATACAGTTGGCATTGCTTACAAATACAGAATTGAATTTCATTATGGAGTTAACGGAGCATATCTCGGTGCAACACAGGATGCTTCTTCTGTTTTTCTCACGATTAATCCTTCTAACAATAAATTGAAATTGAGTTGGGATGAGAATGTGCCGTGGACGAATTATAAATACCGCATCTGGAAAAATGATCCGCCTGCAACAAATTTCATATTGATTGATTCTACAACATTTAATACTTACACCGATTTTGACGTAGTGAATGACTCTTTGTATTGTTATTATATCGAAGCTGTTGGGCATTACACAGGTACAGGCTTACCTGATTCGTTGATCAATTTTTCGCAACAGGTTTGTGATGTGCCGGTTGATACGGTTCCACCGTGCGCTCCATTACTGACGGTCACAAACAATTGTGATCTGAACGGTGAAACTCCGAATCTCGATGATCTTGCAAATAATTTATCCTGGACAAATATTCCGGGTTGTTCTGAGGACATTGCTTCATACAATATTTATTATGCACCTACAGTTCTTGCGGAATTAGTTCTGATTGCAACTGTAGATAATCCTGATCTGCATTCTTACGTGCATCAACTCACTACTTCATTGGCTGGTTGTTATACGATTCAGGCTATTGATTCATCTGAAAATATCGGAGCGATAAGTGAAAAAGTTTGCGTTGACAATTGCCCCGTTTATGTTTTACCGAATGTGTTCACTCCCAACAATGATGGCGATAATGATTTGTTCACTCCCTTCATGCCTTACTATTTTGTTGATCATGTGAAAATGAAAATCTTCAACCGCTGGGGACAGTTGGTTTATCAAACCGAAAATGCCGACATCAATTGGGATGGTCGCGATCTGAAAGGTCGCAACCTGAGCGAAGGAATTTATTTTTATGGATGCGATGTATTTGAAGTGAGAGTAAATGGCGTAGTGCGCGGCATGGAACTCAAAGGATTTATTCATTTGATTCGCGGGGGAAACGGGACTAATTAATTCACCTCTCTTCTGAAAATTTCTGCTTCAACGCCAATTGTTCGATTGTTACATTGCTTGATTGTTGAACAGGTAACAATAGCGAAGCTAAACAATCAAACAATTCAGCAATTTTGAAACATGTTCACCGGAATTATTGAAACACTCGGAACCGTAGAAAACATCAAGAGAGTGGGTTCCAATCTGGAACTTCATATTTCATCGTCTATTTCCTCAGAGTTAAAAGTTGATCAGAGCGTTTCGCATAACGGGGTTTGTCTTACAATAATCAACCTCACCCCCAACCCCTCTCCTGTTGGAGAGGGGGGAAAGAACAGCATTCATGTTGTTACTGCAGTAGATGAAACCCTGAGCAAAACCAATCTCGGAAAATTAAAAGCGGGGGATTCAGTCAATCTTGAACGCTGCATGAAAGCCGATGGAAGATTTGACGGGCATATTGTGCAGGGTCATGTGGACGGCACAGCCATTTGCAAATCCACTATTGATAAAAACGGCAGTTGGGAATTTCAATTTGTTTATGATCGGCAATTCAAAAGCTTACTTGTTGCGAAAGGTTCGATATGTATTAATGGTGTGAGTTTAACTTCCCTCACCCCCGGCCCCTCTCCCAAAGGAGAGGGGAGTAAGAAACTTCTGTCCAAAGACGGGGAAGAATTTTCTGTTGCCATTATTCCTTACACGTTCGAAAACACAAACTTCAAATCTTTGAAAGAAGGCGATGAAGTAAATCTGGAATTTGATGTGATCGGTAAATATGTGGCGAAGATGATGATGCAATAAATTCTACTGCTTCACAAACTTGAGCTGCTTTGTTTTCCCGTCACTTAAAATATTCAGCAGATAAATTCCGGGAGGCAAAGTTGAAATTACTTCCACATGATTGATTTCGTTGGAAGTTTTTGTTTCCAAAACTTTTTTACCGAGCAAATCGCTGATGAAAAATGAATAGTCATTCACTTTCGTTTGATGAATGATGAGAAAATCCTGTACCGGGTTTGGGAAAATTCTGAATCCTGCTTCCTCCGCAATCACATCTACCACATCGGGAATTTGTGATGAATCAATTTCAAATACAGCAGTGAATTGAGAGTCGCTGGTTAAATAAAATTTCAATTCGGGAATGGTATCTCCTGTTTCGAGCCAATGAGAAAATTTATATCCTTGCTTGGCAACTGCTTTTATCGGAACGGGAACATCGTGGAAATAAATTCCCTTCCAAGGGTAAGTCTGCGGTGTCAAGCGTGTTGTGTTTTCATCGAGAAACAACGTACTGATCTTCACGTTTCCCATAGCCGTGTCATTCACATTCATCGTCACCGTATCCTGACCGGTCAATCCGAAATTCGTCCTCACATATTGCTGCGCATACGAGGGACGCGTATCAAGAATCCATTTGAGATAATCAATCTGAGTTTGCCAGTCATAATTTAACTGCCAGCGGTCAACAAATTCCGGCATGTACGGAAGCATTTCACCTACCATCGAATCCAGATGTGCAATCATCACTCCGGGAAGAAATTCAGTGTTCATGTAATCGGCATACATGTTCACGAAGTCATGGACAAACGCCTGGCTTGTAATCAACTGGTCGAAAATAAAATGTGCCGGGTACCAATATCCATTGATCAACGCACCGAGCTGATCAAAATCAGAGTAGTAAGAAAATCCCATACTGTTATCCATGTCCCATTGCAGCCATCGCCATTTTCCATCCGGAGTGCGCGGACGCCAGCATGCTTCATTCTGGTTGGGCCAATCGGATTTCATCATGTAGGTGCAGGCGATGAAATACAGCATGGCTTCAGGAATATCAATCCATGTTTTGATAAAGTTGTAGTTAGCAGTATCGCTGAGAGAATTGTTCTGAAGAAAAGTAATCATCGCATTGTAATAAGTCATGTCTCCTTCCGCAGCGGCACTCCATGTTTCAATAATGTCCACTCCCGGATTTTCATGATTGATTCCATAACGCTGTTCGAAATAATATCCGTTCTTAATGCTCTCGCGGATTTCATGCAAGCCCCAATATTCTCCGTCAATAAACAGCACACATAATTTATAATCCTGCATTTCCATGTCTTTGCCTGCGAGCAAAGTATGGGCAAACGCATCGCGCAGCATCGTATACTGCCTATCGCTCGACCACGCGCGCAATACAATCTTTTTGAATTCATGAATACCTGCAGCGGGTGATTTGCTCCCTTCAAAAAACGGATAATGGATATATGATTTTTTGCTGTATCCATCCTTCGCGGTGATGTTCAATCCTTTCTGCGGACTGGCAGGCGAAGTGGAACCGTAAATGCCTACACGATAATTATCTTCAAAACCGAGATTGCCTCCCGGTTCGAAATATTCTATGTTTCCCGGAATCTGATAGTCATAGAAATAATTTCCGTAGCCGGTAGCATCATGATAATATCCGGGTACATATAGTCCGCCATAATAATCCGAAGAGATAATACGGATCAGTAACTAACGAGATGACCGGAATATCCGGATAGCGCTGAAAAATATCCGGGTCAACAAAATAAGTACGCGTAGAAATCCGGCTTGGTATAGAACCGTTTTTGAAAACCCGTGTACGCACCGGAGTACATTTGAAAACTTCATTCAGGGGACCATACCACGGAGGAAGCCATCCGTAAATCGCCACGGTTGTCGGGATTACGGAATAAACATTCGCATCGCCTGTTCTGCTCTGAATGGTGATCGGAGATGAATAAAGAGGTGATGCTAAGGTCGGCTCTGATCCGTCCAATGTATAATGAATTTCCGCCTGCGGATCGGGATGAGTGATGGAAAGCTGAAATGAGTTGGTATAAAAACCCGCATTATTAGAAAAGACCGGCTCATCCAATAAAACTGCTGCTGAAACCGCGGCATTGTTGGTATATCCCGGAGTGGGTGTGGGGAAATAAAAAAAGTTATTGGCGCCATCGGGTTGAAGCCCGTAAGAAATATCTGCGGGCACCTGCGCGTGAGAAATTTCATCCACCACCTGTCCTGCCACGTCAGTCAGCAGAATCGCTTCTCCGTTTGCATCAAGCGTAAAATTTGTATGACAGTAAGTGCTGTTGGTCAGATTTTTTTTGGAAGCGAACACGATTAAAAATTGCCCCGGTTGCAGGATGATATTCGGAAAAGTCCATTTGAAATGATCCGTGGAATCATCCGAAAGATGAAACCCCTGCAGCGATTGCGGAAACGAACCTGCATTGTACAACTCAATCACATCTTCATAAAGCCCGAATTCATCCGTCACCACATGAAGATTGGCTGGAATGATTTCATTGATGACTACCGATTGAGAAAAACTGTTGGAAACAGCAAGGATGATAAACGCGATGAGTAAGGATTTTTTCATTTGAATTTTTGAGATCGTTAAAGGTAAACATCCCAGTCGCGAAGGCGGGCTTTGATTATTTCATTCTGTTTTGATAGCGGATTGGCGGGGACGCCAACCGCGGATTAAGAGCAGATTAATTACAGGCAGGTTTTAGCCATATCCGTCATTTCATTCATTTCCATCTTATCTGCGTCTTCCGCCCCCTCCGTGTCTCCTTGCGTTGGCTTTGTGTGAAAGCGGACACGGAGGAAACATTGCTCCCAATTTATTTTCTTTTGGTACTGATCAAACTTAACCATTCTATTTCCCAATAAGGTGTCACACCGGAATTTTCGAAATTATTCGATTCATAAAACCTGGCCGAGCTATGCGGGTATTTCGCAAAGTCCTCTGCCAACTGCCATTTCTTACTCACGGGATTCAAATGTATATAGTGAAGTTTCTCCAATAGAAAATCCACCGTGAAGATCGCTTTCACATCGAACGATTCTTTAAACACCTGATGCAGCTTACCTCTTTTTTTATCTGAAGGAGTTACATCATCCTCTAACTGTTTAAGAATTTGAAGTTTTTTTGTATACTTCAGTCGTTTGACCAATTCATAAGCCATAAATCTTTTACCGTTCGATACCCATTTGTCAATTCCTTTGGCGTTATTTTTAAAATGAACGATTGCATGAAGATGATTGGGCATGATCACGTAGGATACAATCTGGTGCTCATGGCTTCGCAATATTTCAAACCAGTTATAAACCAAATCGTATCCTTTGGTAGCTTCAAATAATGCAAGCCATCGGTTGCAAGTGAAGGTGAGGAAAAATAATCCGTTGGTGCTTTCGAGACTTTTATTAACTGACACAGTAAATGAAAAATGAAGAGAACAAAAATAGCCTGTGTGTTAATCGGGCAGGAGTGCAGTTACATTCCTCCGTGTCCTCAGCCACGCAAAACCTCAACGAGAGACACGGAGGGGGCGGAAATTTGATTCGATAGAATTAATCGACAATAAGGAGTTCATGAAATATTCCTTCAGAGTGGACACCACTGAAATTCCCGATTTCATCAGATACGAAAACGATAAAATTTACACCGTCTCATACGAAAATTATTATACCCATGGGGCGGCATCGAAAGAAGAAATTTTCTTTGATTTTAATTCTCGCGAAGGATATGAATGGCACTTTAAAGGGTTGAGTATTTTTCCATCAGGAGATTACATTGTCGATTCAATAAGATACGATCAGTCAGTTCGTGATTCAATATATTATGTAAGCTGTAACGAGTCTTTTGACGTAAGCGATGACATCACAGTACAATCCTTTGTACTGTGCAGAGATCTTGGAATAGTCAGTTTCGCGTTGGATGTTTACTTTAGTGATAAGGAACCCTACGATTGCCTTTGCAGGCTTTCCGAGAAAAAATAATTAAGCCGCGCCCGTGTCTCCTTTTCAGGAACACGGGCGTTTGAAATTTCGCATTGCTCACCATCAACTGTTTACACCCCCAACCCACACCATAAAAATCACAAACCCTAACAGCGCGAGCATTCCGGCTATTGCGCCACAACTGTGCAATTGAGTTTCATCTTCTTTGTTGGGTAGCCCAACAATGAGCGAAACGAAGTCAGACAGGTATCTTCTGAGCGTACTCATACATAGGTTGATTGAAGTGACTATACATCCTATATCCAAAAGTATACATTTTATTATTATTGCTGTATAATTTGTAATATATGAATCACATTTTGTATTTAATATTATACATCAGATTCTTAATATTGTACATCGGATTATCAATATTAGACTTCGGATTAGGCTTATTAGACATCGGATTACCTATATTATAGTTTTGATAATTAAAAATTAGTGCCATGGCTGAAAAAAATCCAACAAAACCCCCCAAAAACATTCAAGATGCATCGGTGGCAGTCCGAAAAATCCCGACCAAAGACATTATCCAGGCCTATGCACGCATCAACGGGTTTAATCTCGCGCGGCTTTCGGAGAAAATGGGCATGAGTTCGAGTTTTCCAAGCGTTCATTTCCGCAAAAATGAGATCAACATATCCACGCTCATCGCGGCTTCGTATCATCTTGAAATGAACCTGATGGAACATTATCATAATCTGCTGCCGGATGGCATCGCACTCACCGGAAACGAACAGCGCCTGCAAGCGGAGATTGAAAAACTGAAGAAAGAGATGGAAGACAAGGACAGGCAAATTGCGATCATGGAAAGGGTGTTGAGTTTATAATTCATCTTAATTTTTCTTATTGCCGCTTTCTCAGGTATATAAGACTACTTTCGGACGCAATTAAAAAAACCAACTTAATCATGAACGATCTGAAACGCGACCACACGAATATGTTCCGCAGAATTAATTTTTTTCTTACCGAGCAAGCTGCGGATTTTGCAGCCTTTGCACAAGTAGCAATTAAAAAAGCATTGCTGGTAACCAAAATCGGACAAATTGATGACGCAGATATTATTGCCACTGCGGACAACACCGGTTATGCAATACAGAAAAATACTTTGCGCAATAACATGACTGCCATGTTTTTAAAACTGAGCCGTGCTATCTCGGCTCATTATCATGAGGTGCCTGATTTTCCAAACCGCAATCTTTATTCTTTTCAACCCAGTCAAATTGATGCTTTTCCGGATAGTGATTTTAAAAGAAAATCAGAATCTGTGAGTGAAAAAGCAACTGCATTGGGTGTGGTTGTGCTTGGTGCTTACGGAATCGTTATCGGTAACATCACCTCATTTGCGGCTGATGTACTTACGTTCAATGGCTACATTCCACAGCCACTCGAAAAACGCGATGAAACAAAAGCTTACGGTGATGAAGTGGACAGATTAATCGGATTGGCGGATGATATTATTGAATCATTGGATTATCACTGCGCATTGGCAGCTGATGCGGCTCCGGTTGTTTATGGCGAGTATCTGAACGCAAGAAGTATTGTGAGCAGTGGTGGCGGAGATGGAGTTCAAACATTTCAGCAACCGCTGAATGCTTCGCAGGTAAAAATTATTTGCAACATTATTTATACAGCCGCCAAACCAATGGCTTTGTCAAATCTTGGTTCTGCATCATCCATTAAATATTATTTCAAACTGTTAGGCGTGGTGGTTGGAACTCCGGTTATTGTTCTGGCAGGTGCCACTCAAAATGTGACCATGGCTACGTTGAATGTGGATGCGGATGAATTGTATGTAGAAAATCTGGATACTACTACCGCTACGGTTTATAAAGTGGTGATCGGGTAAGAAAAAAAGTTTTTGAAATTGGAAAAGCGAAGTGCCGTTGGAGGTGCTTCGCTTTTTTTTTATTGCTGATGTAAATTGGCGCGGCTCACTTTTGGTGTGGGAGTCAGATAAAAAGAATCCTATTAATTATATATGATCAATAGGTCAACATTAAGATGATTGTCTGTAATCAATTTCTCAGCTTGACTTTGATAGTCTTTGGGAACAACAATATTCTCGATTAAATTAGGATTGAACATCAAAAAGAATTCATCCTCATTTTTTCCTGGTCGGATTTCACCTTCAAAATATGTTTCATCAAAAGGGCCTTGATACTTTTCTGCACTTGGATTCGAGTTGAATGGCAGTAATCGTACTATTCGCCATTCTCTTTCATAAAAAGTGGCGTAGGGTTGAATTGAAGACTGTACCCATCCAAATAAAAGAGATTCATTGTTTCGGCTTAAATGAATATCTCTTAAAAGTTGAATTGACGGTTTCCTTTTATCTACAACATAGAAAACAGGATTTGCGCCATACTTAATTAACTTTTTCTTGTTAAAACTTATTCCGAAGTATCCGTAAACCTCACAATGATCATATGACTGCTTAATTGGTGTATCAGTAAAGCAAATCATTTGCTGTTTTACATTCCAATTATCGCTTGCAAATGAAATTTGAGCAGGCGAAAATTTCAATGCTTTAGTGGTTACGATTTTTGAAAGAATTTCAAATGCTTCATTTTGATCTTTTTGATTACTTCCCGTCCAATGTGTTAAATATTCATTGATATGTGCAGGGGGTTTTACAAATCTTATCTCTTCAATTTTCATTTACTGTATTTATCGCTAAAATTAAATCAGCCCAAATTCTCAGAAGAATTTTTCAAATATCAAATCGAACAGAAAATAATCGCAGCAGAAATTCGCGACAGGGAAGGAAGCGGAAATCTTTTTTTTGTTTTTCACAAAAAAAAATTGTAGCGGACAGCCCGGCAGAGCCTTGTGTAGTTAGCCGCCCAAATTCTCAAATTGGTTATTGATTTATCTCATCAAATACATTTTGCCGAAACCTCTTTCAAAGAATTTATCTACGGAAGTTTCAAAATGTTCCACATCCTGCCCGTTGAGGCGGGCAACCACGCGGTAGAGATATAAACCATTGGCGAGGCGGTCGCCATATTGATCGGTGCCGTCCCATGCAAATTCAGTGATGTTTTGTCCCACATGAATATCGCCCAGTTCTGCGGCAGTAATTTCTTTCACAATTTTTCCGCTCACGGTCATGATCTGTATGCGCATATCGTTCGGCACTTCAGAACCGGTGAGGGTGAACACAAATCTTGTTTGCGTGGTAAACGGATTGGGATAGGTGAGGAGATTGGAGATCATGGATTCATTGATGACTTCAAACGTGATGGAGTAATCAATATTTCCTGAACGGTTGCCCGCTTTATCTTCTGCATGAACGATGAGTTTATAAATGCCGTCAACGGGAAATTGTTCGCGCATTTCAACCGTTGCTTCATTCTTTGAAGAAATATTATTCGGATCAGCAGGATTGAAAATCGTGTTCACGCCATCGTAATGAACTTGTTTCTGAGAACCGTTCGGATCAATCAAATGAAGCGTAACCAATGAAGTATCATCCAGCGCGAGATATTGATTTTCATCTTTCAGTTTGATGAGGATATAAGGTTTGGCAGAAACGAGATCGCCATCCATGATATGCACGCCATCGAACGTAACATCCAGCAACGGATTGATATGATCGTTCAGCACACCGAAAGAAAGCTGCGCGAAATTGTTGAAGTGGAATTGTTCGGGCTGATCATTATCAGGATTGATTTCGACAATGAACTGGAAATTCCCGTTCAGCGCGGCATCAAAAGTGTTGAGCACAAAATCAAGATTGACAGATGTGTTGGCAAAAAGAGAATCTTCGCGCACCAGGAAAATGGTTTGCTGATTGCTTCCGTCAATCAAAGTGTATTTCACCAGCAGACTGTCCATGTCCACGTTGGTAACATTTTCAACGGCCATGGTAAAATGATAATCACCACCGCCTTCTACGTTTGCCGTATATGTAAAATTCACTGCGGGATTCAAAGCCGCTTCGGGCACTTTATCATAAATCACTCTCCAGTAATCCAGTTGAGTGGGAGTGCGGTTGGTGTCATCGCGTGTGTCAAACCGCAATTGCAGATAAGGATATTGATCAGGATCAATCGCGGTAAGCGAATGACTCAACTGCGTAATATTTGAATCAACCAGAACTTTTGTTCCGTTGTATTGAATTCCGTAAATGTCAACTGATTCTTCATCGGTGTTCGGTGTATCGAGTGAGTGATGATCCCATTCCAAAGTATTCCAGTTAAATCCCGGACCGATAACGGTTGAAGTAATGTAACCCTGATTCCACTCCACATCAAACGTGTCATTAAACATCAGCACGGAAGAAATTGAATTTCCGGCTTCTTCATGAATGGTCGGAAGATTTCCTTTCTGCAGGAAAAATGCATAAGGCACATCGTTGTTGCCGATCATCAATGGTTGAAAAGCGGTAAGCCCGAGTCCGGACAATGTGCTCACTAATGTTGCATCCCAATTTTCGTAATCGGCTTTGTTCACGCTGTAACCGAGAATATAATTGCCTACGGGAACCGAGTCAATAAAATTCTGAACGATAGAACTCCAGTTTTGATTCGGGAAAGGATTGTTTGGGCCGCTGGTGCTGATAGTTCTGAATAAAAATGAAGGACGATCAGGTTGGCCGTAACAATGTTTATTTCCGAATTGTCCGTGATCATTTCCATTTCCGATGTTCACGCTGATCCACGGTAAACCGGTTTGTTCATCGAACACCGCGAAGTTCATTCCGAAATCACCACCGCATCCACCGGTGTTCCATTTATCCATCAAAACATTGTTGAGATAAAATGCCATCTCATCATAACTGAGCGGACCGCCATAGGAAGTATTGAGCCCTACGCGTGCGAATAAAACTTTTTCACTTGGTTCGAAATCAAATTCACGATCGGGCGGCAAAAGAATATTTGTGTAAGCATCTTTCAGATACTGATAGTAATGTGATTGATTCCAACCGGGCGCATATCCATCGAGAAAAATAAATGAGGTGTTGTTCCATTTGTAATCTCCGTTTTGCAAACTATCAAGTGCAACGCGCCAATAATAAACGGTACTGTTCGCATAAGTCATGGTTGGAGTCCATTTCAGAATTCCACCAGACTGTGTGATGCTCGTTTGTTGTTTCAGCGGACTGTTGAATAATTCAGTGGTATCAATTTCAACGAGATAAGTTTTTACAGGCGCTAACGGATTGGCGGTGGATGCATTCAGTTCGATGGATTGCGCACCTTCAATCGCAAATTCATAAGGCCAGATCGGATAAACATCATTCGAAATAATATTGAGCGGAACAGATCCGAAAATATTATTCGGTAAATAGTTATTTGTTTCTGACAATTCATTCTGAATAGAATCGCCTTCATCAACAAAAAATTCAAACAGATTCAGGCCGAAGGCAATATCAGGCTCCACCGGAACTTTGAATTCAACGGTGTCCTGATAAAGTGTTGCTTTTATTTTTTTTGTATAACCGAATTGAGTTCCATCAGGAAAAATCCGTGTCATGTTCACATTGATAGAATCATTGATCGCTTCGCCAAGATTGGTTACAATCATCTGAAC
>Ga0247727_10003114_pt1 | contig 37111 bp, 40 predicted proteins | sample WisWelCaveWW1625_FD_202498 | JGI IMG/M metagenome (GOLD analysis project Ga0247727, IMG submission 202498) | Biofilm microbial communities from Wishing Well Cave, Virginia, United States - WW16-25 | ecosystem: Environmental > Aquatic > Deep subsurface > Groundwater > Cave microbial mat | place...
GGGGTTATGTACGTATTCCTTGATTCCTAGCTTCGTGTAGGCGTTACTAACTGCTCCGTCCACGGAGCGCCATCCCCTAACAGGATCTAGTGGCCGCTCGGTTATTTCCCCTCGCTGGCTTAATAAGGCAAGTACTCCTTCACGGCTGAAGACCAGTCCCAAGGCTCCCTTGCCCCACTGGTGAGCTATATACCAGCCTATCTTCCTATTGCCATTGCCATCCACTGGGCATAGAGCTTGATTTGATGGGAAGGTGTAGAGGTTCCAGTAGCCGTCTCTTGGATAAGCACATGCCTCTAGATACTGGCGCAGGTTGAGGTAAGTAATCAGGTCGTCTTGGAAAATAGCATACCGGTCGGCCGTGGGAGCGCGAATAAACAACTCCGCCAGTGCCAGTATCCAGTTGCCGAATACCCTAATCTTGGGAAAGCGAGAAGTTATTTCCAGGTTAAACTCGCTTTCCCAGCTTCTAGAGTCATTGTCCCCATCCACGAACAGGCGCGGATTATCAAACCCACCTTTGGCCAAGGATTTGAGAGTTTGCGGGAGCAAGGCTGCTCTCCGCTGCGGAACCGTGGTTAATCCGTAAGCCCACCGCACTAGTCCGCTCCCCCAGCGTTGTTACGTAATTTTTCGTCAGCGCGACTAATTGCTTCCTCCACCAACCCCGGAAATGGGTCTAGTGGATTCAACCGAAAGGCCAGCCTACTTACTGTTGCGGAGAACGCGGCGGCCAGCTTCTCTTTCCATCCCCAGAAAGCTTGACCTTCACGCAACCAACCGACGATCTCGTTGAAATGCTCGCGGCAACCGTCAATACCCCACGCGTTCATTTGCGCGGCCCGCACTTTGCATGGACAATCAACCATGATCGTGATTCCCAATGATGCCAGAATGCGCACTAACTCAGTTCCAGGTCCCCGCCTATCCAGAATCGCGTGCTTCTCTGGCACGCGCGCTGGCGCTGGTGTTGATTCATGCCTAACTTGAGTTCCATCCTTGTCCGCTTCCCACTGGCGCAGATAAGCTGCTCGGTAGTTTTCCGAACATGGTGGCACGCGCGTATTGGAACAGATTTTGTGGGCAAGATCGCCCTGCTGGCGATTGAATCGCTCGCAATATCCAGGACCTAAACAAGTACAAGATCCATCCATCTACGGTCTATCCACGTCAACGGTTGCCGGCCAGTTCGTGCAATCACTCGCGGACACAAAGCTAAACACGCCACCCGTGCAATCAAACATGGATTGATGAACACTATAAGTTGCAATTATCGTGCCCAATACTGGACCAACTCCTCCACATTTCCGAATCGTTAACTCCCAATTGACGCCTACTTTTTCAATATGGTACTGAAGTGGCGCAAGCGGATCGCAAGCACAGCTAGCCTCGGCCGTGCCGTCATCATGATACCATTTGCAAGGAAGATAACAGTGTAGAGGATATTTGTCTGGGCATTGTCGCGCAACTAAGGAACATAAGCAATCACTGGTAGTCTGCACGGCCTGTGAGAAGCAAAACCGCAGGGTGTATGTTTGCCCTGCTCCAGAACACTCAGGTTCTCCGCAGATGCAGTCACAGCAGGCGCACGCCAACTTTACACCACCGATCCCGAGTCAAATAGGCCATGGATAAAGCAGATTGTAAACGTACGAGACACGCAATTTGCATCCAAAAAGTTTATTACAAACTGTTGCGTCCCGCCCGCCGTGCCTATATTCGCTTTGCGCTTGCCACCAGTTTCCGAAACGGTAACCTTGAAATCGCAGCCGTTGAATTCCAGTTGATCGACGCCCTTTTCGTCCGTGGCGACAGCCCCCTCCGTGCATGCACACCCGCTTTTCTGCGGCGTGGTCTTGAGCACGTCAATCTCGCCTCCAGCCGGCGAAGCAAACCAGTAACCAAACTTATCCCTTAGTGCTATTATCCACTGATTACCTTGGATTGAAATTATCCCAAGATTCCATACTCGTCTTTTTGAACCGACGGAGACCATCATGCCATCGTTTGCCGTGCCTACTGGGGCCGCCGTGTATACTACTCGATGGATGTCACATAATGCGCTACCAGGGTTGTCGTTCAACTGACCTGGACCGGTACCAGGTTCCTCGATTAAAGCTGGAATACCAGTGCTAGGGACACGAGCAACGTATACCTCCGGTGCTTGGATTTCCTGATGGTCAATGGACCCCTCGGCGCCCCTACCAGTGGTACTAAACCAGCGCTTGCCGGACTCATCCAGAAGTTGCTGGATAAGCTTCACGTCATCATCGGTTAAACCGTGTAAAGGCATGACTTGGAGGCTTTAGTAAGCTTTATTTGGGAAATACGTGGACTACACACTTAGACATACCCTTGCGGCAGCGCACAAGTAGCGAGCCAAGGCCGGAAGGACAGCCACGGAACGAGTCGCCCGGAGGAATAAGCCAGCAGCCAGACTGTCCAGGGAAAGCCAGCTCCACGACTTTTGTCTCCAGCTCCTTCCGCTGCTCCTCCGTGGGAACCACCTGTAAATACTTTCCCTCCTCGTTGGAAATTACAAGCATGCTGGCTTCCTCAACCCAACCATGATCTAGAGGTTGCCAGCTTTCCCCCACCTTGATTACGCGCCTATAAGGTTGTTCCTGGCTATTCAGTGCCCTTCCGAACCTGGATTCAACGGCTACCGGCTGCTCGCCTGGAGATTGGCAATAGACAGTCTCCACCACCACGAGCCGGGCTTTTAGACTGGCTTCCCGGTCTTTAAAGGAAGCGGAAGTAGTAATTTGTTCCGCCGGCCCCGGCGAAGAAACTTCAATCATCCAATTGCTCCTTCCACTCCCCTATTTCTCAAAAGCACCGACGAACACGTTAGCGTTGCCATTAAATCCCTTTACCATGAACTTGTTAGTTGGTCCAGTGGTGCCAGTACCAGTTCCTATATATTCCTCCAACAGGTTGCGCGTGAGTTTGAGAATGTAGCTCTCGCCAACTCCCAACTCTCCCAAAGGGTAAAATACGTTGATCTGCGGGTCATAAATCCCATACTCCACGTAGTTGCCCGTGTTGCTGTCAAGGCTGGTAATCTGGCAAAACCCCGGAATGGTCAGCTGGCTAAAGTCTACAATCGTCCCGGTTCTCAGCGCAGTAATCGCTCCCGGTACTGGGCCTTTGGTTCCGGCAACGTCGGCCTGAAACCCGGATGGCCGGCCGGAGTACTCCAGGATGGTCACGTTGTTGGCATCGAGTTTTCGGAGACTCAGGCTGGAGCGGATTGTTGCTTCGTTACTCATGGTTGCCTCGCCTACGGTCCTAGTATAACCGGGATACCAAGTACCAGAAAGTTCGACTCCTCATACTTCTCCACGTGGATAGAGCCAGGCCCGGTAAATCCCGTACCAGTACCAGGCTCCGATTCTATCGGGACTCCCTGGCCATTAAGAACAACGCGCATAACATTACCATCGCGATCCTGCACGCGCTTGAAGTGGGAAGGATTGTTAGGATTAGGAGCCGCGCCGCCAATAGTATCCAGTACCCACTTCCCCGTTGTTTCATCCCAGTGACCGTTGAGAGCTTTTGTCCCCTCATCCAGTAAATCCTTATCCCAGCCGCTTACCAGTCTGCCGGAATCCGGGTCAAACTTTACGTTAGATTCAAACGTAAACTTACGCACGTAGTACCTCGCGCACAGGCCAAAATAATTCTCTGTCCAGGTCCAGTCGGAGAGCTTGATGCAGCGCGCCGGGAATCCCCACAAGGGCGCGGAATTTAACGTATCCATCATCTTGTCGCAGAGGAACTTATTCAGAATTGGTACGTTCTGTTCCACCGTGGTAGTGGAGCGGCTTTTATCAAACTCCACATGGGGACCACGCATCTGCTCGAATGCGGAGTTTGTAATCGCGACGTTAAAGCGGTCGAACACAGCCTCTTCTTTATCCTTGATAACCCCGCCGTTTACTTTCTGTGGTTCCAGCAGTGGGTCCTCGATACTAAGGTCGTGACACTTTTTGTTAGGCCTGGTGGAAAAGATCTGTTCCACGTCGAACAAAGTGTTCGGCTCGCCCTCCGGCGACACTGGAGTAACCGTTGCCTCCGGCCGACACCAGGCCCATGGGTCCAAATCGTTGTCGAAAGCCCAGATCCTTCCTGGGAGTGGAAGACCAGGAGTAAAGAGCAGCGCGGTTGCTGGACCTAGCGTTGGGTCGGGTCGGCCATAAGTAGCTGGAAGCTTACTAAGAGAAGTAAGACAGCGCACTCGGTGCTTAATCTTGTAAGTCCGATGCCCGTCGGCATCACGGCTACAAGACCAAGTGCGATGTCCGTCCACTAGTTCAGTTGGCATAAGCAGGACTACCTGGTCTTTATTGAGGTTACCTCATCAAGTGAGTTAGCCCACCAATCCGGCGGGCTCCAGGACTACCTGGTCTTTCTTGACCAAACGATCAATTCCAGCCCTGATATCCTTGAGCACTGTTAGGGACTTGTCCACGCGGTCCAGCCCCTCGGCGCCACGCTTGTCAGCGGCCGCGAACCCCTCCGGCTCCCCAGAACCAAAAGACTTTCCCGCGCGCATGGCTGCCAGTCGGTCTCGGAACTCAGTAATGCGGCCAAGAGATTCAGCGGAACCGAAAAGCGTGGCGTCAACCTTATCAGCCTCTTTCTTGAAACCCGCCGCGAACGCTTCGCCCGAGCTGACACCGGCGAGGCCAGCCGCTTTCTCCATGCCTGTATCATCATACAGCGGATCTAAATTGGTGAAAGCTTTCCCAATGAGAGTGTCGCGTTCTTTCTCCAGGACTTTGAGCTGGTCCTGGATGGCTTTAATACTCTTTGCCCCCTTGTCGTGAGCAGTTTCAAGTGCTTTAGCACGTGACTTTTCTATCTCCTTTAGACTATGCTCCAGATCACTATTTATTATGGCGTCTAGCTCCGCCTTCCGCTCGGCGGAGATGAGTTTCAGCATGCGTCGCAGATCGGTTATCCCCATTGCGATGTTGGTAGTAGCTTTTTGCCATATAATCCTGAGAGAAAAGCCAAGATCAACCCAAGTTTCCTTGAGCGTGAATACGAATCCTATCCACAACTCTTTTATAGACGCAATTCCTTTAGCAAACTCCAACTTAATCTGGGCCCATAATATCTGAGCGGCAAGCACTAAGTCTCCTGCCTTTAGCGCGTCTTGCATCCCCTGGATGGCTGGCTGAACACTCTCGGATAGGGAAGCCCACTGCTTGGTAAACCATTGAATTGCCGCGCCTCCAGTCTTTGACCAGCCAAGCGTGCCAAGACCCATGGCGATAATAGCCGCTGTTAGTAAGCCGAGAGGAGTTAGAAGCAAACCCACCGCGCTAAAAGCAAGCCCAAACAAGGCAATTAAAGGAGACAGAGCCAGGTTAAGAATCAGTATAGCCGGCCCAAGGAGTACAGCACCAGCGGTTACCGCTGTCACGGACGTGATTAGCTTCTTCGATTTCTCGTCCAGGTTCCGCACCAAGAATACAGCTTCCTTTAACCAAGCCACTAAGGGTCGTATTCCTTCCGCGACGAAGGCGCCAAAATCCTCTAAAAGATTGCCCAAATCCCGGCGAAGGATCTTTAGTTGGCCGCTTGAAGATTTAGCCACGGCTTCAGCCACGTAAAGTGTTTTGGATACTAACCTTTGTGCTTCTGCTAGCCGCTTCGACTCGTCCTTGATTGCGGCGAGGCTGCGGAAGTAGCGAGTTAGCATAGGACTAACCAGCCCTTGCTCAAGAGCGGCTGTCATGCGGATAAACGACTCGGCGGAAGAGTCGAATGCCTCTCCCAACCCTATTGCGTTACGCACAGCATTCTTGGCCTTCTCTCCAGTGGTTCCCAGCGTTTCCGCAAGTTGAATAAGTTTCAAGATGGCGTCATCTTCAGCGGTCGTTGTTCCCTCCATCTGCCGAGCGAATTCCCGATATTCTCGGGTAAGTTTTTCCACGTCGCGCCTATTGGCTTCCAAAACGGCGCTCAATCGGATGCCAATTACCTCCGCCTCCTGGAAGTTACGCAAGGATTGGCGGATGACTCCGGCCGCTCCAAGAGCGGCTAACGCGGTAAAGGCGGACTGGGCAAAATTGCGAACGCCTCCAGTAAATCCCTCGATCCGCTTGGCCGTGGCCTCCAAGGCGCGAGCCGTGGTAATAGTGGCTTGTTGGCTTTGCTGCAGAGCTTTCATGTACCCCGTAACGTCGCCAACCAAACGGACAACCAGGGTTTCCAGTTCGGTTTCAGTGGCCACTATCCACTTCTCCAACTCCAGCCTTGGAAATGCTGGGCTCAACTCCGGCGTTTATTTGTACTACCTTAACTGGCATCGTCATCCGGCCTAGCCAGCGTGCCTTGCTCAAGGCGGCGGCTTGCCGCTGGGTGGTTAGCTGGGCCGGCTGGAGAGGTTTCACTTCCATTTCCCGCTTCCTGAATTGCAGCTCTTGCATGGCCAGTGTCACTTTGCGAGGGCTTTTAACACATCCCTGTTGCACGCGTTGAGCCACGCGCATAAGGTAGTGATCCGTCCGGTCCGGGATATTCCATTGCATGTCCAGCCATTCTTGCCAAGCCTCGTATTGCCGGTGCGTGATTGGACCGGGCCAATCAAACAGCTCATGTAGGTGTTTACCTAGCTCATGCGCTAAGCGGAAGTAACCGCTGTAGCGCTTGGCAAGTTTTTTACGTTTGGCTCACTAGTACCAGAGCGGATTTTAGCCAAACTATCCTGCAGCTCTTCGATCCGGTTTTCCAGAGCTTCAGCCGTATCCGGAGTTTGTAAGTCGCTGATCTTGTCCAGCTCACTCAGTAGACGGTTGATAACACGGTGAGGCCAGCCACGAACCGCGTCTCCGGCTGACTCCCCAGTGCCGTTGTACACGCAAGCGCAAAGGAGAGCCAGGCGCGCTTCATGTGCTTTTGTGAGCTGTTCATTGTCAAACGAAGCCTGAACCTTCCCGGCCTCTATTTTTACCGATTTGAGCTGGGAAGAGCGGAAGGCGATAATGGCTGGCTCGGAAGCCTCGTGAAGAACATAGCTTTTGCCCCCGAATTTGAACGGGACTTTGATCTCTTCCAAGCTATCGAGACTATATTCCACGGCGTTGCTCCTAAAATAAACAGGGAAAATTTGAGCCCAGCCTTTCCAGGGCCGGAGTTTGAGGGCGATTGAACCAGGCTGATTCACCATGACTTAGGTACCAGCCACCGACGTGAGTACCGGCGCGGCCTCTACTCGGTTTACCGGATCGAAGTTGGTTGGAGTGATAGTCACGGTTGCTTCCGGCTGCTCTCCCTCGCTCAATTCGGATGGCTCGAACGTTCGTAGATATCCGTAAAAGTCCAGCTTGCTACTATCGGGGAAGTGCACCGTGATTGACCCCTCCTGGTTAATTAAATTTGTAAGGATATCGTTGTAGACGTTCGGATCGTAAGCAACCGTGAGGGAGCTCTCCGTAAGCGTGACAAGCGCGCGTGAAGCCATTGTTCGGTAGATAAGATTATGCATCGTCGTTGTTTCGATGGCTTCACCCCCATCCAATCCTGGAGGACTAACCGACTTTTCCCAAAAGCTGACATTCGAATCACGCGCGAAGGCAATCTTCGTCGAGAACCCGTCGTCTAGTTTAATTCCGACCGGGGTAACGCGGACAGTTGAAGCTGGCGCGGCCATTTGGTTAAGTCTCCTATTTCAAAGCCTTGTTACGGTTTCTTCCGCATATTGCTAGTCCCACATTGTACGCTTCTTCTTGATTCCGGCATGCGAGTTCTTTCCAGTAAATGCGGCATCCTCCTCAGCCTTGGAAAGGCTTGGCTCAATGGCGCGCCCCGCCAACTTCCCCCGCGCGCGCCTAAACAATATCCATAACGCTGGCGGTAGCAACAAAATACCAACCAGGAAGCCCGACAAGAAAAACCATAATCCGCCAAAATCAATGCTTGGCTCAATAACCATGCCTTTGGCTTCTCCTACTACAAACTCCTCAAGCTCACCAATACGTTAACCGTGAATAAGCGCCGTTTTGACGTTGGCGTATCCGTTCCTAAGGCCAAAACTCCGCTAGTGCGTGAAACCGCGTGGACGAGGTAGGCGGTGCCAGCGATAGTTACCGACTCTTGATAAACCTCTTGATCCAAAGCCAAGGCCAAGGCCCGTGCCTTGACGTACCCAACGCCATGCGTGGCCCCACGCACGCGTACTTGCACTCCATGGTGTTCTTGCTGCTCCCCATCAGTTTGTGTTCTGCCATGCCCTCGGCGCTCCGTGTCGTAACAGGTAATGCAGTTATCCGGTAAGTCAGGCTCGGCGCCAGCGTAAATCGGCCAAACAGTTCCCGGAGGATCAACCCCATGACCAAGAGCAATGAGTACCCGCCTAATAATATCCGCCGGCGAGTGCGCCAGCGTGCCGGAAGGCGTGCCAACCCGGAAGTAAACCAGGTTGCTCACGGCGCTGCCGCCGGCAGTACTACTCGTTACCCTAACCCAATAAAGCCCGTCCGCCAGTGCCGGCGTAATAGTAACGGCACCGTCGCCAGCACGCGACCCATCAGTTGTCCAAGTAAATGACCCCAAACCGGTTTGCGCCGATAGAGTCTCGACAGTGTTCGTGCCGCCAGCCGTCGAGCCAGCAATAGTAACCACCGTTCCAGCACTGTTAACGGAGATAGTTGGTTGCGCTGGGGGAGAACCACCACCACCACCAGTACTGTTGCCAAACGTTCGGCAGAAAAAAGTCCTAGGCAAGGTGCTGTTCCCCAATCCCGGCCTTAGAAATGCTGTGATCAATAAGAGCGGACATGCTAGTTGTAAACTATGGCTGTCCGGTTGCCGGAGCTGTCAACAGTTATCGTTACGCGCGTGGTTACCCCGTCAATGCCGACGAACGTTTCCGTGTTTGTCTGCGAGCCTGACAGCTTCCCGGCTACCGTGGCGGCGGTATATTGCAATGCCTGCCTGGGAGTCTTGCCATCAATAGCCGAGGCTCGGTCCAAATAGGCGTCCGCGATTGAATTGCGCTCTCCGGCCGTTAAAGCATAACCGGTCTTATCGTTGTTTGTCCCCACCGTGACACTAAATCCGAAGGCGGTTAAAGTCCTAGTCGCGCTAGCCCAAATCTTGTCAGCGGCGGCTTGGGAGAATTCAGCCGCGCCTAAGGCGTCAGTAGCCATGGCCGCCGCGTCTATAGCGCCTACCACAAAACTAGCGGAGCTGATGGCTCCAGCGCTTATCGTTGTTACACTCCCAACGCTGCCAGACAGATTACCTGTAATATTACCCGTGATATCAGCGTTCAACTCTATTCCACTCGTGACAGTACAGCGAATAGCGTCGCCAGACGTTGCTCCTCCGTTGGCGTTGATGCCATGTCCGGTTACTCCTGGGATAATGCGCAAACCATCACCAGTGCCAGCGCCAGTTAGCACGAAGGCATGGCCTTGAGTCACGCAGCTAACGTGGATTCCATTGCCCGATGTTGTTTCCACGTCAATCCCGCGCCCGGACGCCCCACCAACAATTCGTAAACCAGCGCCACTCGTATTACCAGTAACGATCATTCCCGGTTGACCAGCCGTGCTCCGTGTAATAGTTAACCCATCGGATAGAGTTACGTTGCCTGTATGTATCGTCGCTCCCGTAACTGTAAACGCGGCTAAAGTCACGGTCCCACTGTTACCACCGTTGATTATAAGCCCGCCCGAAGCCGCCGCCGCCGCATTGGGCAAGGCTGTAAGACCGGCCCGGACGGAATCGTACGGATCAAGATCACGCAAGGGGATAACAGCATCGCACTCAGCCGCGTTCGCCACGCCGCTGATACTTATTAGTAAGCCCTTGGCGTTGGCCACGGCAAAGCGAGCGTCGGCAAACTGGATTTCATAGATCCCCTTGTGGTTCGTCGCATCCACCTCCTTGAACCTACACTTACTCGCCGTGGGAGCAGAATAGGTACCCAACGCTGTAACCGTCTCGACATTACTAGCCGCCGACGTATAAACCGTTGCCGTTGCCTCGTTATCGGCAATAGTGGAGATTATCAAACCGCCCGAAACGTTAGTCAGGCCGGTTTTCCCGGCGCCAGTGGTAACCGACGAGTCAAAGATCTTGACTCGAACGATGACCGAGCCCTGACCACGCTTGTAAGATATAAGCAATTTACCACTCTTGCACTCTTAAGCCGCCAGAGTGCCACAAGCGGACGTAGTGAGGGAATGGCCCGCCAACAGGCGCTCCCGCCCCACTCGCGCCAGTGAAAAAGTGAAATAGCACTAAGTAAGTTACATTCATTACTTATAGTCCAAGTTAATTACAATTTCATTCGCCGCCACCGCGCCCGTGTCGGAATCCGGGGCACCAGTAGTCGTTCCAAAGCCGATCCCATTGGTGAACGGCAAACCCGTTGGCCAGGCTATCACCAGCCCACCGCCAGCGGTGTTACCAGGAACCGTCAATACTTTAACAGGAACATCCGTGCCAATGGTCGGGGCAGTCGCCTTGTCATAAACCTTGAGATACCGCGCCCCAGCGTTCGTGTTGAAGACCTGCACTCCATAAAGCTGCCCGGCTGAAGACTTGACATTCGTGGCATTCGTACTAGCCGCCGAAATCGTCTTGCTCATGCTTGCCCCGCCCTGGGTGTGAGCCTGGGCAACCGAGAGAAGCATGCGCGCCAAAGTCATCCTAGCCGCGCCCACGTCCCCCTCGTCCACTAAGTCGGGTGAAGTCTCGTCCGCCAAAAAACCAACAGGCTGAACTTTAGTGGTCGCCACGGTAAACGCAGCGTCATCAGCCAACTTCTCGGAATCCTGCACGACAAACGTGCCGGCGTTCGTGACATTGTGCGCGGCAACGGTAACCGTATTACCCACGTTACAATGCAAGCGACCACTCGCGTCACAGATCAAGGCACAATAATCCCCATCCGTGCCAGCTGTCTGCGCGGCTGTATCGGAGCGCACCACCAATACAAAGACCCCAGTATCACCCGTGACATGCGCCGCGTCCTCCGCCTTGCCAAGATTCGTGGCCCCAGTTCCAGTGATCACGGAGGTTACATCAACATCTCCAATATCAACACCACTATTCGCCGCCAACTTTCCTATCGCGTTGGTCCCAGCGGGAAGAGCAACCGTGACCTCACAATTAGTCCAAAGCTTCCCAGCGGCATCCACGTTCAGGGTGGAGTAATCCCCGTCTAAACCAGAGCCAACGGCCGCCACGTCTCGCCTAACCGTCAGCACGGCGACTCCCGTATCGCCGGATACATGCACGGCATCTTCCGCTTTACCAAGGTTGGTGGCGCCCGTCCCTGGAACCACGGCCGTTGTAACCGAACCAACGTCATGCGCCGCGACTGTCCAAGTACCTTGTTGTTGCACTGGCAAACCGCTAACCGTGCTTACAATGGTTACCGAGTCAAGGGCACCATGCGCCAGCTTGCTTATGGGATAATGCACCCCGGCCACGTCATCCGTCGCGAATGTGGCTCCACCGGCTCCAGCATCGGCAACCACGTTGTCAACCATTTATACTCCTACCCCCAAAAGCGACAGAGTTTGTTGCCGGGTTGCCACAGCCAAATCGTCAGCCGTGAAGTCGTCAAGCTCATCTCCCACGCGCCGCGCGAACAATCCGCAGTTCAATTGCCCTGATAGAGAAGTATCCGTGAAGTTGTGTTGAACCACGCCGTTGAACCGCGAGATCATGGTCGAGTTGTTCACCTCGATCTCGATATCGTCCGGAACGGAGATGGAAATTGTCTTGTTGGAATCGAGCGCGGTAATCGTGCCGTTCACGACTTTACGGTAGATCAAAACGTTGCTTATGTCGGCCAGCGCCACGTACATGTCATGGTTGGGGCTGGCGTCGGTACTGTTCCTGGCCGTGACACCAAGGCCTCCATTCGTGCCATTAATCGCAATTATGGTTCCTTTAGCCTTGTGGTCGTCCGTCGAGAGCTGAGTTGTATGCCTCGCGTAAGCCACGTCCGCCGCCACCAGCTGGGCATGATTGCTAAACACTTCCCAATTCCCCGTCACCTCAACCCACGAGCCAGCGTCCAGGGATTCATTCGCGCGATTGAAGTTATCGCTAATTGAGGTTTGGGGCAGTGCCCAGCCATCTCCTTTGTACGGGTCTGGGAGTAGCAGTTGCGCCGTTGAGTCATCCATGATTCCGTAAAGCTTCCGCATGGTTGCGCCCGTCCAGCGGCGAAGGATTGTCAAGGTATCTCCTCGCACTCGCGCAGCCGCGTAATCACTCTGAAACACCGCGACAGCGGCGGCACGCGCTGGGTGTGCCGCCGTCACGCGCTCGGCGAAGATCTCCGTGCCGGCAACCGTTAGCCTCACGTCTTGGTTAAGCGCGCCACACAGTGGCTTCCAGCGCGTAACGCCGGTTGAATCGTAAATTGATGAATCAAACATCAACTGCCGAAGAATAGCCCGCGCGCTATTGTCCAGTGGCGTGGTGGGAGACAGACCTAACTCAGCCCTTAGCACGGTCTTGCGGATGGAGTTAACATTGGTGTCCAAGTTATCACCAAGGTCGATAAGTAGAAGAGGATCAGACTTGGGCGAGGCATAGCAGAACAAGCCAGTACCACTAGGAACCCCCCCGGCTTGAGCTGCTTGGCTACTAGAGCGTAGGTCCAAACAGCCGACATGATCGCCTCCAGGTGCTCGCCAATGCGGATCGCCAGCATTAAACCATTCCCATTTGCCGAAGTACCAGCGCATCTCTCCTCCGGAACGCTTTAGCGGGAATTCCTTAATAGGAATTACCTAAAGCGGGAATTCCTTAATAGGAATTACCTAAAGCGGGAATTCCTTAATAGGAATTACCTAGCATGTTCCTGGTAAGGAATCCCGGTAGCGCTGTAATCCCACGACGCGATGTTTACCTCTACCCTTAAGGTCCGGCGTTTCGTCGTAGATAGCCACGCGCATCAGCTCCGTGTCATCCCCGCCCGAGCCGGTGCCATACCAGTCCGCCAGCGCTCCCAGCCAGAGAATACTACCAGCCTTAATAACCCGATCCACTACCGCTTGCGATTCCAGGGCAATAACGTTGCCATTGGGATCAACAGCTTCCTTCAGCCCGATCAGCCAACGCACCTTAATTTCCACCGGTGAAGTGGCTCTAGTCGGCTCGCCGTAATCGTCAAAACCGGCCGCCGTCCAGAGCACGGCCTTTTGTAACCGATGCGAAGTTTCTTGCGCCGGCAATTTGAATTAACCAAGCCTTCCTCGTCCTCAGCCTTGAAAAGGCTGAGATCAACTCTAGCGCCTCGCAACAAACAAACCTGGTTTATGCGTTCGGTGGGATGGAACTTCAATCCCTGTCCACATAGTCAGTTTGCTCAGAAGGGATTTTACCCAGCCAAACGGCTCTTACTTTTCTCGACTGGCTAATCGCCTTCAAACAACCAGACGGGTCTAGGCTTAGCGCCATTTGGCCATACTTGGAATTTTCCAACCCCATCCCTGTTTGCCCATGAAAGCTAGCACTAGCGCCGGCTGTTGACTTGCTCGCGTAGCTTTGGTCAGTCTGCACATAGCAGTGAGCCGCCAACCATCGCTCAATTAGCTCCAGCTCGGCTGTCGTGAGAGTAACTTCTCTATCCGTGGCACACGTATTAACACGATCCACTATTGCCGTGGCAGTATCAATAAATGGCGTTAGGCTAGGCGAGTTTGCGTCATCATAATCTCCTCCCTGGCTTCCCAGGCGCAGCACGCCTTGCACGTTGGTTGAATTCGTCCTGGCCACTTATCCACACCCAATCCACCTAAGCCTTTCCAAGGCTTAGCTCAACTGGCCTAAGTACTTTTTCCAGTCGTTCAGCCCCATTTATCCATCCATCTCAGCTTGGAAAGGCTTGGATCTGGGATCAATCTCAGCCTTGGAAAGGCTTAGCTCAATTACCTGGTATCTAGTCTTGTAAAAGCACTATTCTTCAAGGCCCCGGTATCCACTGGTACCAGCAGTTGGCTCTCGCGCTGGAGCCTTAAGCCAGCTAGCACTAGCGCCTGGGCCAAATTCTTACCAGCATGCAAAGCAGTTTTGACAATCCCCACTAGAGTTCCGCTTAGCTCCCGCGCCGGCTGCTCCAAGTACTTCGCCTGACCAACTTTATGATGCGCCTCCAGATTTTCGTGGACATAAAGAGCGTAAGACTGAGTATACCCCACTCTCACGATTGGTTCACTATTCCCATACCTACCGACAGCCGCCCGCAAAGCCGCCTCCAACCTCCTAAGATTCTTGATCTCAGCCACTTCTTCCGCCTTGGATTTTAGGTCTCCGTAATGGAGTATCAATCATCCGCCTCCACCACATGGAAAAACCTTAGACCATTTTCCCGACGGCTCGAATAACGCGAAGAATCTCCTCCTTCGTCTTGGCCCCTCGGAGATCAATCTCCTCCTCCTCCGCGTAAGCCACAAGCTGAGGCACGTTCATCTTTTCCAAAGGGTAAGACGGTGGGGGAGTCGCCTGGGCGGGAGCATGCTGCTCGTGCACGCGCTCGAACTTGCGCGAGTAGGTACCCTGGTTAAACCGGTCCACCAGGCTAACAGTGGAATCAATAATATCACCATCGTACGCCTCCTGGGAAAGCGGCGTCTCCTTCCGTCTTAGACACTGCCGATAGTACGTATCGTAAGCTTCGTAGAGATGGTTACCACCACCAATAAGAGCCGCGCCGCACTTACAGTACTTACCCTTGCCTGGTATAAGTTTATGATCGCAAGTAGGATCCCCACCAGCCCAGGAAACAGCACAGCCGGAACACTCACACCCTTCCGGACCTTTGTCTAAATGGCTACCCACGATTACCCTAAACTTTCCGCCCTCTTGTTGCCGTGGAAGCTTACGCTTAACAGCCGTTGCCACTTTTGTTCCTCCCAATAAAAGAAAGTGTTTTGGGCGAATGCGGACTAAAGTCTGGGTAAGATTATTAACTTGTAGTACCATGAAGGATACCAGTGCGAGAGCTGTAATCACTGCGCAAGCGCGGCACCTTGATCGCCATCACCTTAAAGCGCAGTTCCAGCCCGCCTTTCTCTTCCCACTGCACCGTGGTAATATCCATGCCGCTGACCATCTGTGCCACTTCGCTCGTTAGTTGCACGAATACAAGCGTGAACGTGGCGGTAAGCCGGTCCAGCCGGCGCACATCGGAAATTCCCTGGGTTTTGAGTAGCATGCTTCGTAGGGTCTCACCAGCGCTGTTGCCACCAGAGACGGAATACACACGCTCCATGTATTGAGTCCAATCCGTGGAGTGGTAAAGTACAAACGGCCCATAGAAAAACTGTGCGTAAAGTTGATCCAGCGCCGCCAGTATTTCATTCCTCGCCGTGTCCGGTACCCAACCACCAGCGGTCGGTAGAGTGAAGTTTGTCTTCGTCAACCGCTGCGGGAAGTTCGTGTAACCATAGACGGTGGAAGTCCCAGTATGAGCGCCTGGACCAGCCGTCTGCGTCGCATAGGTAACACCAGTAACGTTACCAATAGTCTGATCCTCCAAACTCTCGGCTACCCTACGACCAGCCGCCTCGCCCATCGTGGTGTCAAGCGGAGTATCACTATTCCGGCTTACTTGAATCTCGCGAGACGAAAACCCAAAATCGCTATGAGTAATTGGTAGCGGCAGCGAGCGGAGGAGAAACTGCGGAGTATCCGTGCGCCCGTCCGCGCGCGCATCCATGTCCACCACGGCCTCGCCAGGGTCTGACATGGCTTGATACTCCAGCGTCATCTTACCCATGGCGTTGAAGCCGCCGAATGAGCTAGCAGCCTCCAGGTCGCTAACGGCGCGGAGACGCTGGCGAGCAGGCATAACCACGGCCCTATCCAGCTGAATCCAGTCCTCCTTGCGCAACGTCGTGGCGTTAGCCGTGAGAGGAATCGGGTAGCCCATGCCAACTAGATCGTGGATCAGGTAAGTCCGGAGGAGCGGCTTGGGTTCCCCTCCGCGACTATCATTGACCGTATAGCCACCTTGGAGATCCGTAACGGTAACACACGCGCGCCCCCTCCGGTCGAGGAAAGGCTGCCGTAGGCGTATCCAATCCCTATCCGGCAGACTTCCACCCACGGCGCGTAGTACATCCGACTGACCAAACAGAGCGTCTGGAATAAAGTTGTTCAGTAGAGGCATCCCACTATCTCCCTTAAAAGATGGTGACTTCAGTAAACTACTGCTGATGATTAGTAGCCGGTCCAAATCATCCAGGCTAAGGTGTCGGCCGTCGGGTCAGTAATTACTTCCAGGAGCATCGCCGGCTCAGTCTCCGGCGTTCCCGTCGTGACAATGAACTTCCCCGTCGTGTCGTCCACTATTAGGATCTCCCCGAGTGGGTGATCGTCGCCGGTACCAGCAAGGTTCAAAACCAGACCATTAAACTCACAGCCAGGTAAAAGTATAGCGCCAAAGGCTCTGTCTCCAGCGGCGTAAGCGTCGGCCGTTGTCTTACCCTGGAGCAAGTCTTCCTTTAGAAGAATGAATGGACCCTTCGGCCGACCCCCATCAGCATCAGCGTTATAAATCTCCCACGTGTGCCGGCCGCCCTTGAGAGCCGTGGCAGCCTGAATCTGCACCACCTGGCCAGGCTTTGGAGTTTCCCCGGCCGCGATGATTCCCTCCACGGGGAAGTAACGATCAGGCGTGATAATAATGCTATTACCTCGTGCCATCTGTATCTCCTTACTGAAAAGAGTTCACGTATTTTTGCATTGGGTCCTGGTGACCTGGCTCCATCCTAACCCACGCCTTTTTTATGAAGTGGATCATACTCCGAGCGAGCGGATTCCAAATCGAGAATATCCGCCTGTTCGTTCTCCGTGAGCCGACTAAACTGCGGTCCACCGCTGGCGCCAACGTAGTTAGTAGTTGGCTCCACCGGCCAAAAGCCTTGGTTAACCGCTGGCTCATCAACCAAGTCAAGAACCTCTTGCAAAGCACCCAACGGCAGCGCTGGTTTGGAATCGAGCTTATTGAGAATGAGAGATTTCCTACGTGGGTTGGGTGTGTTATCGGCAATCTGCCGCAACCGGCCGGTAAGAATTTCACGTTCGCGCTTCTCAATCCGCATGGCATTTTGCAACACGGATTGGATTTCGGCCGGGGCTGACTGAATCCACTCATTGGCCGTGAGGACCTTTTGAGTATTGCTCTGCTGATTATCCACTTTTGCCTCCTCCTTCTTGTTCTTCACTCCATCTTTTACCATCTCCAAACACTCTTCGTCATCCGGGTCACACTCCTCCCCGTCATCGTTACGAACCACGAACGCACCCTTGGCCGCGTTGAAGACTAGTGTGGCCTTTCCGACGTGAAAGCCCTTAAGAGCGGCGTTCGCCACGGCTGCATGCTCTACTTCCTTGTCCGCCGCTGCCTTTAGGGAGGTCAGCTTATCGTCAGTAAGTTTGTTAAGCACCTCGCCGTCCCCCTGGTGCTTCCAGCAATTACAATTGGCAACCAGGTGGTCGATGATTGTCTTGCGCTCGTTATCGCTTAGTTTTACCAGCATGGAACTTTCTCCAAGTTTATTATTCGTATCCGTGGTTATGCTAAAGTCTTTCTGGTTACTTACCTGTCCACCCATGTTCCGGAAAATATGGGATACGACCGCCCAGTAAGTATCACCGCTATAGCCTCCCTTGTCAGCCGCCGCTTTAGCCAGCTCCCAAATTGGCTCGTCTTCATCGTCCACCCAGCCAGGAGGGTTATACCCAGCTTCGGCGGCTACCTTCGCCAAAGCACCTCTGGCAGTATCCTCCACGGTAAGCACCATAGCGCCACGCTGGGCAGCCTCGTGAGTCTCCCCTTTTCCCGTGCCGGCCTCTAGGTGTTTGAAGTATCCGGTTACCTTTGAGTGGGGCTGATTGACCCCAGCGTTGCCGGTGGCTACCTTGAGCCCAATCTGGTTAACCAGGATCCCGCAGCCATCCGCTATCGAGCACGCGCCTTTCTGATCCGGTAATACAGCCACGTGATCCGGCCGGTAATTACGAGCTTCGGCGTCATACTCCTTACCGTTATAAGTACCAGAGGAGGGGATATTTTCCGTGTACAGCCCGGTTGATAGCTCTATCTTCTCTTCGCGCTCCAGGCGAGGAAGAATGCGCGCGCCTTCCGCCAGGCCTTCGTCAAACTTCACCGTGTTAAGCACGTCGAACCAAGCTTCGCCGCTCAGCTTGCCGTTAGCCGTGGCTCGGTAAAAAAACCCCAGTCCTTGCTTTTCAAGGATATCCGGGTCTCGGCCGGAGACGTGCTGGCCGTTAAGTATCGGGTGATAGCCAACAAGGGGCATTCCGTTCCACTGGGAAGGATCTTTAGCTACCTCGTCAGGAGGGTAATAAAGCCTACCCTTCGACCCTTGAAGGACTCCAGGAACTAGAAGCGTGGCTGGGGCAACAATGTACTCGCGGCCGTTCAAGATCGCCCGGCGAGTCTTTCCCAAAGTATTAGCGGAAATGATCTCCATTAACCGTAAATAATAAGACCCAGCCTACAGAGGTGTAAATAGGAATCTAAAAGAATTTAGTAACTAAACAAGGAGAAGGCGTGGAAAGGTTGGTTCTCCCAGTGCAAAGTACTTTGTATAATAACCGGTGGTTTGGGTGCTTCGCCTGCTTGCGAAGAAGCCGGCGAAATGGTAGTGTCTCAGGACGTTTGAATTCCCGTCCAGATTCCCCCGAAAAGGATCGGCCTCGAAGAAGAGGTTAAGTTGCTACCAACGAATGAAAGGCTTAAGGTTATCAGCCAGCAAAAACGCTGGTATCTTGAAGAAGTCGCCATCGATCCGATCCGCCCTGGCGGTTTGCCAACCGGACATGGAAATGGCACAGGAGCACAAGCGCCTGCGGCGTTACCCGACGATAAGTTTCGAGGAAATCGCCGCTCTCGCCAAACTGAGACACTACCGGCGAAAGCAAGGGGTGGCCCGGTCCGTGCAACGAGGCACGGATCGGGTTTTGCAATGGAGGACCACACCCATGGGCCGTCATAACTGGACCTATGGCGCTTGCGAGATGTACCCGGGGCACGATTATACCCCTGACGAAGTAGTCTTTATACGCGGCATGGATTATTACAAACGCACTGGCAAGCTGCCTGGCAAAGACTTGCGCCCGCTGTTTCTGCGCGACGTGGCTCCGCGCCCGCGCCCGTTCCCCGCATGGCGCGAAGTGCTGGCCGTGTTGGAACGACTTGGCTGGATACGCGTAACAGCCGCGGAGCGCCGTCAACTTGGACGATTGCGCTCCGGCACGTGGCGATTGCGGCAAGCCGCCAAGGTGCCGAGACGGCTCGAGGTTGAAGACTAGTGATTAGTGGTATAACCCATGGCCGGGAACTTTACCTCCGGCCTACGTCTTGGATTCCGAGATCGACTTGGCAGCTTGGCTCAGTGCTAAAACAACAGCCGGCAACTTCTCGCTAACCAGCTTCAAATCTCCCTTCACCTCCGTAAGAATCTTGGTTTGCCCGTGAAGAATTTCCGTCTGCGCCGACAGCGCTGACTCCATATTATCGAGAAACTTGACGAAGCGATCACTCAACGTCGTGAGGAGCGGCTTGACAATTTCCGTTGCCGTCCAGCGAATCCCACGGCCTAGCGCTATTCCCAAAACAATCACTAGCGCGATTGGGAACCCGACAGAGGTCACGAGCTGCTGGGTGTCCATGCTTTTTAACCTCGCAATTTTCGCGTCATCTCGTCTCTAAAGTGCATAAGCTCCCTGCGTACTCTCAAAATCATAACCGTGTTAGCAATCACTACCGGCACGACTACCAACAGGAAAATTAAGCGCGTGAGAACAACCCAATCAAATGTGTTTATCAATGGTAACTCCAAAATCTAGCTCATACGACGATTAAAGCTTATAGGCTTGTTGAGCGTCCGGGAAGGTGTGGCCTACGCGAACTACAAACATGCGCCCAAGCCGCTCTTCTTGCACAAGGCAATTGTCCAACCAAAGGCCGTCATGCGTTTCTTCAGCTCCGGAGAGTAAGGACCAAAACTGCCACGCTGATAGCGCAACCCAGTGGAAACCCCCGATTGCGTGGCGAAGTAGGCGATTTTCTGGAACGTAGTTCGGCCGACGGGCCAGTGGTGAGGCTCGTCTTCGATTCTCCGGAGGACCTCCACCAGTCAAACCAGCTTTCCTTGACCGAGTGCGCGCAGAGGCCGAATTAGAAACAGGTCGCAATGCGCCGGACCAAGGCGTACAGCTCTACAGGGATGTCCATGCGTTTCAGATACCGGTAGAGCGTGGGACCCACCACCCGCCACTCCAATTGCCCATGCCCACAGCCAAGAGGCGGCACGGCAAGTGAAGTGATGTCCCATTCCTGGTAGTGAGACAACAAGTAGGCGAGCCCCTCTTCAATGTCCTGCAGGCGCGACACGGACCGCCAATGGTTCTTGGTTGGGAAGTTGAGAACCCACGGAGGAACCAAGCTTCGGTAGAGGTAAGGCCGCCCCAGCCGGACCTGACCAGCGTTGCACCGAGCGACGTAGTCCTCGTGCATTTCAGGGAAGCGATTCTTGAACTCAAGCGCCACGCCCTTGCCCATCACACCGACGCAGTTGACGGTGTTAACAAGCGTCTGCGCGTCTGAGTCAAACAGGTTGCCGATCTTCACGGTCACCATGAGCAGTTTCCTAGGCCGGTCAGCTGAAGATCGTCGGTAACTATCTTACTAGCAGCATGCGGCTAAGATACCAGCAAATCCCGGTCCCGTGCAAAACAATGCACGGGCCGGGCATCCCGTCCGGTACCCGCCAGCCCCCTTCACGCCGGCAATGATAACCGAACCTCACACTCTTATCCGTCTTCCAACTTGTTGTACCCCTTTAGGCCACTTGCTCCTGGACTAGGGACCGTGGGAGTGTCAATTGGCAAGGGGCCATGGAAAATTGGAGTGATTGGTTTCCATGGCCCCTTGCCAATACGGTACTCCCAGCGCCACTCGGGCTGCTTTTCGGATTTGCTCGCTTGCCAAAAGTTCCAAGCGCCGAATCCAGTACCTCCCAACAGAACGGCCAGCACGATACCACCAAGAATTTTCCCCGCCCCAGCCGCCTCTCGAACACTAATCGTCGTGGCCGATCCGGGAAACGGCCGCGCGTATTGCTCTGGACTAAATCCCATGCCAGTAGCCATGGCAGCCCGCGCTAAGCGCTGTTTCTCCGCGAAATCCCAAGCAAGACACTGCCTCAACCAATCCCTGGCGGTTTCCTTAAGATTCATGGTTTCACCCCGGCGCCGCCGGTTTTGTTTCCGGCAGCGCCATGTCGTTCCCAAAAACCTCCCGCAAGACGTGCTCCATGTCCGCTTGCAACTGTTCGATTGCCTCAACCGTTTGCTCCCGCAGGCGCTTAGCAAGCGCTTGGGAATTTTCTCCCATGCGCTTCGCAAACGCCTCATTGTCAAACGTTTCAGCCATCTTACTTCGGACCGCTTACGTCGTGGCCAAGAGTCGTTGGATTGCGGGCAAACAGGTTATTGCGGCCGGCGTCGCCAGGATCGTCTGAAACAAGCAACTCTTTCGCGGTCACTGCCTCGACTACTTTCAGGCCGTGCAGGGCAGTATCACGCGCCCGTGCCATCGCGGCAATATGATCCGATTGCTGCACGGCATAGCGCTCGGCCAAACCGGCGCCTATGATTTTCTCAATCACTGGGTCCACGGAATCACCTCATTTCCTTTACCTACTTTAAGGAACAATTGGTACACGACGAAACTCAATGTTGAGCCCAGCCTTTTCAAGGCCAAGAGTAAATTTATCAGCCAAGCTAGTAAATTTATCCGCTAAGCCAAGCGCTGCCGACTCCAGGCTATCAAGCCGCTTTTCCACGCCGGCCAAATCCACGGTCGAGCCGTCACTACCACGTGGCCCGGCTGGTCCAGCTAAACCTTGCGGCCCAGCTGAACCACGGACCGATCCCAGCGTCGCGATTATTTTCTCCAGACCATCAATCTTCAATCGCAATTGGCTCACTTCGGCCAAAATCCGCGCGTCCGGCAGCGCCGGCGCTGGAGCAGTTGGCGCGGGAGCCACCGGCGCCACCGGCGCTAATGGTGCTGGCATGCCAGGCTGAACAGGTATACCTGGCGGCTTCCGGCCTTGGCCGGGCCGGCGGAAAAGATGGCAGGTTTGATCCACGAATGTCTGAATATCCGCCAACCCAACGAAGCTGGTATTATTCGACGAACCCCAAACAACTCCACAAAGAGTATTGTCAGACCTAAACACTCCACTACCACTATCGCCACTTTGCACGCGCGCCGAGAACCCATGCACCAAAGCGCCACGATTATCGCGGCCACCAACACCCTGATAGTACCCAGCACGGACCACGGGTCCACGCCCAAGCGGATAGCCCACCTGGGTGAGAGCTTCCCCACGCACTAGGGGTTCAGTCGCCAATGGTATAAATGGAGTGGTGGAATCCGCGTTAATCGCGACCGCCGCAAGATCAGCTTTATCAGCGCGGCCAAGAAAGGCGCCGTAAGCACGCTGGCCACTTGGTAAAGTCACAAGGATAGTGTGAATCCCGTCGTTAAACAAGTGCCGGCACGTTAGTACCACGGCCGCGCCTTGTTCCTGAGAATAAGCGATCACCGTGCCGCTGCCACCACTCGCGCCATTGGATATTTTCACGCTGGCGGCGACTATCGATGGGTCCGCTCGCGACTGTGCCGGGACAACCTGCCCCACCGGACAAGTCGGTCACCCACCTCGCGCTTGCCAAGTCAGCAACCCTAACGCCACAATGGCTAAAAGCGCGCAAGACAACTTGCGCTTAAATGATAGACGCTTAAAGGAGAGCAACCTGCTCGGGATAGTCTCAAACGTTAAGTAACCAACGCTTGCAATTTTAATTCACGTCTCCTTCTCAGCCTTGAAAAGGCTGGGCTCAAATTTTGGCTGGGGTTAGCACCTGGCGCCCAGGCTGAAATCAGGGACCCGCCTCCCCCCACCAACATCTCCCACGTATCTTTATCCGCGCTAGGTAATTATACTACTCGAACTAACCGGTAACAGCAGTAATACCTGCCCTCATAGATAATCGTGCAACCATCTCCCCTCATTTTAGCACGGAGGTTTGTCAAATGAGCATAAAGGGCTTGATACTCCGCGCAGTTATCTCCAAGACAACCCAGCAACTCCTTACGAGAATGAGACTCACCATCCGCCAAGACCCGGAGCAGCCTATTCTCCGTTAGCGTGTAGCCATTCCCAGCCTTCCCAAGGCCAGGCACATTACATGATTTTGTATTCACCACTAGCAATCACTTCCCTGCTTCCACAAGTTTGGGCACGACCGTTTTTGGGTCCGCTTCCTGCCCTCCCACGATGGCCATCTTAATCTCACGGTGTTCCTTGCTGGCCGGGATCACAAAGTAGACTAACTCCCCAACCAGGTCGTCCGACTCACGTTCATATGGATCCTGGTCGAACTCACGCGCTGGAGTTAATTGCTCGTCCCAACCTAGCCTCTTAGCGGTTACGAGTTCTTTGGGAGTTACTATTTTAAGTTCTCCTTGCGTAAAGGTATATCGTTGCGCGAGCGATTAGCGGCAAACGATTCAGGTATCAGGTTAGACAGCTGATATCCCCCACCTTGTTTCTTGGTAAAAATCTTGCCTCTCTCAAATTTTGGATAACTCCTAGTGTTGACAGTCAAATTATCGGTCCAATGCATTTTTAGCCCAGTCCAAGGGCAAACAACATAGCCATTTTCTTCCCCACCAAACTCCCTAAATAAATTCTGGCGTTGCCTGCGCCTATCCGCTGCGCTACCCCCCCTAGCATCTCCTCCGACTCTACTTCCAAAGGCCATATCATCCCGTGCTTTACGAACATCATCAGCCGAAGGAACAGGTACGGACTTTATCTTGCTCCGGGCCAATTTTACAGCTCGCTCCTGCTCCCCCGGTCGAGCAAAGCCCTCCCTCATTGTACCAGCTGGCAGGCAGCGACCTTTTTCGTCACAATCGCAATCAGCGAAGAAGGAGCGATTAAAAGCCAAGAACTGGCTAAAAGCCAATAACTCGAGCGACACTGGTTCTTGTCTCAATCCCGGCCTTGAAAAGGCTGGGCTCAATGGAAAAAATCTTTGTACTAACGGCTCAGGCCGGCGCTTAGCTATCTCTCTATCCGCGCCTGCCCACTTGGTCTCCTTCTCGCCTTCACCTTGCTCTTCCCGATCAACACTCGCGCGGATAGCCTTAGTAATAGCTGACTTGGTAGCCTTCTGCTCAGCGTCCTCACCAACGTTAGCCGGAACCCAGGCGCAACGACACTGCGGATGCCTTGGAAGCATGCCTCTAGCCTCGTCTATCTTAAGGACTACTCTCTCTAGCTCCTCGCAAAGTGGGCATACACGGTCGTCTCCAGCAGTAGACCACTCGACAGCAACGCCTACCTCCTCCACGCCTAAATCCTCCAGAGCGTTTAACTGTCCCTCAGCGTGGGCGCGAATAATCTCCGTCCGGGCGATCACCTCACTCCTAGCTTCCCCCAGGTCCAGCTGCTCGTTCAGACTCTTGGCCAAGTCGCGAGGATTCCTACCTTGCACCAAGCCGTCTGTAAGTACGCGCGACATGCGAGCACTCATCTCCTCGGTAATGCCTTTCAGATCGCTAAACTGCCGGCCCGCCAGAAGCTTTACCTTATCAACGCTTACTGGCTGGCCGAAGGAGGAGCGGAGGAACTGCTGCTTGGAACCTTTGTAAAATTCACCCTCTCCGGGAGCGAACTTACGCTTACGCACGTCGTCGAAAGCACGGCCTGCTCCCTTGCGAAAGCCATCTTCCACATACTTGCGCCATAGCTCTTCTTCTTGCTCCTTTAGGAAACGAGCATGAAACTGCTGCCGGAGCCAACCTTGAAAAGCCTTCACCTTTTCCGGAGCCGTGTTGAATCGCCAACGCTGGTTACTAGTTAGCTGTCTATCTACATTCCTAACCGCCTTGCTGTCAGCTCTTAACCCGAAAGCGTCTTCGTCCACGATAAGCTTTACCAAATCCAGCTTGAGGTTGCGCCAGCGCTTGCGTAACTCTTGCTGAAAAGCTCGGCGCAGCGTTATAGTACGCGTTGGATCAATGCGTAGATGGTTGAGTTTGCGCGCGTTCCTTATCCAGCCTGATAATTGTAGCGCCCGCGCGCGCGCGGACTTACCAGCGCCACAGTGGCTGCGCGCGCCCCAGTTGAACCAAGCCTTTTCAAGGCCAAGCTTGCGACCTAGTTTACCTTTTACCAAGCACGACGATTGAACAGGCAACTTATATTCTCCAACTCTGGTTAAACTTGCTCATCAGAAGCAAACGCGCGTTTTTCCTCCTCCGCGATGAGGCTTCCAACTTCCTCCCCGGCCATTGAAAGACTTGGATCAACCCCGGTAAGTTCTTGACTCTCGTCCACTGTTTCCAACTGCCTCTCCTCCTCCAGTTTCGCGGCCTCCATAAGAACGGACTCCGCTTCCTCCTCAGTGAAGCCGTGTACCCGCGTCAAGTAATCCATTGGTGGCACAAGGGCTTCCACCCCACCTTGCACGTATTGAGCCAGTGCCGCCGTGGTTGCCGAAGCAACACTAGCCTTCTCCGCGCTACTCTGGGTGTTGATATCAGGCCACTCCACCAAGTACCCATCCTTAAGCCGTGGTAGTACACCCAAAGTTATCAGCCGGTCGCAGAAGGGAATTATAAGACGCGGGGTAAGGTAGTTCCGCTGGCGCTGGCGCAAACGCTCGTTCCAGTCCTTGCGGTTCTCCGTGGAAGCCTGCTCTCCAATCTCGTAACCCTTGAATACCGGCACGGGCACTCCCAAACAAACACAAATAGCCTCTATCTGGGTATTAATCTGCGGAGTAGGATCAACAACTTGTGGGCTATGCGACTTGAGAGACATGCCCGTAAGAGCCATACCGCGTTGGAGTCCGTTCCACCACTGCTCGAACGTATCACGGGTTTTAGTTTCGTCTATCCGCACGTCACCACCCAGCTGTGGATGAGTCTCTAACGTGTAGCCAGGAAAAGCGCCGCGCCAGTACATCTCCGCACTACCGTGATAAAGTTTGCGAAGGCCCAGCAAGTGATTGAGCACTGGGAGCATGCGCGGGACGGCGAAAATCTCACTGCTCGTTGCCTGATGATAAACATCAGCCACGTGGATTACCCGCGACCAGTGCACTACTAGAGTAGCCGTCTGTAAACCGATCCCACCGTGATAGTCGCCTGGATTGTTAAGGGTGATAAGGTATTTTGTTGGCTGGCCATGACGTGAAGACCTGGGATCAACCTCGTGGTTGGAGATCTGGGCCAGTGATTCTGGGAACACGCGCAAGTACTTGAGTACCATACCTTTCCTAGGCTTGACTTCCATGCTTGGATCTTGACCATCGTTCAATCCCAGGAGAATAACGCCGTACCGACCAATGCCCGATAGCTCATCCGCCCTTGCCAGGTACTCCCATATTGGATTCCCCAACTCTTTCGCATACCAACTAGGTTCCCCGCGCATGCCAGAACCCAAGGCATCCCAAGCCTTCTCAAACTCTGTTACCGTCCGCGCATCTTCATCCTCGTAAACCAGCGGCTGCACTTGCCAGCTCTCCTTGGAATAAACTTGTACTACCCTGGCAGCCACGGCTTCACGATTGTAAAGCCGCTGGAAAAACTCGGTGGTGATATAATCCGTATCACGAGGGTATCCACATTCATCTTCTATATTTCTGCGCCTGTCCAGTAGATTACGGAACAGCTCCGTGCGCAGGGTAATAATATTATTAGTAAGGTCTTGCAAACGCTGGGAGGTATTATCCGTCAGACCTAGTAAAGATGAAGATGAATAGCCATTTTTTTGTTCCGCCCTTTGGTTTCTTGTCATACCTCTACCCTTTCCGCTCCGGTCCTCTCAACTCCTGTCCTCTCCACTCCAGCCTCTCAGGTCCGCTCCGTTCCATTCCACTCCCCGCATCTCCGAATGGAACGGAGAGAAGGCTAGAATGGAAAGGCCGTTCCAATCCTACCAATCCGGTCCTCTCCTCTCCCACTCTAGCCTCTCCATTCCAATCTCGTCCCATCCTCTCATCTCCATTCCGCTCTAGCCAGTCTTTCCCTTCAGATTTTTATACTATTAGTCTATCCCTGAACAGGACTGCCGAGCGAGCTGCTGCGCGCAATCATTGTGCAATCTATCCAGCTGGGGGTGTCGGTAAAGTGGGATCGATCTTTCCACCCGACCGTTCCAGCAGCCTGACAAGCCGGCGGAAAAACTCAGGCGCGCTTACTTGCTTCGTGAGTAACGGTGCCGTTGTACTAAGGTTGCGATAATCCATTGCTTCAACACTCTAGGTAAATATACCTCTCCAGTCCACTCCCATCCACTCCCCTTCTCTCCACTCCAGCCTCTCCACTCTCGTCCCATCCCATCCAGTCCTCTCCTTTCCCATCTTTTACATCAACAGTTCGAGTTTTACTAACTCGCGCTCCTTGTTGGTCAGCTTGTCATAACGATCCGGTAACCAACGGTTATCCGTGGGATATGCCGGCGGGTCACTCGTAACAGCGCCACAGAGACAGCACTTCCAACCGTTACACGTTTTGTACCAGATATGGTCGCCTCGATAATAGTCCTTGGTGTTTGGCGTCTGAAACACTACGTGGCCACCGTGCATCACCTTATTTACCCCCCCACTCCCCACCGGTCAATTCCAAATCCCATCCCTTCTCCTAAAACGCGCTTGCCAAGCTCTGGCTCGTCTTATGCTCCATCGCGTAAAGGGCAAGAACCAAGGCGTCCGCCTCGTCTGGCGAGTGGCCTATCAGCTCGGTCAACGTCTTGCGCGTATCACTCTCGCCACGCTTACTTTTTGGCGGGAGAGTAATCCGTCCTTCCGAATCGTACCACCTCGGAAACTTGCCGAGCTGCCAAAGTAGCTCCGTGTACTCCCTTGGTATCGCGAACTTCAGCGCGTTCGTTGGGTTAAGCCTCCGGCTCAGGTTGCCATACAACTCAGCTCGACGATTACGGTAAGCATAGCTCTCTTCGTACAGGCCTATTCGCTCTTCCAGGCTTGTAACCGTCCCTCTACGCTTTGGGTCAGCGCTAACCGTCTCGCCAAAGGCCAAGGTCCCCACGTTGTAACCCTGGCTTCGCAGTCTATCAGCGTGCTCTTTACCACCTCCACCACGGTCGAAGAGCACCTTTTCTGCTGGCACCCCATGAGCAAACATGAAAGCCAAAGCCTCACCGGTCACCACGCTCGTATCAGGAGTCTGCCTGCTCACTAACTCCAGCAATCCATATTCGTCCACGGCGGCCATCGCCGTCTTATCTCCTCCCTCAGCCGGGTCAATTCCTATAGCCCTGGCTTGCCGCTTACGTCCGTTCATCTCGTCTGCCAGCTGCCCGGCACGGCTCAACCACTCCGGTGGAAACAAGAGTACCTCTACTCCCTTGTAAAACTCCGCATCCAAGCCAACACACTGCCTACGGGCATCCCAATGCTTCCTACGATACTGATAACCAAGAACACCGTTCTCCCAACGGATAACTCCTGGTACAAGTATTTCGTTCGTAGGAGTCTTACCAATAGCAAGCTGCTTGAGAGCCAGCTTAACGCTAGGACTCTTCTCGGCATTAAGCTTGATGATCTTGCGGATATACCCATCTCCATTTTCCCTCTTCAGATCTCCTGCTTCTATCGCTTTGCGGAAGAAGTTCTGGCAGTCATTTGGATTACCAAAAAAGAAAAACCGCTTTGCCCAACCTTGTCCAGCTGAATACACCAAATCTGGTATTGCGCTACTCTCATCTCCCACCAAGAGCGTGAACTCCGCGTGATGCCCAGAGAGTCCTTCACCCGTCTCAGACACCATCGCCTTTAGGTAGTTTGCCGGGTTCTTGCTCTCTCTCTCGTCCGCCCTACGAATTTCCTGGTGCATAAGTATGAGAGGGCCACCACGGTCAGCCACCAGCGGGTACTTACTGCCCATTACCAACCGGCCAATCTCCGCCCACAAGACTCCAAGATGCTCTCCCTTAACGGACGTGGTTATAATTCGGCATCCCACTCCAAGCTTAATGCAGCTCAAGAAAATCGTAAGTACTAAGTACGCGGCCGTGAAGTCTTTTCCCATCATATTCGCGCTAGGCACGTACGTTTCATTGTTCTCCAGAACCGAGTAGCAGATTTCGCGCTGTTCTTTGTACAACTCAATTCCAGGCCACAGAGTATTACCAAGCCTGATTGGGTCCAGCACCTTTCCTCTCCATTCCAATCCAGCCTTTCCTGTCCTGTCCACTCCTTCATCCGGTCCGGTCCAGCCCTTCCTGAATGGATTTGCTAATCTGCAAAGGACATTTGTCAGCGCCGAAAATCCACTGGCATTGGCGGCTCTGGTGGTGCTTCGTCGAGAAAGAAAACGCCCAAGGGTCGTTTGTAGGTATGAGCCAGTTTTCGCAGCTGGGAGATAGTGGGCTTGGATCTTCCAGATTCCCACTCTTGCAGACGGAGAGGTTTGATTTGACTTTTCCGGGCCGAATCCTCCACGCTGAACCCGGCGCTCTCGCGCGCCCAAACGAGCAATTCTGGTTTCACCAGGGCTTCGATCTGGGTCGCCATTCGATCCGGCTCCGAGCTTAGCGTACCTTGAAGAACGCGGCAACCGTGCCTCTCCTATCCGCTCCGCTCCCATCCACTCCCGTCCAGTCCCGTCCTGTCCATTCCTGTCCGCCCCTAGCCATTCCCGCCCATCCGGTCCGGTCCGGTCCAGTCCAGTCCAATCCCGTCCTCTCCTGTCCCTCCACTCCCGTCCTGTCCCTTCCACTCCCATCCTGTCCACTCCGGTCCTCTCCAATCCCATCCAGCCCCTCCACTCCTGTCCTATCCCTTCCGCTCCCCTCCTATCCTCTCCCCTCCAATCCGCTCCAGCCCCTCCTCTCCAGTCCACTCCCGTCCCGTCCTTTCCGCTCCCATCTAATCCCCTCCCTTCCTCTCCACTTCCCTCAAGCCCTTCCGGTCCGGTTAAGTCCAATCCCTCCAGTAACTTTTATCATCTACGCTCCTTCCAATTTTATTCTCTCCTCTATTCTATCCGGCTCGTGCTCGCTGCTTATTGCCATCCGTTGCCAGTCGATTACGTTCACGTTTACCGCCGAGCCACCTTTCGTTTTGCCAGCCTCCGAGGGATGGTCTCTTTCCCACTGTAGTTGATCGCCTTTCACCAAGGCATTATAAGCCATTACTCTTTGTACCTCGCCCACTTCTTGGCACTCGACCATTTTAATCATTTCATCCACCAGCCTTGGTTTTTTTTCTTCTGGTGTTGCCCAGCCTCGTCTTATTGCCGTACCTATTAATACTGGCAATGGTTGTTCGCTCTGGGAACTTGGGTCTACGACCTCGTTCCACACGGCTCCCTCCGCGCTCGTGGGTATTTCGCCGGCCAGTTGCAGCTCTTCGCGGAGCTTGGAATAGCGCTTGACTTTGCGCTGGCGCACTTTGCGCTTTTTGCGGCCTAGGTTTTTCGTTTTATGTTTCACCACAAGCCGAGCAGCCTTGCGAGCCAAGGGGTGACTTTGTTGTTAATCTTTCTCGCCATTAGATTTTACTTTATTCTAGCACATTTTACAAGGTCACGATCCCACCAAAGTGGTAGTTCATTCGCGAGGCACGCTGGAGGCGGTTGCCGTAACCACCAGTGGACCTCCAGGCTACGGCGCCATCGACTGAACCAGATCCGTTCGCGGGTGGCGTTGGCGTTGCCCTTGGCTGGTCACTGGCGTAGATGTTCAGGTCGCGGCCGGTCTGGGCGGAGTAGGGCGGGTCGAGGAAGAGGCCGACCGTGCCGAGACTGGTTGTCACCGACTCTGAGTTGCAAGACTCGCAGCCAATCACCCACAACAGACCCTGACGGTACGGAGCCGATCACGGAGGCGGTCGAACCAGTTGATGAGCCAGGCCCGGCGAATCGGCGCAGGTGCCTGCCGAGTCGTTACCGTGGACGCCGCGACCGCACAGCGGCGGACCCGGCGAAGGGTTCGATGTAGTTGGCCACGTTGCCCAAGCGTGTCCAGACGAGGTTGGCGATGCGCGACTTGCCGCCAAAGTAGGGAAATGGGGCTTTTAGTTTTGGCTGAGATTGATCACGGTTGAGCCCAGCCTTTTAAAGGCTGAGAACGAGCGGTTGACTTTTCCAGGAAAATTCAGAACGTCATGGGTGAGCGCGCTTTGAAAATGCTTGTCTCAATCAAGAACATCCAAGTACTTCGTTCCAGAGATCGCGCAGCCGCTCCGTTAATCGCCACTTACCGCGATTGATAGCTGGGTTAGGCCTGAACCTCTCCACTACCTTAATCTTGCGCAAAAATCCCAGTAGTTGAGCTACTTTGGCCTCAGGGACATTTATCAGAGCCGTCATGGCATTACAATATATCCCCTCGACTCCGGACTGGGCTAACTGCTTACAGATGTCGAACGTCCGCCCGCGCGCCGTATCCAAAGCCGTGCGAGTAACTCGGCGCATTACTTCTTGGTCTAAGCTGTCTCTGTTTAAAACCACGGCCATGCACTGGGCAAGCCGCATTAATTGGCTTACCAGCCTACCCGCGAATTCACGCTCGGCTATTTCATCTTGCCTAAGGCTAGGGCGAGCGCGCATATACGCCACGAATTTACCAAGCGCCATGCATCGGCGCAGCTCCAGATCTGGCTTTTCCACTTTGACTGTAAATTCGGTTACATGCTCGCGAAGGTAGCTGACATACCCTCCAGTCAACTGCATCGCCTTAACCAGTTCTGGGTCGTACTGACTTTCCAGCTGTTCGTCGGCCTCCACGGCGGAATTGCGCACTGCCCGGTTAACGATGCGCCAAAGAACATCATCTTCCTGTTTCTCGTCTATATCTTCCATGATAACGCAATCCAAAAACCTTTCTCCCAACTCGCTACTATCCAGTTGCCGCAAGGAGTTCGTGCCGCACAGCAGCCACGTCATGCGCACTCCCTCGTGGTCACGACTTATGCCATGGCGGTAGTGAACACGAGCCGTGGAATCGTACAGGTCGCGAGCTTCGGATAATATCTGTGATAAATTAGGAGACTGAAGCAGGGTGTCGCCATCCTTGGTAACCAGCGTTTTACCGCGCACTTTCGGGATCAGCCCAAAGTCCTCCGCGCCCTCCTTATCGGCCTTATAGCCGGAGTGAAACCCACGGATGGTAGATTTAGCGTACACGTACTTCTTACAAATGCTCAGCGCCTCGCAAAGGGTGCTTTTACCGCAGCTAGCCGGACCAATAATCCTACACCACAGCTGGTCGTCTATCAAGTTCGTGCTAGCAACGCATGACAGCATGACGCTTAGAGCTCGGTCTAGCCCCTCGGTCCAGTGCAGTGCTTTGCGCCATGCTCTTTCTAGGATCATCCAACTATCGCAGGGTAAACACGCTATTTCCACTCCTCTCTTGGTGGAGGCGGACTTACCTTGGCCAACCACCAATTCACCAGACACTAGGGATATTTTATCCAACAGGCCTTTCAATAGTCCAACCCGAGCCTCTATGCCGCTGGCATGGGAGCCAGCGGCTCCCATAGGCAGCAGCCCCTTGGTTAGCCAATCGCGCACGTCATACCCGTCTGAAAGCGACGGATCATGATTGTAATCCTTGCCCCACTGAAGGAAAAGCACTTCAGCAGGCGCCTCTTCGGCGCTGGCAAGAATATTCACCGCTCTCTTAAGTGCCAAGTAGCCGGCTGGCTCAACTATTACTTTTGTTGTGGGGTGCTTGCGTGGGTGGTCGTTGTCGAACATAAGGACGACGCGCTTACCAGCAAAAAGGGGAAGCCACCGGGCGAATGGCTCCCCCACGCTGCCACAACCGGGCACGGCAACCACATTTGCACTAGCGTAGAGACTATTGGATTTACTAGCGGTCGGAATATAATTACCATTACCACTATCTTTGGCACGGCGCAGTACTTCCCACAGCGCCATGCCATCCCAAGGCCCTTCGCACACATAGACTGTACGCTTATTTTTATCATGAAGGTTGACGCCGTACAGGCCAGCATTGGCTTGCGGAGTGGCGAAAAGAGTGCTCTTACCACCACAGCGCACATAACGGTAGAGCTGAATAAGCTTGCCTTCGGCGTTGTATCCCGGCACCAACCAATCGCTAGTAATATCCGACTGAGCAACACCCCAGTAAATTAGCGTTTCCGGGTACAGCAGTCCCCGGTCTTCCGCCAGGGTTGAATAATCGCTAGTTCCTTCATCGCTTATTTCTAGTAACTGCTTTAAGAATGAGGCCGAGTTTCCTTTGGCGCCACACACTTTGCAGTCCCATAAGCCGTTACTGACTCCCACATAAAACTTTTTTTTACCGCAGAACGGGCATTCTCCTAGCGCCTGCGTGCCGTTGCGCCAATCCAGCTTCAATCCGTGGAATAGGTAGGGGCGCAAATGTGTCGGTGCGTTAACAACTTTTGGCACGCCGAGTCCTGGTTTTTGGATTGACTTTTGTTAACAAGCCGCCTTATAATAAGCATTCTCAGCCGTTGGAAAGGCTAGGCTCAATCATGACGAGGTAAGTTGATCCCGCGTTTAGTAGTCTTGGAGTAAGCCTGGTAGAGGCAGTTATGGCAGAGAATATTACCAACACTACCAGCCTTTTCAAGGCCAAACATAAAGGTGGCCTCCGCAAGCCGCAAGTCCGGATTCTTGAGATCTTTGCCAAGGCCAAAGGACCGCTGAACCGAGCCATGATTTCTGAGCGAGCCAAGGTTGACCTAGCCATGCTCCCTAGGTATATTGGCTCCCATGACGAAGTGAAGCGCCGCAAGAACGACAAAAACGCGTGCGTTTCGCTCCTCACCCTAGGATACGTTTGCTACGCCTCCAACGAGGAGCTGTCTGGCGCAGCCTATGAAATCACCCACAAGGGGCGGGCCGCTCTCGCCAAGAAGCAAGGAGCTGTCTGGCGCGGCTTGAGGCTTTTGACCGGTCATCAATCTTAAGACCAGGGAATATTATCAACGGTAGACCTATATCGTTACCAACCGACGTCCTCGTCATTGAAAAGGCTGGGCTCAACGTGGCACCCCTTTCCCCCAATCGTCGGCATAATACTCAATACCAACCGGCGTCGGTAGACCTATATCGTTGCCTCCCTCCTCCATGAGCTTTTTCAATACTAATATCCTCTGGAAGTTGTCTCCAACTGGAAGATCAAACACTAATTCGTCGTGAACTTGTAGCGTAATGAATCCATAGAAGCCGTCCAGCGCATTCCACTTATCCAGCTGCTCATGGCAGCGGATCATTGCTTTCATCATCCACCAACAAGCCGTGCCCTGGACGTGGTAGTTCAGTGGTACCGTGGGCAGGATCTTTCCCCACCATTTGGAGCGCGCGCACAGCAGCGGATAACCCCTCTCCTGGTCCACGGTTTTATCTGGTAACGTCTCGACGTAGCCATGCTTCTCGGCGAAGCGTATACAGCGTTCATTGAGTCCTCCCGGGCCGTGAATACGCGCGAACCTTCCCTTGACTTTGGCAAACGCCCCTGGGCGGTGATAAGCTCGGTCAGCCGTGCCGCTCTCCTCCACGGAGCCGTACTGCACGGCAAAGTCCCCATTTTTCACCCACTGGTAGTAGGTCGACGCGAACAGCTCTTTTACCTTGGCTCCGTGCCTGGCGAAGATCTCCGGGTAGACAGTATCAAACATAAGCAAGTGAACTTTTCCATAGTACGGCGGATCATTTGGCCGGTTGAATAAATCCACCATCTCTGCCTCTCCAGCTTCGTAGGCAGGAATGCGCAGCTCTATATTCTCAGCGTCCAAGCTCCACCACTCTCTCCCAGGCGCTGGGCCAAAGCAGTAACGGAGATTGCGCCCATCGCGCTTAGATATGTTTTGTTCGTTTGGATTAAAACTAGAGCAGCGGAGCGTATCCGTTCCGGTGGGATTGAGGAAAGGGTGTAGCCGGTGGACACCGCCGCCGCTGGTGTTACCTTGCGACCCCACCGCGTGGAGCGGAACCCAGAAGCGGCGGTAGGATTCCATGTAGGCCAGCGCGGTATCACTGGCGCGCTTGTTTGTCAGGTTACGCACAAAAGTTAGTGCCTTGTCGTGCCTGGGCAGATTCCCAAGGTAATGAGACATGGCTATCTTGGAACCAAGCGATGGAGCGCTGGTCTTTGCCTTGTGGTTACGTATTGGCTTCAACTTCAATACCTCAAAGCAGAATTTCCGCAGTGAGTTATTGACAGCCCCTTTTGGCAACTCCAACTCGTACATCAGCGAGGATGCAAGATTAATGCATATCTGGCCGGCTTTACAGCTCTCCTCCCGGCATTCATTTGTCAACTTCTCCAACCTATTCACGCTTAGTGTTACTCCATTATGCTCAATTGCCGCTATCACCGGCAACACCCCGCGCCTCTCCTGGTAAATCTTCCACAACTTTCTCCGCTTAAGTTCCCGCTCCATTGCAATCCACAAGGCGAGCGTGGTCGAGCTGTCAGCGTTACTGTAATCTCGCAAAACAGTATGCCATGGATGCCCGTGATCGTATCTTAGTTCCTTTGCCAGTGCTCTTGGAAGCCAGCAGTCGTACTTCCAGGTCTTTTCCTTGGCGCTGGGCATGTCAAGCCTACCCTTGGCTGCTAGTTGCCAGTTGGGAAACTCTTTCACGGCAAGCTTACGGGACTCCTTGACCGCTACTTCCAGTGATTTTTCATATGGCTCCAGGTCGAACGCATCAAGGTAGTAGAGTGCCATGGACGTGAGGTCATGGGGTTGATTGCTGGCCAATAGATGCCCGGCTAGTAATGTGTCGTGCGTTTTGTTCCACGGCCAGCTGGGGAATTGGTATTCAGTGGCGACCAACGCAGCAACATCAAACTTGGCGTTTTGCAATACCAGTTCCTCGCCTGATAGATGAACAGCCTTACTTATCTCCACCAGATCCGAGACTAATATTTTTGGCTTACGAGTTAAAGGGTCCACGTCCCATTCCCACCACATTTGTTCGCCGTTAGCGCGACAGAGCGTCACGAAGAACGGCTTGGCGCCGTGGTGTAGATCCATGCCAGTTGTTTCCGTGTCCAGGCAAATCATGGGTAAATTGGGTGATCCGTGGCTCGGGAAACCGTGGCGAACGGAGATCTCCATCACGGTTGCTATTGGTGAGTAAAGTCCCCGCGCGCTGGCATCCAGCCTGACGGTAACCCCATTACCTGTCCCGCGCGGGGTGTCCAGGAGAAAGATCAACTAAAGCAACCTGGGCATTGTTAAAATCTGGTTGGTTGTTCTGACTCTAGCTCGTCCCATTTTACTCCACTGATTACAACTTTAGTGTCGAGACGCTTGAGAGTCACCATGCGTGTCTTATCATCCACCACCATCACCTCGCACTCCACTGGCGTCTTTACTGGTTTTTTGGTTTTGTGATCCACTGGCCAATACAGATAAATCTCCTCCGGCTTTGGCACCCACGCCTCCACCGCCGCGTCTTTCTCCCCGCTTGGTGGCGGTAGCATGGACAGCACCATGGCCACTTCCGCCCAATCCGCCGCGCTATCAATAGCTTCTTCAGTTACCCTAGCTGATATGGCAAGCGTTCGCAGTTCGTTGGCCGCCTCTTCATCTCCAGCGTCCGCCAAGGCCGCCAATGTGGCGGCATTCTTGAACCAGGTCTTGGAGAGGCTAGGCACGGTTTTGCCAAGCTTCTTCGTGCCTTCACCAGAATTCTCGCCGTTATCACTGAATTCCACCAGGCCGTTCCAGTTGTGTTGCACGCGTGGTTCTTGGTTCGCGTAAGGTCCGCTGGTTTGTCTATCTCCCTGCCATGTGCGGAAGCGAAAGTGTGGCCGTGCCTGCTTCAGCGCGGCCACGGTAATCTCCAAGTTTTCCAGAGGCATTGTAGTAGTATCTACTCCAAGTTTACGCAACTCGTTGTAGATAAACGCAAGATGATCGCTTATGGTCTTGCGCGTCCTCGTAGGCGTGTCATATAGTGGCTCAATCAGGCTTGTGCGCAGTCCTTCAACTCGCTGACCCACCGCCTCAATGGGCCTCTTGACCA
>Ga0247727_10003115_pt1 | contig 37108 bp, 28 predicted proteins | sample WisWelCaveWW1625_FD_202498 | JGI IMG/M metagenome (GOLD analysis project Ga0247727, IMG submission 202498) | Biofilm microbial communities from Wishing Well Cave, Virginia, United States - WW16-25 | ecosystem: Environmental > Aquatic > Deep subsurface > Groundwater > Cave microbial mat | place...
AATCCGCCGACCCCATGATCGAAAACGTCATTGGTTTATACAGTTTGCCGCTTGGAATCGCGCTTAATTTCATGGTAAACGGCAAAGATGTGCTGATTCCCATGACTTTGGAAGAGCCCTCTGTCGTGGCAGGCGCTTCATTTATGGCAAAACTCGCCCGCGCGGGCGGTGGATTCACTGCCACGACCACCGATCCGCTCATGATCGGGCAGATGCAAGTCATTAATGTTACCAACTTATATGAAGCCAGGCTCAAAATCTATGAACACAGGGCCGAATTGCTCGCTGAAGCCACTGATATAGACCCCATCCTCAAAAAATTTGGGGGCGGCGCACGCGATCTCGAGGTTCGAGTCATCGAATCATCGCTTATCGGTGGTTTTTTGGTCGTTCATCTGATCTATGATGTGCGTGATGCGATGGGCGCAAATGCGGTTAACACCGCTTGTGAAAGGCTTGCTCCTAAAATTGAATCAATCACGGGTGGGAAAGTGCATCTTCGCATCTTATCCAACCTTGCAGATAGGCGTGTTGCTCGAGCTAGATGTACAATTCCTGTTAGCGAGTTGGCGTTTGGCAGGGGCGACTCGACGAGTCGCCCCTACACTGGCGAACAGGTCCGTGACGGCATCATAGCCGCCTACGCCTTCGCCGCCGCGGACCCCTACCGCGCCGCGACTCACAACAAAGGGATCATGAACGGCGTGGACGCGGTCGTTATTGCTACAGGAAACGACTGGCGAGCCATTGAAGCCGGCGCACATGCCTATGCGGCGCGTTCTGGCAAATACACTTCATTATCCACCTGGGGCAAGGATAAGGACGGCAACCTCGTCGGCACGCTCGAAATGCCTATGGCAGTGGGAATCGTCGGCGGCGCGACCAAAGTCCACCCTGCCGCGCAAGCCGCGGCTAAATTAATGAACGTGAAATCCGCATCCGAATTAGCCGAGATTATTGTCTCGGTTGGTCTTGCCCAAAACATGGCGGCGCTCCGCGCCCTCGCCACCGAAGGCATCCAGCGTGGACATATGTCCCTGCACGCGCGGCAGGTTGCCATCGCGGCAGGCGCGGCAGGTGAATTGATCGAAAAGGTGGCCGCGCAGATGGTGATGGAAAAGGTCGTGCGTATCGACCGTGCGGAAGAGATTTTGAAGGGAATGCAATAGGATATGTCATTGCGAGGCCTGCGGAGCAGGTCGTGGCAATCTCAAGTAACCTGTAATAATATGCTTGCATGAAAACTTGAGATTGCTTCGTCGTCGCTCTGCTCCTCGCAATGACACATGAAATAAAACCATGAATGACTCCCTCCTCTGGCAAGTACGGCACTTCGTCTACTCTCACTTCGCGGATACGACTCATCCGCCGAGTGTAGAAGAAACCGCCGCGCACTTTAACATCTCAACTGAAGAAGCAGGCGAATATTACAAGGAATTGCACAACCGCCACACCTTCCTCCTCGAACCAGAAACCTTGACCGTCCGCATGGCAAACCCGTTCTCAGGGATTCCAACAGACTTCAAAGTCCATGCTAACGGCAAGACCTATTTCGCCAACTGCGCCTGGGACATGCTCGGCATCCCCGCCGCCCTTCACAGCGACGCGGCCATCAAAGCGGTTTGCACAGAGAGCAATGAGTCGGTTCAATTGGAAATCAATAACGGACAAATTACCAATAACCAATTACTAATCCACTTCCCCCTCCCCTTCGCCCGCTGGTACGATGACCTGACCTTCACCTGAGCGACGATGCTGCTCTTCCGGTCGGAGGAATGGATCGATAAATGGTGCCAGCTTAACAACCTCGCACGCGGAGAAGTTCTAACCATCCATCAAGTTTGGGAACTATCCAAACTGTGGTATCACAATCGCCTGTCACTGGAGTATCATGGGCGAAGCGTTGAACAGGTTACAGAGATTTTCAAGCAGGCTGGGTTGACGTCGAAATTTTGGTATATTTGAACAACGGAGCCGCTATGAAAAACAAAAAAACTTGGAAAGCATTGCTGAAAAGCCTTTCACTTTTTTCAGCCGATTTCATCAACACACGAACTCAGCCATCCTATGACGAGGAAGCCGATGTTTTGTACTTGAATTTCAAAAAACCAAACCGCGCGGACGATTCCGAGTTGCTGGATAACGATGTGCTTGTCCGTTATGAGGGCGAAGCAGTTGTCGGCATGACGATTATGAACGCCAGCAAGAAAGTTGGCAAGAAGTGAGCCGTGCCTTCCCCCTCTCCTTTCAGGAGAGGGGCAGGGGTGAGGTCGAGATTTTCAAGCAGTCAGGTTTGACGTCAGCGTTTTGGTATGTCGAAAAATAGAGTGCCGCATGGAAAATGTTTTAAATTTACTTACAAAATATTCAAACCTAATCCTTGTAATTATCACAGGAATTTACGCCTATCTCACATGGCGTATGGTTAGAGAAATGAAAGCAGCAAGAGAAAATCAAACTGCTTCAAATCTAATTGTGACGCCAGTTTCTTCGCAACGTGCATATGCTGAAATTAAGCTTGAAAACATAGGATTTGGACCAGCAAGTAATGTAGTACTTTCAATATCTCTTGATCCGCCACTTCAAACCACAACTAGAACATGGAAACATCCTTTGTTATCAGTTGGTCAAAAAGAATATTTCCTCCTGCCGTATGAGCAAAATAAGGCTGGTCCACTTGATACACTTCGGGACATTGCTCAAAAACATAATAATTTGATTGTTGACCTTAAATGGATAAGCGTTTTTAACATTGAAAAGTCATTTTCCACTACATACAAACTCAGCGAGTTAGTTGAAGGGTGGTATAACGCTGGTCGTTTAATACCTCCCGACGATTTGCCAAAACAAATAGAAGAAACGAATAAAACTCTTGATAATATCCATAAAGAGCTTGAAAAAATCACACGAGAGTTCAACAGTGTACAGACTGAGAAACTAATAAAGTCTATGAATGCAAAATCTAAAACACCGCGTAAAAGAAAGTCTAAATAACATTATCCTCAAACCCGCTTGCAGACTCCCTCTCCTTTAGGAGAGGGGCGGGGTGAGGTCCCAAGCAGGCAAGTTTGATGTCAAAGTTTTGGTATATGTAGCACACAAATCAGGAATCAAATATGCAGAAGCAAATTGTAGAAACTGTAAAAAACCTAAAACCCAGTCAAGCAGTGCATTTAGGTCATAGTATGGTTATTGGCAACTTTGGAGGGATAATTATTGGTTTCGACCTGAGCACACAAAACGGAATGATTCCAATGCCGTTTGCAAGCCTGGCTTTGAATAGCGACAAGATAATTTCGCATTTACTTCCTTTGCCTGAAAAGAATAATTTAATTGCAACCGCGAATGAAATTGCAAAACATTTAAATATACTCGTCTATTCCCATTTACATAGTGACCATTTTTCTCTTAGTTTTATTGCAGAAGCAATCAAAGCAAATCCCAAAATTAAGATTATCTGTCCGCCCAACACAAAATCATATCTTGAACAAACTGGGCAGATTGACGGTTCTGAACCATTTAATTTGTTTCTGAGACCTATAGCAAGTTGGCTCCAAAAAAATAACCGAAATGCAATAGATGATCTTCTGAAAGATGTAAAAACAAACGCCAGCAAAAGAAAACAAATCATCGAACAAATTCAAGAGATATCTTTTTCGTCACCTACTTACATTTCAAAAGGTAAACAAAGCATAAACATCAAGGCTTTTCCTACTGTTCATCCCGCATTTCAATTTTATATAAGAATGCCTTTTGAATTCAACCCTCCTCCGCTGACAGTTGGCTATAAGATATTTTATGAAGATACATCTGATTCCAGGTGTGCGATATTTGTGGGCGAGGGTGCATCTGATCCTTACACCTTATCCGAAGTATTCAGCGAAAGAGAGCAATTGAGTATTGTATTTTTCCCAATAACTGAACAAATCCATCCTAAGGGGAAAAATCTTATTGAAGAATTTATGGTACATTCATCAATCAGAACATTAGCGATGGTAGAAAAAATTGTCACCGAAAAAACAAAAATCGTGCCACTCCACCAAGGTTTTTGGTATTTTCAACTAAACTCCAACGATATAGTAAAAGGTCGGGATGCACTTAGAAGATTAGCAACAAGAAGAAAATATAAACTTCCGTTTGTGTCATTGACGAGAGAATTTCAGACAATCCAAGAACGTCACACTGGCAATTATTACCATTTAAATCATATTCTTTTATCAATTAGGCATAGATGGCGGATTTTCAAAAAACTCGCAACAATAGTGAACTTATTGCCAATAAACGGTTTAACAGAAAACCTACCATTGGGAAGCACAATAGATTTTTCAATATCAGAAAAAGCCCAACCAGAAAAACCTCTATCGAAGGAAAGCCTGCAATCTGCATTTCAAGCCCTCATAGCAGAATGGCAGGTAATGCACATGGAAATAGATAGAAATTGGGCACTTCAGGGAATTTTTTACAACTATATATTACTTATAATTGGAAGTGTGATTACTCTTGTTAGTGTCTTTCCAAATCTCGAGTTGCTTTTTATTGTTGCATCATTTATTCTATCCTTAACTGGTTGGGCAATGATCGAAAAATTAATCCATACAATAAGTATTGGGCGTTTTTATACTTACGAACTAACTCCCCGAGCAAATATTATTCTGAGAGAAATGGAAAACCTAGAGCCCCACAACCCTGTTGCAGACAAATTAAGAGTTTTATTGTGGGAGGGTTTTTTCCGTGGAAAGAATAGATACATTGCAATTCAAGGATTTGCAAGCTTGGGCAGATACTTGATGTCAACCGTGCCAGGTTTTGCTTCTGCAATGACTTTTCTTTATCTGAAGCAAAGTTCTAGTACAGTTTGGTCATATCTTGAGGTGATTGCTGTTGTAGTTGCTACTGGAATGAGTCTTTTGCCATTGATTACAGCCGCAATAAACGCTAGATATGCTTATTCTGGCGAAGAATAATCATTTTGCTCCGAAAGAGAAGTATCCATGACAACCCCTCACCTACACTCCCCCACCCTCCTCAAACCAGCCAAGCCCGTTGGCATCATCGGCTATGGCGCGTACGTTCCGCGTTATCGTCTGCCTGCGAAAGAAGTCGCGCGCGTATGGACAGGCGGAAAAGGCGGACTCCCCATCAAGGAGAAAGCCGTCCCTGGGCTCGATGAAGACGTCATCACCATGTCCATTGAAGCGGCGCGCAACGCGATGAAACGCGCTCAAATTGATCCGACCGAATTGCGAGCGGTCTGGGTCGGGTCTGAGTCTCACCCTTATGCGGTGAAACCAACCTCCACCCTGGTCGCCGAGGCGATTGGCGCTGTCCCTAATACGCAAGCCGCCGATTGGGAATTCGCCTGTAAAGCGGGCACCGAAGCGATGGTCGCCGCGATGGGACTGGTCGGCTCAGGCATGGGTCACTATGCCATGGCAATCGGCATGGACACGGCGCAAGGCAAACCCGGCGACGCGCTCGAGTACACCGCGGGCGCGGGCGGCGGCGCGTACATCGTCGGTCCCGCCGAAGAGTCGCTGGCGGTCATCAACGCCTCGTATTCGTACGTCACCGACACGCCCGATTTCTGGCGGCGCGAAAATCAAAAGTATCCCGAGCATGGCATGCGCTTCACGGGCGAACCTGCCTACTTCAAGCACATCACCGAAGCCGCCACGCATCTGATGGAAGCCTCAGGCACAACCGCCAAGGATTACAAGTGGGCGGTCTTCCACCAGCCCAACACGAAGTTCCCGCAACGCGTCGCGTCTCAACTCGGATTTTCCATGGATCAAATCGAACCAGGACTCTTAGTCTCTGTGATTGGGAATACGTACGCGGGCGCGGCGATGATCGGACTCACGGCGACTCTCGACATCGCCCAACCTGGTGACCGCATCCTCGTCGTCTCTTTCGGAAGTGGGGCTGGCTCTGACGCCTTCGACCTCACCGTCACTGACGCCGCTCCGCTCCGCGCCGGACTCGCGATGAAGACTCAGGATTATGTGAAGCGGCGGACAGAAATTGATTACGCAACGTATGTTCGCTATCGCGGCAAGTTGGCGATGAAATAATAATGATTCCCGCTGGTCGAGTAGTGGCGCCTGGTCTCAATGCGGATTTCATCCCACCCGACTCACGGCGCCGCGTACACCTGCACCCACCGTGATTTGCTAAGCAAATCATGCGGTGTCGAGACCAGAGGCGACATGCAAACACGAGATTACTTGAAAACAGGTGGTCTCGATATGGGCTGGGAAGAACACCCAGCCGTACTCGACCACCAGATTAAACATAAAAGGAACACATGATGCTCACAGAAACCATCCAACTCGAAACATTGCGCCAGAAAATCGAAGATGTATCCTATGAAGCAGGCGACAAAACAGACTACCTGAGTTATGGCAAGCCAAGCCCGGTGCAGGCAAAACAGGCGAAGGAATTGATCGAGAAACTCAACAGTCAAAGCAAGGAATTGCGGGCGGAATTCAAACAATTGATCGCCACCGTGCGATCACAGCAACCGCAAGCCTTTGAAGAATGGATCAACTACCACATGGGCATGTTGCAGGACATCGTTGATGAGAAGACCACGGGTAAAGATGCAGGGACCCGGAAGTTTGTGGCGAAACAGACAATTCAAGAATGGGAAAAAGTACGTGCCGGTGAACAGGAGTACGTCAATATCAACTGGCATTATTTGAAGGACTACAAAGCCGATGTACGGAAAATCAAGGGTGACGTGTAACAAAGACAGACAGTCCCAGCGATGGATAAACCGAAGGCAAGGCATGGTGGCAATTTTGGAAGTAAACCAACAAGTATCATTGCGAGGAGGGTCGAAGACCCGACGACACTTGCACCCGATTTGCTCAGCAAATCGTGCGTTCGGCGCAGTGCAGGTGAGCAATCTCCATCACAAGGTTGGAGATTGCTTCGCCACTCGCTCCGCTCGGGCTCGCAATGACGGGTTGAAACAGGATAAAAAATGACAGATGTCGTCATCACAGGTATCGGACAAACAGAAATCGGCGAGCATTGGGACATTGGTCTGCGCGACCTTGCCTTTGCCGCCATTCAAGATGCGGTCAAAGATTCGGGCGGCTTGAAACCGCAATCCTTATTTGTGGGCAATATGCTCGCGCCAAATCTATCCAACCAGGCGCATCTCGGTGTGTTGCTTGCCGATTATTCAGGCTTGCTCGGCATCGAGGCCGTCACGATCGAAGCCGCGGGCGCCTCTGGCGGGGCGGCGCTACGTCAGGGTTATCTCGCCGTCGCAAGCGGGATGGTGGACGTGGCGCTCGTCGTTGGCGTTGAAAAATTTACCGATAAAGTTGGTTCTGGAGTAGACGCGGCATTGGCAACCACTGGTGATGCAGATTTCGAAGCAGTGCAGGGCATGACTCCCGCCGCGCAAGCCGCGCTCCTCATGAAGCGATATATGCACGAGCATGATGTTCCCAAAGATGGATTCGCAGGCTTTGCTTTGACCGCTCATGCCAACGGAGTCACCAACCCCGTAGCGATGTTCCGCAAGGCGATCAAGCCTGAGACCTACGCAAAAGCCGAAATGGTCAGCGAGCCGCTCAACATGTTCGACATGGCTCCCAATGCGGACGGCGCGGCGGCGATCATTTTGACGAGACGGGATTTATTGCCAGACAATTTTTCTCATCCATTGATTAAAATCGCTGGCTCGGCATCCGCATCGGATACGCTTGCATTGCACGATCGAAAAGATATGTTGTACTTTGACACTGCGCAAATATCCGCGGGCAAGGCGATGAAGCAAGTTGGCGTTGTGTTGGATGACATTGACTTGTTTGAATTTCACGACACGTTCAGCATCTATGCGGCGTTGCAACTTGAAGCCGTTGGGTTTGCGATTAAGGGCAAAGGCTGGAAGCTCGCCGCCGACAACGAGATTGGACTCAAAGGAAAAATCCCTTGCGCGACGATGGGCGGCATGAAAGCGCGTGGATTTGCGGGAGGCGCATCAGGCGTGTATCAGGCGGTGGACGCGGTCACCCAGCTTCGGGGTCAAGCGGAGGCGAATCAAATCCCGAACGCGAAGACTGCGTTGATTCAATCGCTGGGAGGTCCCGCGTCAACAGCAGTCAGCCACATTCTGACAAATATTGTTTAGCCCATTAATGAGACGGGTACGCTTTCACTGAGATGTCCTGCCGGTGAAGGGTTTCAGACAAGAGATCAGCGGGTTTACCTTTCAAGGTTGCATCCAGAAAAGCCAGTGTGTATTCCTGTATTAACTCTATGATTCTGTCTGCTTGATTTGGGATTGGCAATAATGATGGTTGAAGCAACGGTCCATCGGTAAAACTTTCATGCGATGCGTTGTGAACAATAACCCAATAACTCTGGAAAGTCGATTCGAATCTTTCGATTAGTTTTGGATGAAGTTGCGACTCTTTGGTGAGAAACATGAAGGGTTGCTGAGGCGGCGTGGCGGTCTCATCCATTGAAAACGGTCCGCCCCTTTGCGAACCGTCGAAATTTATACAAGCGCGAAAACGCGCATCCGCTTTGCAAGCCTCCGACGCGGTAATGCCTCCAAGTGAATGCCCTGCAACAGCAATGGAATCCATATCCAGCATCCCAGCGAAAAGGCTGTCAGTGTTTAGATTCTCCAGTTGATTCAGCGCAAATAAAACATCTGCCGTTCTTACTTTGATTCGCTCTGCGGTGTAGACCTGATGAGCATTCACATCCAAAGACCATTGGGCTTTGTCATAAGGGGCTACAAAACCAGTAGACAATTCGACCGCGGCAACATCGTAGGGATGATTTACTCCAATCACAATGTACCCGTGACTGGCAATCTCACTCGCAAGACTGGTATAGAACTCAATGTTTGTTCCATTTCCGGGGGATAAAACCACAATGGGATAAGGCGCGTCGCTTTTATCACCTTCTGCGTCAAGCAGGTTGTGCGAACGGACATACTGAAGACCAAATGCCTGCCAGCCTTCAACTTCGCCGCTCTCGACAAGCCCATTCGAGACAGTTGAAAGCGCGGGAAAGTATGGGCTTTGTGTCCCAGTTCCCTGCATTGCTGGATACCAGATGACGCCAATGACTTCTCGAAAATCATCAGCGCTTTCGGTCAAGGTTTCAGGGCAGGATGTGTCCTGCCACTTGAAAACAGCCTGCCCAACTGCATATATACCGCTGGGCGCCGGGAGTTCAAGTTGGAGCGCAATGGAGAACGACAAAACAACGATGACAACCGCCGCGAAAGACATTACTTTCAAGATTTTAGTTCGCATAACGCAATCATCCAATTGTACCGCGAAATTTATATCGCTCTACAACTGTCTTCGCAAATACTGAATCGTCATCGCAGACAGCGCGTCAGGCGTGTATCAGGCTGTGGATGCGGTGACCCAGCTTCGGGGTCGGGCTGAGGCGAATCAAATTCCCAATGCAAAGACCGCGTTGATCCAGTCTCTCGGGGGACCCGCGTCGACAGCCATAAGTCATATTTTGCAAAGCTTGTAGCGCGGCGCACCCTCTGTAACATTTTGCCTCTTCCAAAATTTGAGGAGAGTCAGGTAAAATCTGGGCATCAGAAATTATATATAATGTATAATTTCAAGGAGATCGAATGCCTGGCTTTACTCCTGGTCGAAGATGGCAACCCGCCTACTCCCCCTTCCAAAAAGAGACGTTTGGCGAACGCGCATTGCGAGTGCTCGAATACAGTGTGAAGGGTCCACTGTTTGGGTGCCGCATGTGCGGAAATTGTTTGCTGGCAGAGACCGCGCTCGTCTGCCCGATGGAATGTCCGAAGGGCTTGCGCAACGGTCCGTGCGGCGGCTCGACATCGGAGGCGTGTTACGTTGACCCAAGCCGCCCGTGCGTCTGGTATAAAATTTACGAACGTTCGTTTGAATGGGGGCGCGAAGACGTATTGCTCGAAGTTCTGCCGCCGCTCGATTGGGAATTGGTGGGAAAAGATTCGTGGGGCGCGATTTTCAGGAACGCACGAAAAATTGGTTTAAAGAAAATTTATAGCGGAATGTTTTCACGTTCAGCTGAGACACGCGCTCAAACATGGGATGGGATTTTCAGACCTGTGCGACAGCCTGCATGGTGGCAGGGCGATTCAAAATATCATGCGCCCGCGTACACCGAACCCGCTTCGGACTTACAGCGGAGGCTGGTCGCTGGCGAATTTGTCGTCACTTGCGAAATCAGCCCTCCCGCCTCCTCCTCCACCGACAAGTTGATTCATAATATCGAGACGATCAAGCCATTGGTAACAGCGCTGAACTTCACGGACAACATGACCGCGATACCGCGCATGTCTTCGTGGGCATGCAGTAAGATCGCGATTGACCACGATGCAGAGCCTGTTCTGCAAATATCGGCGCGCAACCGTTCGCGTGGAAATCTGCAAAGCGAGATCATCGGCGCGACCGCATTGGGCGTGCGAAATGTTCTGTGCGTGACAGGCGATAGCGCCAAACTCTCCCCTTCCCCGCGCGACCAGATGGACATCAACGATTTGGATGCAATTCAAATGCTGTGGGTTCTGCGTCGTATGCGAGATGAAGGAAGATATTTGGACGGGCGTGAGATCAAACATCCACCAATGTTTTTCCTGGGTGCGGCGGCTTCGCCATTTTCATCCAACCCGAAATTTCAGGCTTTGCGCGAGCAGAAGAAGGTCAATGCGGGTGCGCAATTTTTCCAGACTAATTTGATCTTCGATGTGGACGGAATGGAAGCATGGTTGAATGAACTCGCTAAACGGAATGTGCTGGATAAGGTTCATATTCTGGCAGGCGTGACGCCCATCAAGAGTTTGAAGATGGCGCAAAAACTGGCGGCTGTGCCTGGTGTGTATTTGCCGAAGAATATTTTGCAACGTATGGAAGTTGCAGACCGGGCAGGCAATGCGCAGGAAGAGGGCATCCAGATCGCGCTGGAGGTAATTAGTAGAATTAGAACATATGAAAAAGAAGGAATACACGGAATCCATTTGATGCCAGTGGGCTGGGACGAGGTTATTCCGAGGATTGTCACGGAGGCAGGGTTATTATCAAAGGAATATCAACTAAATCACGTGGTGCGGGATGGCATCCCGCAAGCCGTTGAATTGGCGGGACAACATCCCTCCTTCTGAAAACATTTTCTCGCTCGAAGGCAGTCTGTGACCGCCATGTATCCCTACTGCGCCGCAGGGTCACAGACCCTGCGAGAGCGAACATAAACATCGGAGCAGATTCATGCACACCACTCTGAAGAGCAATACCAAAACGGTCACGATTGGGCACGACAAGCCGTTTGTCATTATCGGTGAAAAAATAAACCCGACAGGAATCAAGAAACTTGGTCAGGCGCTCGTTGATCAGAACTTCGATTACGTCAAATACCTCGCACAGAGACAAGTCGCTTGGGGCGCGGACGTGTTGGACGTAAACGTCGGTCACCCGCAGATCAATGAGGCGGCGATCATGCCGAAGGTGGTGGAGGCGATTCTGTCCGTTGTGGATGTGCCATTGTGTATTGACTCAAACGAGCCTAAGATTTTGGAAGCAGGTTTGAGAGTGACACCAGGCAAGCCGTTAGTGAATTCGGTTAATGGGGAAGATAAGCAACTCGCTACCGTATTACCCATTGTCAAGGATCGAGGCGCAGCGGTGATTGGCATGGCGATTGGAAATGAGGGAATCCCGCCCACAGCGGAGGGGCGTCTTGCCGCCGCTGGAAAAATTATCGAGCACGCGGCGAAAATGGGCATTCCGGTTGAGGACATCATCATTGATCCGTTGGTGATGACAGTCGGTCACAACAGCCATGCGGGGTTGGTGACGTTGAAGGCAACTGAGTTGATCAAGAAGGAATATGGGGTGAATATCAGTCTCGGCGCGAGCAACGTGTCATTTGGCTTGCCTGACCGTCATTCGGTGAACAGCGCGTTTCTCGCGTTGGCCATTCAGGCAGGCGTAACCTGCTCCATCACTGACCCGATCAAGTTGGGAAATTCCATCAAGGCAATTGATTTGTTATTGGGCCGTGATGCAAATTCGATACGGTATTTGAAATATTTCCGCGCGACGGAGAAGTTGAGGGCAGAAGAGGCGGCGGTGAGGGTGCCGTAATTGGTAAGTGGTAATTGAGGAGGATAGAGAATTTGATAGCTTTGGTGGTTGAGTAGCCCCGAATGCTTTTTGAGGGGCGTATCGAAACCACAAGTAAGCAGACAATTCTTGTTACAAGATTGCCTTGATTCCTGTTGGTCTCGATACGGGGCGAACGAACACCGCCCCTACTCGACCAACGAGATGGTTTGCGAATTTATATTCAGTATATTCCCCTCTACTTCAACAACTTCATTCTCAAACCCAAAGAAACTCCAAAACGTGACTTGGGGTTTATTCGCTTCCAGCATCACAGAAATAGCAGGCTCTTTATGACCATAGTAACGCGAGCGCCAGCCGCGCGTGGAGTTAGGGTCCGCGCGGACTAGAGAAAAATTTGCATTTCCATCTAATAATCCTAATTGAATCTTTATTTTGGAGTCGACCAGCTTGCTGGTCATGTAATTAAGTTCAACTCCAAAACTTGCAGGAGCCAACTCCTGCACTCCATATTCGCAGTCAGTGAGCAGCCAGTGAAGCGCGTAATGATGCGCTTCATTCGCAATAAGGTTATCCACGACGAGCCAGCGGTCACCATCAAGAGATATAACAGTCCGTTTATGGGATACAGATTTGTAACTGTTATGTTCCCCTTGCCAGAGATTCTCCTCGTGCTTGAGCACTTTGCCTTTCGACCAATTCGTCCAGGTGAAGCGGCTGACCATGGTCATTTGGTCTTTGCCATCCACGGTGATAGTGTTATGAGCAGAGGTGTGTGCGAGACCGTTTCGCCACATCCCTTCACCGCTGTACAGGTACGTCCCTGCGTCAATAGCGATGTTGTGACCGTGAATCCACAAATCCACGTGGAGTTGGTCGGCGTGGGAAGGACGGGTGCGGAAATCCGTGCAGCGGATGAGGGCTTTACTGTTTGTATTGTGGAGGGTGTAGATGCCGCCGTTGGGGAATGATGCTCCCTCACCCCTAACCCCTCTCCCAATGGGAGAGGGGGATTCTGGTTCCCTTCTCCCCGCGGGAGAAGGGTTGGGGATGAGGGTGGAATTCCCGCACAACCAAAACACATCTTCATCCCACGGACCGGGTTCGAAGAGAAATTCTTTTTTGGTGATGTACCAACCCAACTGCAACAGCGGGCGATAATCGGTGAAGTCGCAGTTGTTCAAGGGCAAGACTAAGGCTCCGTCGTTTGAGCCGTAGACAGGCATCTCGCCTGTTTGGGGGGCAATGAGAAGGGAGAGGTAATCAATCGAGGCAGAGATTGAGGAATAAAGAGAATTGGAGAATGGAGAATTGTTCAACTCGCCGAGACAAATTGCATAGAGATAAATATGAAGGATGAACCGATGATAGTTGAGCGAGTACATCGAGTAACTGCCATCGGGGAAAATCTGTGCGGCAGCTTCTTGTTCGAGTAGTTTTCGTCCGAGTGACAGATATTTTTCAGAGTCTTTCAATTCAGGGAAGAGAAGTCCGGCCAACCACAACCCGAAGGCTTCGCTGATGGTGTGGTTACTTCTCGTGGAGATGGCGTAGTCAATGTTCTTGTAGATACGTTCAGCCTGGGCGGCGATGTAGAGGGTGAAGTTCTCTTTTCGCTGAGGAGTAGAGGAAGGAGAATTGGAGAATTGGTGATAGCCAAATGTCCATGCCATGAGGCGGAGGGCGATCTCTTGCCCGTCCATCCAGTTGGGTCCCGTGTTGGGAGGGTTGTGTTGTGCCCAATCTTCGATCAATGTCCAGAAGGCTTCGGCGTAATTTTCGTTTTGAGATGCAGCATACGCACGGACGAGAGTGTAGACAAAGGCGAAGCGATTCGGTTCCCAGATAAACTTGATGTCGTAATGTCTTTGCGAGTCTTCGAGAAGCAATCTCCTGTTATGAGGAGACTGCTTCGGCAAAACCCAAGAGCGCCTCGCAGCGACATTACCCTCTGAAATTTGTGACCAGTGTTTGGTTGAGTCGAGTTCGATGCCAGAGACGGGGTCTTCGTGCCAATTGGGAGGGAAACCTGTTTGATGAAATTCGTGGGCGAAGTATTTGATTTCGCCATTCAAGATTCTATTGGCTTCGTCAATTGCTTTTTGTGTATCCCATGGAATGTTTTCTGGTAAGTCGCTGGGTCTCGATACGAGCGGGAAGAATACCCGCTCTACTCGACCAGCGGATTTCTTTGAGATATGGTTTTCATAATCCCTCCACTCACCCATCGGCATTTGCAGGCGGATAAGTCCCGTGCGGAGGCGAAACGCGTAGAGGAGGCGAAAAAGCGTCCAACGCGGACCAAGTTCACGGTAGAGCGAAGCGGGTGTGCGGAGTTTCGTCAACATTTCGGGATGAGTCAAAAATCATTAACCGCAAAGACGCTGAGAGCGCGGAGATTCTTCATTATGTTAAATCTTGAGTTTTGCAGCATGTCGTGAAAGGAGAATCCAAATGAGAGGGAGTCCCAAAATAATTAATGGCGGGGCGAGACGGCTGCCCCATGACCATTCGTACGAAAGCATGCCCGCGAGAAGTGTGAGCACGAGATACAGCGTGCTGATCATGTGATGCGGATACCCGCCGATGACAAGTCGTTGATAGAGATGCGTGCGATGCGCGGCAAAAACATTTTCGCGTTTGAGCGCGCGGCGGATGAACGTGACGCCCGCATCCATGATGAACGTCCACATCAGGAGCGTGCCGAGCATGAGCGCGTCGCCGCCTTGATCGGCGGAGAGCAGCGGCAGGACCGCGAAGGTATATCCGAGAAACGTGCTGGCAACATCGCCCATGAAAATTTTCGCGGGGTACCAGTTGTGACCGAGAAAACCGAGACTACCCGCGGCAACGGCAAGCGCGATCCAATACACAAAGTCGTTGTGCATGTTCGACGCCAACAGCATCCAGCCCAGCCCGCCCGCAAACGCCACACCGCCCGCGATGCCGTCAATGCCGTCCATGAAGTTATAGGCGTTGGTAAGACCGATGATCCACAAAAACGTGATGACGATGCCCACCACGCCCAATTGCAATTCACCGAACAGCGGGATGGTGACCGTTTTGAAATATCCCAACCCGTAGATCGAGACCGCCGCGACAAGTCCCTGCACCGCAAAGCGGATGCGTGGCGAAAGCGTATGGACATCGTCGCGCCAGCCGAGAAATGCGATGATGATGCCGCCAATGAGATACACAAGCACGTGACTCAAGTCAGCCGCGTCATTCGTCCATACGGCTGTCCCCGCTACGACCAGCACGATCGCCAGCCCTCCGCCACGCGGCGTGGGCATGGAATGTGAACTGCGTTCGTTCGGATGGTCGAGAATCTGACGTCGCTCGGCATAACGGCGAATCAGGTAGACGCAGAGGTAGGAGAGGATTGTGAGGAGGATGAAGGTAATGAGTGATGTCACAGGGATGATTCTAAACGAGAAATATATATTCCGTCTCGTGCTTACATGGGTTGATTCTGTTCCGATGGACATTTATCTCGTCCCTTTGCCCCGCCCCGACGGTTAACCATCGGGCTATTCGTACAAAGCCCGCTCAAGCGGACTCGTTCCCAAGGGGTTGTCTTGTGCAAGATCTCGCGCTATCCTCCAACTATGATTGCTTGGCTTTTTCGCTTAATTTCAAAAATTCTTTTCCGCGAGACACGACGAGCAGTAAAAGAGCAAAACAGACAGACACAAGCCCAAGTGTTATCATCCATTAAGCAAAGACGTTTTATTCCTCCGAAGAACTCGCCCACGAGTCTCCAATTGTTGCGTGAGGACCGAAATCGCTGATCGATTCTAACCCATTAATTCCCGCCCTATCCCCTCCCCGAACGACAGCGGACTAAACCCAAAATCCCTTTGTGCGTCGGCATAACTGAAATCTTTATTTTCGTTCAGCCGCAAGACCTGCTCGGCTTTGATTGGAAAGGGAATCCGCAAGCGCTCGAAGAGACTCAGCAAGGAGACAACAGGCTTCGATGGGATGTGGAGTTTCCACACGCGCTTGTTCATCTGTCTCGCAATCGTGTCAATGACATCATTGTAGGTAAGAGCCTGCTTCCCTGCGATGTTGTAACTCTTGCCGATCGTGATGTCCGATTTCAAGCAATCGAGAATCGCCGCCGCGACATCGTCCACGTGGATGGGCTGTTGCAGATATTTTCCATCGCCGAAAGTCGGGACAAACGGAGAATATCTCATTAAGCGAATCAACCGCCACATATTGCGGTCGCGTGCACTGCCATAGATCATCGTCGGGCGCAGGATGGTGTAGTCCAGCCCGCTCGTTTCGATGGCAAGCTCTGCCGCCACACGGACTTTCTTGCTCTTCGCATTCAACTGCGTGAAGATGGCGCTGGTGCTGATGAAGATGGCGCGCTTAATCCCTGCGTTTTGCGCCGCGCTGATGATCGAGTCCGCGTGGCCGAAGCCGAGCGAGGCAATGTTGACGAGGGCTTCTGCGCCTTTCATAGCGGCAGTCAATGATTGAGAGTCGGACAAATCACCTAATGCCCATTCGACTTTGGGGTCAGAAAGCAACGAACGGTCGCTGGAGGCGCGGCAGAGACAGCGGACTTCGTATCCGTTTTTGAGTAAGAGATAGACAACGCGCGAACCTGTGAAACCCGTCGCGCCAGTGACGAAGATTTTCATGATCTCCTATTCACCGCGGAGACGCCAAGTTCGCGGAGTTTTTAAAAGGACTTCTCTGTGTTCTCCGCGTCTCTGTGGTTTAATTCTTTTTCACCAAAAATTCCAGAAACTCCAGCGTTTCATTCAACTTGTCACGGCGGTCAAGGTGCTTGACTAGATACTCGCGGGCATTCTGTCCCATTTGCTGAACGCGCATTGAATCTTTTGAAAGTTCGAAAATTGTCTGCGCGAGTAATTCGTCGTTCCCAGGTTGCACGAACACTCCCCCATTCGACGACTCGATCAACTCGCGCGAGACGCCGTCAATGACGAGAACGGTCGCGCGTCCCGCCGCCATATAGTCAAAGACCTTGTTAGGATATGTGGTGCGGAACATGGGAATATCCTGCAAAATCGCAAGGCACACATCCGCAGAAGCGACGACGCGCGGCATCTCCTTTTTGGCGCGTACACCTGCAAAGATAACATTTGATAATTTCATCCGATCTGCTTCACTTTCCAGCCGCGGACGCTCCTTCCCATCACCGAACAGCACAAACCGAATTTTGTCTTCGCCATTCAAGCGTTGTGCCGCGCGCAAAATCGTGTCAATATCATTCGCCTGCCCCAACGCGCCCGCATACAACACGACGAATTTATTTTCCAATCCCAACTCTCCACGAATTGTCAAACCATCTACTTGCGGATTGAACATGTCCACATCCGTACCATAGGCGATGTACGTGACCTTTTTCTCGGGCACGCTTTTATCAATCATATAATCTTTATATGCAGGCGAGTTCACCAAAATATGAGACGCACGCGCGTACAAAAATTTCTCCAGCCAGCGCCCCAACGCGATCAACACAGGGTTGGTCAACACGCCCATGCTTACGCCGAACTCGGGCCACAGGTCGCGCACTTCAAGCAGGAATGGCTTGCGGCGAATCCATGCCACGAACCACGCGGAGACCGCCTGAAAGATTGGCGGTGTGGTGCCCATCACCAAATCTACGTCGCGAACCTGCAACGCCGTCCATGCAGAACTGAATATAAAACTAAAAAACGAAACGATGCGCCAAAAATAACTGCGATGCAGCGCGGGGTAAATGTACGAACGCAAAATCCGCACACCATCAATGGATTGTTCAGCAAAAATGCCGCGTCGCTCAACTGTCCGCTGACCCGTTTGGTAATTCAAGTCACTGGCAACGATGACGAGTTCATGTCCGCGTGATTGTAAAAATTTCGCCATCTCAAAGTGACGTGTATGTCCTGGCTCATCAGGTGAAACGAAGGCTTGATTGATCAACAAGATTTTCATTGTGTTTCATTATAAATTATTTGCAATTTGAATCATAATGAACATATAAGGATGAGGAGCAACAAAAATCCTTATATAAATTTCCTCCCAACTTCTGAAAGGAGTACTTATGAGTTTCTTCTCAAAAATTCTCAACAAGCTCGGCATTGGCAAGAAGGACGACGCTCCTGAATTTGCAGGGATGGCAAAACCTGCTGGTGTTGTCAAAGGCAGTATGCCAGCCAAACCTGCCGCCGCCCCGCCGCAATACCGAAAGTTGAAATGGGAAAGGATGACGCGATAGAAAAGAATGTCGCGCCTCCCGCACCAACGGCAATCTCTGAAGTGGATGTGGTCAGCAAACTCGAAGGGCTTGCCGCCGCGAACCCCGCCAAACTCAACCGGAAGGTTTCCATCGTGGACCTTCTAAAACTCCTCGATCTCGATAGCAGTTTTGACTCACGCAAGGAATTGGCTGTCGAGTTGGGTTGTCCCGCCAACCTGATGGGCGATTCAGCCAAAATGAACACCTGGCTTCACAAGGAAGTCCTGCGGCAGATCGCCGCTAACGGCGGCAACATCCCGAAGGAATTACTCGACTAAAAGAAGTTGCAACCGCTCAACAGCGCGGACAATTATTGTCTGCGCTGTTTTTATTTGGATGAAAGACCGCTTCGCGCCAAACGGATGCTTGATTCGCCTCGACGAACTTTCCCCTCCCCCGACGCGCCCACTGACCTTAAACAGCCACCAGCGATCCGCGTCGCAAGACCCGAGTCAGCCAGCCTAGATTTCATTCTCGCAAGGAATCAAGCCTGAGAGTCTTTGAGAGTCCCGCCGCGTAGAATTACGCTTGCAGAAAGGAATCTACGAATGGAAATCCCAAGACATTGGAGACTCAAGAAACAACGCTACGGGCTGGTCGGCGAGGTCTGTCCGCACTGCGATCACAAGATCTTCCCCCCGCGCGACATCTGCCCGAACTGCGGCGACGAAGCCAAGACCCTCTACACCTTCAGCGGCAAAGGCGAAGTGTATTCTTTTACGACCGTTTATGAAGCCCCCGCGGGATACGACACCAACGCCCCCTACACCGTCGCCCTCGTCAAACTCGAAGAGGGACCCATGCTCACCGCCCAACTGACCGACGTGGACAATAACGCCGTCGAAATCGGCATGCCCGTCGAAATGGTCACCCGCAAGATGCGAAACGATGGGGATGAACGCGGATTAATAGTTTACGGATACAAATTTCGTCCACGACTCGCGGTTGTGTAAATTTCTCGTAGAGCGGGATACCCTACGAGTACGATGTGGCATCCCGCCCCACGCTTAATAAATCATCGCCCTGTCAGATTTCTGGCAGGGCGATTTTGTTTTACACAGGATGAGTTGTATAATGCCAGCATCCTACTTATTGGAAATCGCCATGCTATCTATCCCGCGCATTAAAAAGTCTGATATACGCAACTGGACGGACGACGTTTATTTTCAGCGCGGACAAAATTATTACGAGAAGGGAGCCATTTACGACCAGCGCCGCCAGGGGATGACCCTCAAATCCAAATGCTCTGGAACACAGGCACCCTTTTATCGCCAGGAAGCCTTGTTCGATTCCAAAGGAATTAAATCCGCCGAATGTTCCTGTCCCGTCGGCGCGGGCGGGCGTTGCAAACATTCCGTTGCGTTGCTGCTTACGTGGGTAAACGATCCCGAATCATTCAAGGAAGTGGAAGCGGTTGACACGCTGCTCGAAAAACGCTCTAAAGCCGATTTGATTGCCCTCATCAAACAAATGCTCGAGCAGGAGTCAGACCTCGAGTCCCTGCTGGAATTGCCGCTATCTGCGGAGGACAGCAAACCGCTCGATATCAAAGTCATCCGCAGGCAGGCACAGCAGGCATTTCACGGAACAGGCTATTATGATGAGTGGGTGGATACGGGCGAAATCGAACGGAAATTGAATCCGCTCCTGAAACTCGCGGCAGGCTATTTGTCACGCACGGACGCGGAGAATTCCGCCTTGATTTACGAGACCATCATCGAATCCATCATGGACAACGAAGAGGTCGCGCTCGGTGACGAGGAAGGAGAGTTGCTGGGCGTCGTGTACGATTGCGCCGAAGCCCTGGGAAATTGCCTGGAAAAAATCAAAGAATCGAAGAAGCGAATCGAAACTCTTCAAATCCTGTTCAGCGCCTATCAATGGGATTCCATCAAGATTGGCGGCGTCGGCGCGGCGGATTGTGTGCCAGAGATTCTTACGTCGAAAACCACACCCGAGGAGCGCAAAGAGATTGCAAAATGGGTGCGGGAAATCATGCCCAAAGGAAAAGAGTGGAGCGACGGCTATCATCGCGAACATCTTGGCAGGCTGTTGCTTGACCTTGAAGCGGATACCCTCGACGATGAAGCCTACCTGAAAATCTGCCGCCAAACAGGACGTTTGAACGATTTAATTGAACGCCTGCTCGAACTCAAACGAATCAAAGAAGCCGAAGATGCGGCGCGGAAAGCGGAGGATTATCCGCTGTTCCAGGCATTGGAGATTTTTGTAAAACACAAACAAGCCGACCTTGCCGAGAAACTTGTCACCGAACGATTGAAAACTGGCGAGAAGAAAGATTTGGATGAAAGATTAATCGAGTGGCTTTCCAGGAGGTTAAAAGAACGCGGCGATTTGACTGGTTCACTTGAATTGGAAGAACGCCTATTCTGGAAGTATCCAAACCTCGAGAAATACAAAACGCTTTCCAAACTGGCAAAGCAACTAAACCGCTGGGATGACCTGCGAAATCAAATCATTGCCGAACTCGAAAAGAAAAAGGATTTTGATTTTCTCATCAGTATTTATTTGTATGATAAGGAAGTTGGGAGTGCGCTCGCGGTATTGGAAAAACTGCCTCCCCAATGGGGATACCATACGATCCAAATCGAAGTGGCGCAGGCGGCAAAGAAACAATATCCACAGGAAGCCATTCGCTTGTTTACAAAAGAAGCGGAGCGTTTTATTAACTACCGTGACCGAGGCAATTATTCGCAAGCCGCGCTTTGTCTGCGCGAGATACGCGACACCTATCGGCAGATGAACGAAATAGAATCATGGAATAAACTCATCGCCGATATTCGCGAACGATATAAAAAACTTCCCGCGCTTCAAGATGAATTAAACCGACTCAAATTATGACCTTGCGCGAGATTGTTGACTTTTGAACATCAGGGTGTGAACAATTTGAAGATGATGAAACCGCACTACGCAACAAGAAACCTGTCCCAATTCCTCGCCAAAAACCTTGACAAAACTCCCGCTTGTCTGTAAACTTAGAACATGCGTTCTAAAATTTCGACATCGGGTCGTATCACCATTTTGCTCGGCAAATACCAGGCATCCACGGGCGAACGCATGTCCCCGCGCAGGCTGGCGGAGAAAGCGGGCGTGCCGAAAGATTTCGTCTACCGCCTCGATTCGGGCGCGGCGCGTCACGTTGACCTCGAAGCCCTCGCCCGCCTGTGCGCCGCGCTCAACTGCGAATTGAATGACATCCTCGTTTGGGAGCCGTTACATGGCGAACCCATTTGACATCCTGCCCCTCAACCTCTTCAACCTCTTCATCACGCAGGGTTACGTCACCCTCCAACGTCATTACATGGCGATTCTCCTCCGCATCTACGCGCTGGCGGAATTCAATCGCTTTGGCTTGACGCGGGAAAATGTCATCGCGGAGATTATGGATTATTTGCGGGACGCACATGCCGAGGAGGAGATAAAGGTCGAGATGGCGAATCAGACCGACGTTGAGGCTGATTCGGTTTCGACAGCGAATCCAAAGCCCGAGCAGGAGTACGCGTCCTTCCTCATCCGCCGCCTCGAAGAGACAGGTTGGATTGAGCGCGAGCAACACGCCGATTACAGCGAGACGATTACGTTGCCCGATTACGCGTTTACGCTGCTTGAGGCGCTTCGCAAAATTCAGGAGCAAAAGCCGCACGATTTTCCTGGGCAGTTGTACGCCGCGCATCAACTCATCACCGCCGCCGACACCAACAAGGATTTTTCGCCCGCGCTGGCTGTGACACAGGCATACGAAAACGTCCGCCAAATGGTGCGTGGATTGAGCGAACTGAATCAGAACATCCGCCGTTATGTGGAGCGCGCCACGCGAGAGAAGAACATTGCCGATATTTTGCGATTGCAGTTTGAAGATTACTCGCAGACGTTGGGCGCGTCGTATCATGCGCTGAAAACATCCGACCACGTCTCGCGTTATCGCCGCGACATCACCACGCGACTCCAAAACTGGCAACTCGATTCCGATTGGCTGACGCAAGCCGCCCAAGAACTTTCGGTGCAGAGTCAAACCGTAGGTCCCGCCCAAGCCGAAGCGACGCTGGCGGGCTACGTCCATTTCATCATCCACCAACTCGAAGGACTCGACCCGCTCATCGAAGACATTGACAAACGCCACGCGCAATATTTGCGGACATCTCTGCGGCAAATCCGTTATCAGTTGGGCAACGCCGATGGCAGTTTCAAAGATAAGTTGGTTTCGCTTGCTCGTCAGTTATCCACCCTCAAAGAAGATGGCATGGAATTTCTACCCGATGACGCGCCCGCTCTTCGCCAACATCCCGTGGATTTGCCCGACCTGCACAGTTACTACACACCGCCGCAACGCCGCGCGCCGTTCACGGCTGATACGGTCATCATTCCAATGCTTCAAAATGAAGAATGGGCATCCCTGCGCGCGCTGACCATGAAAGACGTGACCCAGGCATTCTCGCCCGATAAAGTCAACCGCAAAGTTTTAGGCTTCTTCAACGGGCATAAGAAAATGTGCATCACCGAACTGCCCCGCGAAATCTCCACCGACCTGCACTGGCTCACCACCATCGTCGCCTACGCCCATCACCCCGAAGTTTCCTATGGCTTGGAAATCACCAACGGCGAACTCGTTGATATGGGAACATATAAGGTTGTCCCGTTTGAGTTGTACAAGTTGTGAAGACGTAGACAGGTACACACGGAAACAGGTAAACACGTAAACACGTAGACAAGTAGACAAGGAAACAAGGAAACAAGTAACTTGTAACTCGTAACTCGTAACTCGTAACTTGAAACGTGGAAGTTGACACTTGACACTTGAAACGTGAAACTCACTTCACGCAACACGCCCCACGGAGACCCCATGGAACTCAACCACCTCACCTCCCTCCCCGAAAAATCCCAACGCGACCTCCCGCGCGTCATCAACCGCCTCCTCGGACAAGTCTTCCTCTATCAAGACAAAGACGACGACAAGGACGACTACTATTTCATTCATCGTCACCGCGCCGCGTGCGAGACCGCCCTCGAACTAACTGGCTTCAACCTCCTGCACGACGACTACCATCGCATCTTCCAAGCCGTCTCCGATTACAGTTACTGCCGCGCCCGCTACAAACTCGATGAGACCCTGATGATTCTCGTCCTCCGCAAACTCTACGAAGAACGCACCGAACGTCTCAGCCTCGCGCAAGACCCCGTCGTCACCATCGGCGAAGTCCGCGAAGAATATCGCATCATCACAAGCAAGGAACGCGACCTCGGCATAAGTCAATACGAGACTCTCCTGCGCCGCCTCCGCACAATGGGACTGCTCGACACCCTCGACGGTCGTACCATTGATGTGCGCGATGGCGAAGCCCGCCTGCGTCTGCGCGGTTCCGTCCGCATGATTCTCCCCATCCAAACCGTGGACGAACTCGACGCATGGCTCCGCAAATATCGCGCCGCCAACGAAGAAGAAGTTGTTGAAGAGAGTGTAGCGTAAACAGGTAGACGCGTAAACACGTAAACAAGGAAACAAGGAAACAGGTATATAAGTAGACAAGTAAACACGGAGACACGTAACTCGTAACTTGACACGTGGAACTTGACACCTGGAACTTGAAACCTGGAACTTGACACTTGACACTTGAAACTCGAAACAACAAGGAATCCCCATGAAAACCCTCACAAAAATCCGCTTGATAAACTGGCACCTATTTGAAAACGCGACCATTGATTGTACGGGCAGCACCTACTTCATCGGCATCAACGGCGCGGGCAAATCCACCATCCTCGACGCGGTGCAGTTCGCGCTCGTCGGCGGTCAGCGCGATGTGCGTTTCAACCAGGCGGCGCTCGCGGGCGGCAAGCGCACCCTCGCCAGTTACGTGCGCGGCGAGTTGGGCACCGAGGGTCAGCGTTACCTGCGCGGCGACGCGACGGGCGTTATCGCGCTCGAATTCAAAAATCCCGACAACACCCTCTTCACGCACGGCGCGGTCATTGACGCCTACGAAGACGGGCGCGCGCCCGACGTGATTTACTTCATCGTCCACAACGCGGGATTGGATGACCGTTGGTTCTTTCAAGCGGAAGGACGCCTCTTCGACACCCGCGCCTTCAAACGCTGCCTCGACCATTTCGCCCTTGCGCCTGCTTCGCGCGCCCAAACATTTTCGCGCCTGGAGGATTACCGCGTCCACCTCCTCAACCGACTCGGTCAACTCAAAGATTCCTTCCCCGCCAAAATCGTCAAAGGACTCGCCTTCAGCCCGCTCACCGACATCCGTTCTTTTGTCCATAATTATCTTCTCGATGAAAACCTGCTCGACGTAAAAAATCTGCAAGAGCAACTCGATACTTTGCGTCACTTTGAAAGCCTCGCCGCCGACGTGCGCGAACGCATCGAAGCCCTCAACAACATTGACGAACTCGACAAGGAACGCCTCGCCAACCGCCGCCGCAGAATCACCAACGGCTACATCGCCCGCCGCGCGCGTGGAGAACTCCACAGCGCGGAACTCAAAAACGCGCGTCTCAAACTTGACGAAACCCGCCTCGCCCTCCACCGCGCCGAAATCGAACGCGACCAATTGACGACTCATCTCAAATTCGCCGAGACCGCGCTCCTCGATTCCAAGCTTGCCCTCCAAACCGACCAGACCGCCATCAAAGAACGCGACCTGCGCGAAAAACTCGCAACCCTCGAAGCGGAACTCACCCTCCTCCGCCAGCGCCAGACTGAAATAGAAACCATCCTCACCAAAGAACGCGCCGACGCGAAAAACCTCAAAAAACTCCTTGCCTCTGATAACATCGAAATTCCAACTGCGCTTGAAGCGTTCATCTCCACCAGTAGACAGGTAAACAAGTACACAGGTATACACGCGCAAGCCGACACGGAACACGAACCACGCAACATGCCCCACGCCTCACGCAACGTGGAACTTGAAACCTCGAACTTGAAACTCGCTTCACGCTCCACGCAACACGCTCCACGCCTCACGCTCCACGATTACCAATCCACCCTCACCACCCTCTCCCAACAATACACTCGCGAGCAAATCCTCCTCAACGAGAAATCTACATCCTTACGCGAAGAAGCCTCCCGCCTCGAAGACGAAATCCGCAAACTCCGCACAGGCGACCGCGAAATCAGTTACGAGAGCGAAGCGCCAAATGCCGTTCGTCTCCGCCGCCTCCTGCGCGCCGAACTCGGACTCTCCAGCGAAGAAGTAGTCTTCCTCTGTGACTTATTGACCATCCCCAACAAAGAATGGCAGGACGCCATCGAAGGCATCCTCGGCTTCAACCGCTTCACCCTCCTCGTCCCGCCCGCGCACTACGACGCGGCAATGAAACTCTATCGCGAGCGTCGCCACAAGGATGGGTTGCATGGTGTTGCGCTGTTGGACACGGAGAAGGTAGACAAATACACAAGTAGACAAGTAGACAGGGAAACAAGTAAACACGAAACACGCAACACGGAGCACGCCCCACTCTCCACGCCCCACGAATCCCTCGCCTCCGAAGTCCCCACCGAACGCGCAGATGTTCGCGCATTCGTGAATCTTCTTTTGCAAAACTACATCAAATGCGACACCCTCGAATCCCTCCGCGACCACCGCACCGCCGTCACGCGCGAATGTTTTGTCCGCCGCAACTACACCGATAGCCATCTCAATCCGCAAGTCTACAAACGCTGGTTTATCGGCGAACGCGCCGCTCCGCGTCAAATCGAAAGCCGCCAGCAGAGACTCGCTGAAATCACTCAAGAAGTGACCGCGCTCAACGAACGCGATAACGCTTTGCGCGAACGTCTCGCCCTCACGCACGACAAGACCCGCGCCCTCATCGAACTCGAACACGCCCTCGAAGCCCTCGCCATCCTCCCTCAACGCACCACGCAACACGCAACACTCACCCAAGAATTGCACCAACTCGACCTCCACACCGCCGAGTCTCTGAAAGCAGACGTGGAACGCCATCAGTCAGAGTTCACGCGCCTGCAAACAGAATCAGGCTCGGTCGAGCGTCGAATCGGCGGGCTTGAATCCGAAGCGAAGAATCTAGCCGAAGTTGAAATCCCCCGCCTCGAGCGTGAGATAGACGCGTCCATCCAAAACGCGGAATCATTTTTAGCAAATGAATCAGCCGATGACGACCTCCGCGTCGAAATCGAAAAAGAACTCACGCGCCGCCTCGAACGTCAGCCCGTGGATGTCATCCTGCAAAACGCCGAACGCTACGAAGGCGACCACCAGACCGCCGAGTCGCGCAACCGCGACCGCCTGCGCGAAGCCAAGCAAGCCTACTCGATGAAATACGATTTCGGCTACGACGAAACAGACCACGCAACACGCTACACGACCGAGCGCGACAAACTCATCAACTCTGAGTTGCCTCAATACGAAACCCAAATCGCCCATCAGCGCGGACTCGCCGAACAGGAACTTGTCGAAAACTTCATCCATCGTTTGCGCGAACAAATCGAAGAAGCGCGCCAGCAACTCTCGTATCTCAACAGTACGCTCTCACAACTACGCTTCGGCGGCGAACGCTACGAATTCATCACCCAGCCTGCCGCGAATTTGCGACTCATGTACGATATGGTGATGGACAGCCAGAATGTATTGGGCGCGTCGCTCTCCGATTCGGATTTTCGTCAGAAACACCAGCAAGCCTGGGACTTGCTCCTCGAACGACTCACCGCCAACAACCAGACCAGCGAAACCCTCGCCGCCGAACTGCGCGAACTCCAGGATTATCGCTCCTACCTGCAATATGACATTCGCATCCATTACCCCAACGCCGACCGCGCCCTGCTGAGTCAAATCAACGCCAAGAAATCGGGCGGCGAAACCACAACTCCATTTTATGTTGCGATGGCGGCATCCTTCGCGCAAGCCTATCGCCTCAACCAGCCGCGCCCATCCGACACGATTCGTCTCGCCCTCTTCGATGAAGCCTTCGGCAAAATGGACACCGCCCGCACCGCCAGCGCCCTCCAGTTCATGCGCGAAGCGGGACTGCAAGTCCTCCTCGCCACGCCTCCTGACAAATCTGGTTCGCTCCTTCCCTTCGTTGACACCGTCTGCACCGTCGTCCGCAAAAACAGTCACGCGTTCGTGATTGAGATTGACAAGAGTGAGATGATGAGGGAGTTGGAAACGCAGTGACTCGTGTTGCGTGTTTCGTAGGTTGATTGATGGATATTTCGTTCACCCCTTCCCCTGATGTCGCCGTGATTCTCAACGCGCTTCTTGATAAATTCGAAAACCGCGTCAAACGCAGCCACACCATAAGCGAAGCCGAAGGAACATATCACGCAACACGCCTTCCGCGCTGCGACCTTGAAGACCTCGACCTGCCAGAATATTTTTCTCAAACCGCGCCTCATCCCCGCACTATTGCGAACGAACAATTACAGGCGCTTGAACAAATCGGGGTTATCAAACTTGCCTGGCATCCTGGCGAATCGGGACACCTGCTGCAATCTATAATACTTCAAACGGAACACGGAACACGTTCCACGCAACACGAACCACGCAACACGAATCACGCTCCACACTCCACGCCCCACGCCTCACTCTACACCCTCCTCCACCGCACACCAACAGCCAATCACCGCGCCAACCTCGAATCCAATATCCTTTCCGAAAAATTCCGCTACCAAAAATCTGACTGGCGCGCCCGCGCATTAGACTACATCTTGAATCAACTCCGCGCTGGAAAATCTCCCTCCCCTTTCAGCCTCACCGATTCAGACTTCAACCTCGACCTGCTCGCCGTACTACAAGCCTTATCCACGCTGACAACGGAGACGCCCCACCGCGTCTTCAGCGTGCGCGTCTTCAACGACACCAAACGCTTCAACGACTTGAAATCTGCCCTCATCCGCCTCGCCCGCCGCGCCAACCCCGAATGGAAAGCGCTCAACAACGAAGACCTCCTGCGCGAACTCAACCTCGTCGCCAATCCCACCTACATTCATCTTTCTGGCAACTGGGAACTCACCGACATCAACGGGCAAATCATCAATCTCGATTCTTTCAATCCATCTGTTGGCTTCTCTGCTTCCCAAATAGACTCGATTCAAAAAATTACTGTTCGCGCCGAATCCATCCTCTGCATCGAAAACCTCACCTCCTTCCACCAACAAGTAGACAGGTATACAGGTAGACATGTAGAAAACGGAACATATCATCCCGAAGCGGAGCAAAGTGGACGCAACACGGAACAGGTAGACACGTACACAAGTACACAAGTAAACAACGGAACATATCATCCCGAAGCGGAGCAAAGTGGACGCAACACGCCACACGCAACATGCAACACGCTACACGCTCCACGCCCCACTCCCCACGCAACAATCTGCCTCATGGGCAACCCTTCCCCCGCCATCCGACATCTTCTCAACTTGGTTCCCGAAACTGTCCCTATTTACCTTTGGTCAGACATGGACTATGGCGGCTTCAATATCCTCGCCCAACTCCGCAAACAAATCAGCCCGCGTGTACAGCCTCATTTCATGGACATCGCGACCTTTGAGAATCATGCCCATCTCTCTCGTCCCCTCACCCAAGCAGATAGGCGCAACCTCAAGCGACTTCTTTTCAATCCCACTCTGAAAGACAACCATCCAACCATTGAACACCTCCTCCAGCGCGGGCTAAAACTGGAGCAGGAAGCCATCACCATCTCAACGTAACAAGCAACACGCAACACGTTACAGCGCTACACCTTCTTCCAGGGCGATTCTTGTTTGCGTTATACTTCCCCCATGCCTTCCCCCACCTCCATCCTCAAAGAGACGTTCGGCTACGATACCTTTCGCCCGCTTCAACAGGAAGTGATTGATAACGTGCTGGCGCGGCGCGACACGCTGGCGGTAATGCCCACGGGCGGAGGAAAATCGCTGTGTTATCAAATCCCATCGTTATTATTTGAGGGACTCACCATCGTCATCTCACCACTCATCTCGTTGATGAAAGACCAGGTGGAGCAGCTGCGCGCATTCGGCGTACCTTCGTTATTCATCAATAGTTCACTCTCGCCGCAGGAATATCAGGAAAACATGGGCTATGTGCGGCGCGGCGTAGTGAAATTGCTTTACGTCGCGCCTGAGACGCTCCTCACCCCGCGCATCCTCTCGCTTCTCGATTCGGTTCAAGTGGATTGCCTGACGATTGACGAAGCGCACTGCATCTCGGAGTGGGGACACGATTTTCGTCCCGAATATCGCCAGATTGTAGAAGTGCGGAAAAAATTTCCCAACGCGGTTTGTCTTGCGCTTACTGCCACTGCCACAGCCAGGGTTCGACAGGATATTCGCAAGACACTCAAATTTACATCTACAAATGAATTTGTCGCGAGTTTCAACCGCGAGAATTTATACATCGAAGTCGCGCGCAAGCGTGAGCCGTTTTCGCAAACCATCGAAATGCTCGAACGTTACAAGGACCAATCGGGCATCGTCTATTGTTTCTCGCGCAAGCAGGTAGACGAACTGGCCGCGTATCTCGCGTCAAAAGGATATTCCGCCCGACCGTATCATGCGGGGCTGGAAGATTCGGAGCGAAAGAAAAACCAGGAGGCATTCATCCGTGACGACGCGCAGATCATCGTCGCCACCATCGCCTTCGGCATGGGCATCAACAAACCCAACGTACGTTTCGTCGTTCACTTCGACCTGCCCAAGAGCATCGAGAGTTATTACCAGGAGATCGGGCGCGCGGGACGCGACGGTCTGTCCGCTCATTGCATGTTGTTATACAGTTACTCAGACGTTGCCAAGATCAACTATTTCATTGACCAGAAAGAGGGTGATGAAAAACGCGTTGCGATTCAACATTTGAATGCCATCGTAGGTTACGCCGAAGACGAACGGACATGCCGACGCAAGCCTTTGCTGAATTATTTCGGCGAATCATACCAAGCCGACAACTGCTCCAACTGCGACAACTGCACCTCCGCCCCAACCCCGCTTGCAGACATCACCGTCTACGTCCAGAAATTCCTCTCGTGCGTCAAACGCGCGGACGAGAAATTCGGCGCGGGTCACATCGTGGATATTTTGCTCGGCTCGAAAAACGAGAAAGTGATCCGCTGGGGACACGATAGACTGTCCACGTATGGCATCGGCGCAGAACTGACGAAGAAGCAATGGATGCACATCGCGCGTCAACTCTTGAGCATGGGCTACCTCAAACAGGAAGGCGAGTATCACACGCTAAGTCTCACGGCTCGGGCGTTGGAGTCGCTCAAGAAAAGAGAACCAGTTTTCGGCATCGTGCAGGAAGCGGAGCGTGTGCGAACAAAGGGTAGGAAGAAAGAGGAAGTCGAATACAATCACGCGTTGTTTGCCATCTTGCGTCAGAAAAGAAAAGAGCTGGCAGATGAAGCAGGCGTGCCGCCATATGTGATTTTTTCGGATAAGACGCTGACGGAGATGGCGGCGTATTATCCGCAATCGAGCGAAAGTCTGTTGAACATAGCAGGTGTGGGACAAATGAAGTTGAGGCAATATGGAGATGTCTTTTTAGGGGTTATCAAATCGTATTGTGAAAAGCATGGGTTGGAGGAACGCGCCCTCACCCCCAGCCCCTCTCCCAAAGGGAGAGGGGAGTCTGCGTCCCCTTCTCCCCTCGGGAGAAGGGTTAGGGATGAGGGAGAGCTCGGCGAGCGCACACGCCTTGTCGCCGAGGCTTTCAACGAAGGCGCGACGATTCAGGTGTTGATGGAACGGCACCAAGTGACGAAGGGGACAATTCTCGAGCACCTGACAAAATATGTGATGGCAGGAAACGCGCTTCGCGATGTAAACGAGTTGCTATCACAGACCACGGCAACCGCCGAGCAACAACAAGCCGCCTTCGCGGCATTCGACGAATTCAGCCCGACCTATCTCAAACCCGTGTTCGACAAGTTCAACGGCGCGTTGAATTACGACGAGTTGAAGATTTTAAGGATGTTGTATTTGATCGCGCGGCAAGATTCCTCCTAGTCCGCTTGAGCGGGCTTTGTACGAATAGCCGACGGTTTATCGTCGGGCGGGCAATGCCGACCAATGCCAAATGCCCGCGCAGATTGTGAGCCATCCATTCACGACCCGCACGGACGTCAATGTCCGTGCTATACCTACAAAGACGCCTGAAGCCGCCTGATAAAAGAGCGTAACCATGCCCACCTACCCCGAATACGTGTACAAAACCCTCACCCGCGCCCGCGATGTCGGTCAATGGTATTGCGGACAGTCCGACGCGGCGTCGTTATGCTTCGACGTGCTGGCACTCTTCCCGAATTGCAAAGAAGCGAGTGATTTGGTCTACGAACTCTTCTACGATGAGTGGACCATTTACGATAACCGAGTCGCGGTGCAGCAGAACATTGACGAGTGGGATGACCGTCCGTGGCAACAGCGGCGCAGGCTGGCGTTGTCGTATCGTTTTATGAGCCGCTGGGATGGCAAGTATGAGATCAAAATGGACAGGGGAGGTCCAAAAGATGTGCGCAAGATTCTCGAGGACGGCAAAATGGAATTGCTCGGCGCGTATTGCCTCGGCGACGAGGAATGCACCGATTACGCCTGGACGATTTTTGCAGATGCCATCCAAAAAGCCAAAGACCCACGCGCCACCCTGCATTGGATCGGCTGGCAATATGCCGACCTGGGATTCTTCGCCGATGCCGCAGAGGCGCTGGGCGAACTCTGCTCACGTTTTCAGGACGACAAAGCGCGGCGACTGCTTGCGGAAGTGGTCTGGTGGCGCGACAACGCGCATCGCATCCCGTGGATCCCGCCTGCGGGCGACGGCTCGCGCTATGACCGCATGATGGAGTCAATTGACCCGACGGCACCTACAACGGCGGAAACCATACAAAGGGAGAGCAACGAGAATCAAAAAGAACGCATCGCGCCGTATCGCCCAAGCATGGATAAACAACTTGCAAACCTTTTCAACCAATCGATACCCAATGAAAAAAACCTGCCTGCAACGTCGGTTGTGGATTGGAGTTTTCTCGACTGGGACGATGGTCAGCCTGGTGAATTACCCGATTGGGCGAAGCGCCAGATCAAACGACTCGAACGGTTGAAGGATGACGATGATGTTTCAAAGGAAATGATCGAGGATATGATTCGAATGCACAAGTGGTCACGCAACATCCCGCCGCCGACCGCGCCGAAAAAACATGACCCCGACGAGCCGCGGTTCGATCCCAGCGAATTTTTCGGAGGCACGGAACTGGATGATGATCTCGAAGAGGATGACGATGAATAGCCGAGGATTATCCCGCCGTCAGTTTCATACCCAGTTGCAACAACAGACCATACGAATCCTCCTCGCCCCAGTGCTCGACGATTTTTCCGTCCGCAATTCTCACAATGAAAACTCCCGTAAATTCCACACGCTTTCCCGTGGCGGGGATACCGTAAAAGTTTCCCGTGTGCGTCCCCGTCATCAGCACGCATGCAACGACTTTGTCGCCTTCGGCGACGAGGTCTTGAATCTCGGTGTAAAAATCGGGCATACCTAAAAGCGTTTTTTGATGAACCGCCTTCGCTCCCTCCAAGCCAGACGGCATGTTCGGCATGATCTTCGGAGTCGATACATCGAACGACATGACTTCACCCAACGCATCCAGATCGTTGCTGTTGTAAATTTCCTGATAGCGGCGGACGATTTGTTTATTCTCCTCAATGGACATGATGACTCTCCTTTAGCGCATCAATTCCTGGACCCGAGGCTGGTTCAGGAACGAATCAGCGAGCCCAACCTCATGCAGGGATTCTGCCATTTGCCGCGCAATCTTGCGACCTTCTGCAAGACCGCCTTCGGCTTCTTTTTCCCTTCCCAATTTCGAGTAAACTTCCGCAAGAGAGATCGAGATCGGCAAAAGATGAAGGTTGGAATCCGTTTCCTTTGCCAGCGACCAGGCTTCGGTTAAAGCCTGCAACGCATCGTCGAGTCGGTTCAATCCGAGCAGGGCGAGTCCCTTCCAACGCAACACATCGGGGATGTCCACGCGAGTCAGAGGGACGACTTCCTCCAGCAATTCTTCGATGAGAGTTAATGCTTTGTCGTAGCGCTTTTTCGCAACTGCAAGTTCGATGTTCGCCAGGCAAAGGAAGATGGTGTAGCGCGCATAGGGAATCGAAATGGGTTTAAGAAGATTATCACCTGCTGTTTTTTCGGCTGATTTTATATCGCCGTGAAGCAAGTGCATCCGCACCTTCGCCGCCTGTGGAAATGTAACCCAGGCAGGCTGATGGGTTTGAGCCTGTTGCGTGGCGCGGTCAATTAGCTCAAAGCCTCTTTCAAACGCGCCGCAATATGCGTGGACCCAGGCTAATTCGCAACGCATCGTGTTGATGGCGATCATCCCAGCCTGATCTCCAAGAGTTACGCCTCGTTCGGCAAATTGTATGCCTTTTCCCAACCGACCCGATTCAAAATAAACGAACGAGATGAGCATACTCTCGTAAGCTTGACCCCATAGATTATTGATCTCTTCGCTGATCTGCAACGCCTCTTGACTACATCTCAACGCCTGCTCATACATCCCTTCGTTGAAATAGGTCTCCGACTCAGAACCTAGGCTGTCTGAAAGCATTATACGGTTATCAAGGGATTTCCAAAGTTCGCGTGCTTCGCGGATGGAAACATGAGCCTTTTCATACTCGCCTCTGCACGTATAAAGACGACACAGATCATTGAGAACGAAGGCAAGATATTCAACATTATCCGATTGACGCGCCAACGCCAGCGCGGCTTCGCCATATTTCAGGGACTGGTCAAGCCGCTTGGAAAATAAATATGTCAGCATGAGATTCCAATTCAGACGGGCTTGCGCCGAGATGTCGCCGATCTCCTGTGAAACCTCCAAAGCCTGAATTAATGTCTTTTCGCTGAGTTCAGGGCTGTGTACATTCGTAAAGGTGGAATAGACCGTCGCTTTTGCCATCAACGCGGATAGTTCCATCGCCCGGTTTTGATGCTCCTTTGCAAAAGCCAGCATTTCTTCGTAATTTGCCAGGGCTTGTTGATATTGTGCGTTCTGTTCGAGAACCGAACCGAGTTGCATATGCAAGCGGGAAGTTTGATCGGGTTCGGCGTTTGTCCGCTTTGCCACTTCGAGCGCGCGGCGAAAATGAGTGGCAGCCTCGGCATTGGCATACAGACGCGCGGATTTTTCGCCTGCCATGATGTCATATTTCAAAGAACGGTCATCGCCTGCATTATAAAAATGATACGCGAGCAACGGCGCAAACTCTTCGATGCGCTCGGTGTGGATTTCTTCCATGATCTCACCAATGCGGCGGTGAAGTTCGGCGCGCTTCTTAATGAGAATGGATTCATACGCCGCTTCCTGAATCAATACGTGACGGAAGGCGTATTCGTTGAGCATCGCTTCGATCAGGCTGACTTCCTTCAGATATTGAATTTGAGCGTCGAGCCCGCCGTTCAGTTTGGTGAGAGGTTTCAGCACACGCAAGTCAAACAACCGACCGATCACCGCCGCGTTTTGCAAAACATGCTTCGATGTTTCGGGCAGGCGGTCAATGCGTGCGCTCAACACACCGCGTAAGGTGTTCGGCAAGGTAATCTTCGCAGATTCGCTTACCGCCTTCCAATGGCTGTTCTCACGAACGATTTGTTTCGTCTCGATGAGCGAGCGGATAATTTCTTCAACAAAGAACGGATTGCCCTGGGCTTTTTCAACGATCAAGTCACGGATATTCTTCGGCATATCCTTCATGCCCAGCAAATTTGCCAGCATCAAATCGGTTTGTTCGGCTTGCAATGGCTCGAGCGAAATCGTCGAACATCTTTCGCCGAGCTTTTGTTGAATCTTGTTAATCGAATCCCAGCTGGGAACCGCTTTGTCAAGACGTGACATGCAAATGAAAAGGATGGGTTGCGACTCGGTCAAGTCTGCCAAGCTAAGCAATAAATTCAGAGAGGCTTCATCCGCCCAATGCAAATCGTCGAAGATGAGCGCAAGCGGATTATCCGCGGCAAGTCCGCACAAATAACCGCGTACTGCTTCAACCATCCGTTGAATGAGCGCTTCACCTTGAAAGCCCGTGACCACTTGCAGACTTTCTTCGCTTTCCACGGCAAGCATGGCTTCTAAAAATGGAATATCGCCGCCAGGCAAAGCACAGCAATCGCACTCGTAACGCAATTTGCCGCGCACATCGGCGGGCGAATCCGCTTCCTGCGCGCCAATGGAACCCCGAATCACCTGCCGCCACGGGAAGTAACTAATCGAACGCGCGTACGATAACGCATCGCCTCTCAGCCACCGATATTCTTGATTCTCATGGGATTTCTTCAACTCAGCGATCAACGTGGATTTTCCCAGCCCCGCTTCGCCAAGCACAGTGACGAATGAACCTGCTCCGCCTCTCAAATTTTCCAGTCTCGCGTGTAGCAAACTTAATTGCGCATCTCGCCCCACCAACTGAGTCGCCATCCCTTCCAAGCCGCGCAACTGCCCAACTTTCTCCTTCGCACGAAGCACGCGATACGTTTTGATCGGCGCGGACTTTCCTTTGACATCCACTTCGCCCAAAGGTTCAATTTCAAAAAACGGCGCGACAAGTTTGTAGGTTTCATCCGAGATTTGAATCATGCCTACTTGCGCAGTCTGCTCCATACGCGCGGCGAGATTGATCGCGTCGCCGATGGCAGTGTATTCCATACGCAAATCCGAGCCGATCTCGCCGACTACGACCAAGCCTGTATTGATTCCCACACGCAGACCAAATTCAAGTCCGTGTTTGAGGCGGATTTCATCCGCGTAGGTTTTGATTCCCTGCTGGATTTCGAGTCCCGCGAGCACCGCGCGTTGTGGGTCGTCTTCATGTGTGATCGGCGCGCCGAAGAACGCGAGAATGGCATCGCCCATCAAGCGCGGCACGAGACCTTCGTATTTATAAATCGGGCGGATCATGTACTCGAACACACCGTTCATGATGTCCGTCCAGATTTCGGGGTCCACTTTTTCGGCGGCGGCGGTGGAGCCTTTCACGTCACAGAACAACATCGTGATGACGCGCCGCTCTCCCACCATCGTATTGCGCGAGCGCGCCGCTTCGAGTTTTGTAACAAGTTCTTGCGGGAGATAACGAGAAAGACTGAATTGAGATTTCTCCCCCATGATCGCACCTTCGGCAAGCAAGTGTGACCCACAGTTCATACAGAACTTTGCGTACTCGGGATTAACCGTTCGACAGTTTGGGCAATTCATAATTCACGAAATCTTTTTCGATTCTAGCATAGTGCATCACCCTCATGTTATTGACCTCTCGGGCAACTTCCTTAGAAGAGGTAAACAAATTATATATAATTTGAATAGGTCACAACGGTAAATATCGCGATTTTATTTCCTACAGTGACTTTTGGGTGCTTATCAAAAAACCTTACCCGACGAAACACATCATACAGTTGGTACAGAGAATGGACAGGTAGGCCAGATGGAACGCTGGTATTGTGCTTGCGCCAACATCAGGCTCGCTATGTTCGCAAGACGCTTTCGTTTTCAAAGCGCGACACCTTTCATGACGTGATTACCATATGGTTCATCGTTGACCACAATCCAGCCACAAAACAATTCGTATCACCTACTTGTTGACCATCAACACATCGTGGAAAGGGATCGCACATTAACAACCGAATAACCATCAAGACATCGTAGACGGAGCAGGCAAGGGGTGCCGAAACAAGGAGCGCAGAAGATGTTGCCAGGA
>Ga0247727_10003116_pt1 | contig 37099 bp, 28 predicted proteins | sample WisWelCaveWW1625_FD_202498 | JGI IMG/M metagenome (GOLD analysis project Ga0247727, IMG submission 202498) | Biofilm microbial communities from Wishing Well Cave, Virginia, United States - WW16-25 | ecosystem: Environmental > Aquatic > Deep subsurface > Groundwater > Cave microbial mat | place...
AATAGTACAATGTTGATCATTAACGAGTTATAACGAATTATTGGAATCCATTGACAAATGTAGCATTTCCATTCTTAACCGTCATGCCATCTACAGGAATTGGAACTGACGGAACGGACAAAATCGAGCGAGAAATCTGAATATTTGTCAGCGGAAAAACAGAATTTCGGTCAATGTTTCTGTTTTTTTCGATTGGACTCAGTTTTGATCCTCCTTCAGAAATCTTACGAAATGAACTTAGATCAACTCACATCGAAAAGCCAGGAAGCGATTCAGAAGGCTCAGGAAATTGCCGAAAACAATGGCCAGAAGGTTGTCGAACCCGGGCATTTGCTTGTCGGAATCTTTGAGTCGGATTCAAGCGTTCTTCCTTTCCTTTTGAAAGAGGCTGGAACGAACGAAGGTGTGGTGAAAAGTGCAGTTCAAAGTCTCGTAAGTTCTTACCCAAAAGTGAATTCCGGGCAGGTGTCTTTTTCGAATTACTCGAACCAGGTTCTTTCAAAGGCCCTACAGTCGATGAAAAGTTTTGGAGATGAGTATCTGTCAATAGAGATTCTTTTTCTCGCGCTGGTAGACAGTGGCGACAGTCTGGGCAATCTGTTGCGCGATGCCGGACTGTCTGCAAAAAAAGTGAAGGCAGCCATCGAGAAACTGCGCGGTGGGGAAAAAGTGAATTCGCAAAGTAAAGAGGATACCTATCAGGCACTGGAAAAATATGCGAACAACCTGAACGAAATGGCGCGAAACGGAAAGCTCGACCCGGTCATAGGCCGTGATGAGGAAATACGGAGGGTATTGCAGATTCTTTCGCGTCGGACAAAAAACAATCCCATTCTCATCGGTGAACCGGGAGTAGGAAAAACGGCCATTGCCGAAGGGATCGCGCACCGCATTGTCAACGGCGATGTTCCGGAAAACCTAAAATCACGGCGCGTCTATGCATTGGATATGGGAGCCCTCGTGGCTGGCGCCAAGTACAAAGGCGAATTCGAAGAACGATTGAAATCCGTCATCAAGGAAGTTATCAAATCGGATGGGGAAATTATTTTATTCATCGATGAGATTCATACCCTGGTTGGAGCGGGCGGTGGTCAAGGTGCGATGGATGCTGCAAATATTCTCAAGCCGGCTTTGGCCCGCGGAGAGCTCCGCGCTGTGGGAGCAACGACGCTGGATGAATACCAGAAGTATTTCGAAAAAGACAAAGCGCTGGTCCGCCGGTTTCAGACTGTCTTGATCGATGAACCATCGGCGGAGGATGCCATTTCGATTTTACGGGGAATTAAGGAAAAGTATGAGGCACATCATAAAGTCCTCATTCGAGACGAAGCCATCGTGGCGGCTGTGGAACTTTCGCAACGGTACATAACCGAGCGTCAGCTTCCGGATAAAGCCATTGACCTGATCGATGAGGCGGCCGCGAAACTCCGTATGGAAATCAATTCCAAACCCGAGGAACTCGATGAAATTGACCGGCGAATTATGCAATTGGAAATTGAACGCGAGGCGATCAAACGGGAAAAGGACAAGGCAAAACTTGCCCACATCGAAAGGGAACTCGCGGAATTGCAGGAGCAGCGGAACGCCTTTACGGCGCGTTGGAAGGCGGAGAAGGATATCATTGAGACCATCCAAGGTGGAAGCGAAGAGATGGAAAAGTTGAAACTCGAAGCGGAGCAGGCCGAACGTGATGGCAATTATGGTCGAGTTGCGGAGATTCGCTACGGTCAGATGAAAACACTGGAAGAAAACATCGCGACCGGAAAGGTTCGCTTGGCAGATGTTCAGAAGAACTCGAAGTTGATCAAAGAGGAAGTGGATGCCGAAGAAATTGCGGATGTCGTCTCGAAGTGGACTGGAATTCCGGTTTCGAAGATGCTGGAGGGAGAGCGCGAGAAATTGCTCAAGTTGGAGGAGGTATTGTCTGAACGGGTAGTGGGACAGGAAGAAGCAATCGCGGCGCTTTCGGACGCTGTTCGGAGAAGTCGTGCTGGTTTACAGGACGCCCGCCGGCCTATCGGATCGTTCATTTTTCTTGGAACGACGGGGGTTGGAAAAACGGAATTGGCAAAAACGCTTGCCGAGTACCTTTTCAACGACGAAAACGCGCTGACGCGGATCGATATGAGCGAATACCAGGAAAAACATTCGGTTTCGAGATTGGTGGGTGCGCCTCCCGGATACGTTGGTTACGACGAAGGCGGTCAATTAACAGAAGCGGTTCGCAGAAGACCTTATTCGATCGTGTTGCTTGATGAAATTGAAAAAGCGCATCCGGATGTGTTCAATATTCTACTTCAAGTACTGGACGATGGCCGCCTTACTGACAACAAGGGTCGAACCGTGAATTTCAAAAACACCATTATCATTATGACCTCGAATCTCGGGGCGCATATCATTCAGGAAGAATTCGAAAAGCTGACGGACAAAAACAAGGACGAAATTCTGGAGCGGACCAAAAACGAGGTATTCGATCTCCTCCGAAAAACCATTCGGCCGGAGTTCCTGAACCGCATTGACGAGACGATTATGTTCCAACCGCTGACGCGGCAAAATGTGTTGGAAATTGTAAAAATTCAATTTAAGCTGCTGGAGGAAAGGCTCGCAGAGAACGGCATCAAAGCGACGGCAACTGATGAGGCGCTCGAGTGGTTAGCACTGGAGGGTTACGATCCGTTGTTTGGAGCGCGTCCGGTGAAACGCGTGATTCAGCGCGATTTGCTGAACAAACTTTCAAAGGAAATGTTGGCGGGTCATATCGGTCCTGAGTCTGAAATTTTGCTGGATTTGATTGACGGGGAGATGCGGTTTTTGGATACGAAGAAGGTGTTGAGTAAGTAAATGTCGGGCGCAACCATTCACTTCGTTGCCTTATACTTCCTATAAAAAACGAAATAATCCGCCGCATTTTTGGCAAGGACAATTCCGATCGCTAGTCCGTAATTTACTTTTGAGAATGACGTGACGTACGACAGAGGCCAAAGCAGGACGAAGATCACCAGAAAAATGGCGAGCAGGTGGAAGTAGGTTTCCTTTTCTACTTCTTTGGGTGTGGTCCTCTTGAATTTTCCGTTGAAGAACCAGAAGAACAGAAGATTCAAAAAATACATACCAAATAAAATCAAAAACGTGTTCCCGGTGAGTGTAATTTCCATCTGGTCGTCGCTGCCGTTGAAGAGCCAGCCGGTAGCTACGAGTACAAATAGGAACAGGATAGGGTAGATCAGGGAAAATCGGAGAAAATGGCCGATACAGCCGTACCAGGGCTTTTCACCCAATGCCGTTAAAATTTTGAGGCTGGATTCCGCGCCGAGAATCAGAATTTCAAAAAAGAAGAGAAAGAAAATGTCACCGATGCTCCACTGAAAGATAAAAACACCGGCAAGTGGAATGAGCGTGTTGAGTGCAAGTGGCAGCCAGGCAAAAAGGGAACTCACTCAAAGATGTTTATACGGTTCATTGCTTTGCGCCAGGCCGTGAATTATCCGAAGCACCCTTTTCATATACGTTCTCCAGAAAGTCTTTGTCAACAACCAGTGTGCTGGGAACAGAATCCCATATTTAGAGTGCATCGTGTAGGAATAGGTTACCTGCACCTTGTTTGGCTCCAACTCCATAACCGCCCATTCGCCGACAAACTTTTTAAAACCCATCGCGCCGAACTTGAAATCGGTGACTTCAATTTTCCAGTATTTGTTTTCGATTCGCTCAATCACCGTGTCGAGGCTGGATTCGCCTCCTTTGAAGGAAATATTCTTCGCTATATGAATTTTCCGACTACCACCAGGTTTTCCCCAAGATTCATCGTTCGTACAATGAGTCACTTTTGGCATCATACCAAACCCGGTGTGGACTTTGGAAACATCACAAAGCATTGGCGTCTTGAAGGCCCTTTCGAGGGAGCAGGAATAAAGTGTTTTTACAGAGACCTTCGATTTCATTGGCATAAGGAGAACCTAAGGGTTATAAAATAAAAAAGGGACGCCGAAACGTCCCTGAATATCAGGTAGATACTATCCGATCTCCATAGGAGCGGACGTCTCTGCTTATTTTTTCTTTGTGTCGTACACCTCTTTGAGCTCAGACTTTTTGCTCATATCGGCTTTGTACTTGGTGTAATCCGACGTACGATATGCATCGCAGGTATGACCTCCTCCACAACTTGTAACAGCCAGCACAACCGCGGCCACTACTCCTGTTAACAATGTCTTTTTCATTTTTGGTTCTTTTGGTTTCTTACTGGTTTCTCTGTCCTGTACAATCCTGATGCCAAGATCAGGACCTTACAACGGTGAAACGAAATTAGGCAGAAAAAGTTGTTTTGTCAAGCAATTTACTGAAAGATTTCACGAAATAGTGTTGAAACACACACATTTTTGGCGGGAGAGCTTGGAAAAATAGGGGTCTGCGCAGGCCGACCCTGTTGATAAGTTGGTTGTTGACAGGATTTTGGAATGGTCCTAAACGGTGCATTCTATTTTGAATAGTGTTTTTTTACTTTCTCTAACAAAACCAAACTCAGTTTGTAATAGGATTCCTCAGTCCAGCCCGCCACGTGTGGCGAAAGAATGACATTTTTTCTTGAAAACAGATTTTTCATCGGAGAATATTCTCCTGATTTTTTTTCATCGCTCAGTTCGAATGAAGGTTTCTCGAATTCCAGCACGTCGAGGCAGGCGCCGAGAATTTTACCCGAATCAAGTGCTTTGAGGAGTGCCGCAGTCGAGACGATTTTCCCCCTTGAAAGATTCAGCACATAAAAGGGCTTTTTCATCTTTGAGACAAACTCGTCGTTCAAAAATCCGATCGTTTCGTTGTTCTGTGGGATATGGAAACTCACAATATCAGCGCGGAGAAAAATTTCGTCAAGTGAGACTTCTTGAATGCGATCGTTCCCGAATTTTCTTTTGTATTTATCAAACGCGAGAATTTCAACGCCAAATCCCGATAGAACTTTCGCAAATGTTGAACCGTTGTTGCCGTAACCTATGATGCCCACAGTTTTTCCTTCGAGTTCAAGTCCTCGGTTTCCTTCGCGGTCCCATTTTCCAGAACGAACCTCGGTATCGGCTTTGATCAGTTGATTGAACAAGGCGAGCAACATTCCAACGGCGTGTTCTGCAACGGCGTTGCGATTGCCTTCGGGCGAATTGAAGAGTTGAATGTTTCGATGTTTGCAATAATCGACATCGATGTTTTCGAGACCGGAGCCAGAGCGGGCAATGAACTCGAGATTTGTCGCTTTTGAAAGAAAATTTTTGTCGAGGGTGAAGCGGCTGCGGATGACGATGCCTTGGTAATCGTTGATCTGATTTTCGATTTCCTGCAGGGTCGATTCAGTTAAGTCCGAACAGGTCCAGCCCAGTTGCTCCAGGCCTTTCCGGAGGACGTCGTGAACGGTATCGACGAAAGCGATTTTTTTGGATGGCATTCGAAAGGGTTAATCGCAAGAATTAACCGCAAAGATCGCAAAGATTAATCGCAAAGATCGCAAAGGACCACAACAAAAAAATCTAGCGATATGAGTCGTTGCCAATGATGGCGAATTAGACCAAACAAGGTTCACAAGTAAATTACGTAGGCTACAAAGAAGTAAATTGTGAGTCCAAGAATGTCATTTGCTGTGGTGATGAACGGACCCGTCGCAAGAGCCGGGTCGATTTTAACGCGATCGAGGACCAGAGGAATCCAGGCGCCGAGAATGGCGGCGACGACAACCACCGAAAAGAGCGATATGGCAAGTGTAAGTCCAAGATTGAGATCTCCGCCGGTTGCGAGGTTGAATCCAAAAATAGCGAGGGCGCAAATCATTCCTACCAGCAATCCAATCATTGATTCCTTACTGATTTTTTTAAGTATGCCCTGGAACTGGAAGTTACCCGAAGCCAATCCCTGCACGACAATGGCCGAGGACTGTACCCCGACGTTTCCGGCTGTAGCAACAATCAACGGAATAAAAAAAGCGAGCGCCGGGTTGATCTCAATTTCCGATTCGTAACCGCGAATGATCATCGAACTGAATACTCCTCCGGCAAGTCCGATGAGAATCCACGGTAAGCGCGACCTTGTGCTCTTGAGCACGCTTGTCGTCGGTTCGACAAATTCAGAAATACCCGAAGCCATCTGGAAATCCTTTTCGGCTTCTTCCCTGATGACGTCCACCACGTCGTCGATGGTAATCCGGCCGACTAGTTTATCCATCAGATCGACTACCGGAAGTGACACCAGATCGTACTTTTCCATCACCTCGGCAGCGTGTGATGCGGGATCGTTGATTCTGACAAATTTCACATCCCTCCTCTGATAAAGCTCCTGGATGCGTGTTCTCGGAGAAGCGAACAACAAGCGCTTAAGTGAAAGGACACCCAACAATTTCATCTGCTCGTCCACGACATAAATCGAATAGACTTTCTCAACGTTCTCCACTTGTCTTCGCATTTCAACAATACAGCGGGTCACCGGCCAGTTGGCTTCGGCACGCAAAAACTCCGTCTGCATCAATCCGCCCGCCGTATGTTCATCGTATTTTAAGAGGTCCGTAACTTCCGTCACGTGCTCCTTGTCATCGATGTGCGAAATGATTTCGGTCTTTTCGCTGTCTGTGAGGTCGCCTAAGAGATCCGCAGCGTCATCGGTATCGAGGATACTCACCGTGTCGGCGATCTCTTCGGGAGAAAAAAGTTCGAGCAGTTGCTCACGGTACGCATCGTCGAGTTCCATCAACGAATCCGCAGCGAGCCCTTCATCGAGTGATGTCAGGATAAAACGAGCGTCCTGAATTTCGATGGCCTGAAGAATTGCAGCTACGTCGGCTGGATGGAGATCGTTCAGCGCAGAATGAACGAGCGTTTCATCGTGTTTGGCGATGAGACCGTTTACTTGTTCGAGAAACTCCTTGGTAAGTTCGAATTTCACAACGCCGGAATTTTGGCAAAGATAGACTGAAATCAAAATAGTTGCCTTGGATCGGCAATTTCTCGTCACGGAATCCGGAGCGCGGATTCCGACCTCATCGCAGTGGTTTTGTCTCGCCGGATTCTACACATATTCGGGGTCGTTTCGCACTTTTGGTGTTTTATCCAGAAGGCGATGATTTATGTTAACTATTTGAATATAATTATTTTAACGCCAAATTGTCCTTCATCCACAATCCGATAATTTTTCAACATCCAGCGGAAATTTCCATTCAATGTATAATTTTGGTCTCTGAATGAGCAAAGAGAAGAAGAAATTGTTTCAATCGTGCCTTGATTTCGTGAACAAACGCATCGAGAATGCGCGTGTTGCGATAAAGGCCGCACAGGATGCCGCGAACGATGAATCAAAATCGACTTCCGGAGATGAAGCCGATGCTGAACTCGCATTGCGCCAGATGGACGTTGAAAATCACAGCAAAAGCCTGAATGCAGCGATAAAACTTAAGGAACAACTGAAGTCCATCACGCCGGAGAAACCCAGTACCATTGTCTGCCCGGGTGCTGTAGTAGAGACAAACAACGGGAATTTCTACATCAGCATTCCTGCCGGTAAAATAGGCGACTTCTTCGCGGTGAGCCTCTCTGCGCCAATTGGGCAAGCCTTGAAGGGACTAAAAAAAGGGGATAGTATCAATTTCAATGGTAAGAAATACACCATCGGGAAAATTTACTAGAACCCATTTCAAAATTACCTTCGGGCACTTTGCTTCGTCTTTTGACTTTATTCTTCGTTGGCGTTCTTGCACAGATACCTTCGGATATGCGCTTCGAACGCCGCCTCGTCTAAAACCAAAATACTCGCAAATCACCCGAAGGTAATTTTGAGATGGGTTCTAAGAGGAGACCTGCGTGAATTCAGTTATTTTCAACGACATTTTTCAGAGCTTCTAGTTTGGTCAAACATTCGTTGTACTCACTCTGTGGATCAGATTTCATTGTAATGGCGCCTCCTACCGGAATTGAGAGTTGATTTTTTTCGCGATTGTACAAAATGGTCCGAATGACGACATTGAAATCAAAATCGCCGTTTGGCTGAATTATCCCGATGGCTCCGGAATATAATCCACGTCTGAACGTTTCAAGTTCTTCGCAGATTTTCATTACGCTGATCTTTGGTGCGCCGGTCATACTTCCCATCGGAAACAATGCACGAAAAATCTCACTGACTGATACGCCACGTATTAATTCACTGCGTATGGTGGAAATTAGTTGATGAACGGTTTGAAATGTTCTCAGTTGATTGAGTTGTGAAACTTTCACCGAACCGGGTATCGAAACTTTTGACAAGTCATTCCGCACGAGGTCGACAATCATAATATTTTCTGCAAGTTCTTTCGCGTTCGAACTGAGACTGGCTGCCAGTTCCTTATCTTCCTGTTCTGTCCTACCTCTTCGCAGGGTTCCTTTGATGGGCTGACAGGTTAGAACATTTCCGCTGCGATTTACAAAACGTTCCGGCGATGCGCAGAAAACGAAATGAGATTTCGTCTGGAGTAAAGCAGAAAAGGGCGCATTGGTTTTTTTAAGTAGCGCGGCGTAGAGCTGGGTTACCGATAGAATTTTGACTTCCGAAGAGAAGGAGGTGCAGTAATTCAGTTCATAGGCGTTCCCTTGTTGGATATATTCTTTCACCCTGGCGATTCTTTCCAGATAATCTGCTTCGGGAAGCTCCGCATTAATATGGCATTGCGAAATAATTTCCGGATCCACCGACTCGGGCAGATCGAGGATCTTGTCCGGCGTTTTTCCGAAGTACCAGGCCTCTCCATTTTTCCAGATGTATACGTTTTCCGCGACGACAAAGTGCGCCAATGGGAAAAGCTGCTTGTCGGGATTTTTACTGCGGAGCTCCGGTTCAAATTCATTCTTCAGATCGTAGGATAAAAATCCGAACCGGTATTTTCCATCGGTCCGGGCAAGGAAATCGTCAAATTGCGAAGCAAATGAACCCTTCACATTCTGGCTGTAAATGAATTCATCCAAGATGCCTGAACCAAGAATGTAGTCCTCTTCACCGGAATTCAATAGGAAAGAATCCCGAGGTAAAACTCGTTGCAATAACTCTTGTAAGCTATACAGCGTTTTAATTCGATGGAATCGCGATTCGCACATCGCATCAAAGGTACACTTTTGAATATTGAGCTATTTTCTTGTAATTCGATAGACCAGTGAGGGCGTGGAATCCAGCGATTTCAACTGCCCCTCATTCATCAAAAAGGGATAGCTTTACCAAAGTGAATTCAATTTTGAAGCTCTTTCCGATCCTCGAAACCCTCCGCAGCTATAACGCGAAGTGGATTCGACACGATATCACGGCCGGTCTGACAGTAGGGATAATTCTCATTCCGCAGGGAATGGCCTATGCGATGATTGCCGGGTTGCCTCCGCAGTATGGTTTGTACTCCGCGGTTATTCCAATTCTCGTTTACACTTTATTCAGCAACTCACGTCAGCTTTCGATTGGTCCGGTGGCGATGGACTCGCTCATTGTGGCTACGACCGTTTCTGTATTGGCAGAGGAAGGAACAGATGCCTATCTCCAAATTGCGTTGTTGCTTACCCTTTTGGTCGGAATCTTTCAATTGTTGATGGGCGTTCTGCGCCTTGGATTCATCGTCAATTTTTTATCCCGGCCCGTGATTGTCGGATTTACGTCTGCTGCTGCAATTATCATCGGTATCAATCAGGTGAAATACCTGTTGGACATTGACATTCCTGGGAATTCTCAGATACATCTTGTGATCGGTGATCTTTTTTCAAAGGCCGACGGCATCAACCCCTTCACCTTAATTTTTGGACTTGTCGCACTTGGAATTCTGATTTTGCTAAAATTTATTGACAAGCGCATTCCCTCTGCACTACTCGTTGTTGTTGGCGGTGCCTTGTGCGTTTTTGTTCTTCACTTGAACGATTATGGGATGGATATTGTTGGCGAGATCCCGTCTGGATTCCCCGAATTCGCTGTGCCATCGTGGGACTGGGATCTTCTGGCTAAACTAGTTCCACCGTCGCTGGCCCTCGCGGTTATTGGATTTATGGAAGCGGTTTCCGTTTCCAAAGGGATGGAAGAGTCAATACCGGATTACAAACTGCGATCGAACCAGGAACTGGTTGCCTTGGGCGCGGCGAATGTGGTGGGCTCATTCTTTTCTTCGTTTGTTGTAACGGCGGGCTTTTCACGAACTGCTGTAAGTCACGACGCCGAAGCCAAAACAGGGGTTGCTCGCCTAATTAGTGCTGTGGTTGTTTTGACGGCCATTCTTCTGTTGACCGGTTTGTTCTACTATCTTCCCGAAGTCTTACTTGCCGCGATTATCATTGCTGCAGTCATCAAATTGGTGGATTTTAAATCGCCGGTTCTCTGGTGGAAATCAGAAAAGATAGAATTCCTGATGTTCGTAGCCACATTTATCTGCACCGCGTTTGTAGGTATTCAGGAAGGGATTGTAACAGGAATTCTGATTTCGCTGCTCATACTGGTTTATCGGGCAACGGTTCCACATATGGCGGTCATCGCAAGAGTTCCTGGCGAAAAGGAAATTTACCGAAATGTCAAGCGTTTTGACGACTTGCAAATTGATCAGGAAATACTCATCGTTCGGTTCGACGAAAGCATCTTTTATGCGAACATCGATTACTTGCAAACGAAGATCCTTGAATTTGAGAAGGAACGTGGAGGAGTTGTGAAGACGATCGTACTCGACGGATCAGGTATCAATTCGGTGGATATGACCGGAGTCATTGAATTGAGAAAAATGATTGTGGCCTATAGCCGGCGGGGAATAAAAATTCTCTTTGCGGGAATCAAGGGTCCGGTCCGGGATACTTTTAAAAGACATAAACTGGTATCCCTTTCCGGTGAGGACATATTCTTCGTCGATGTTGAAAACGCAGTGAAATTTTCAAAAGGACTAATTCCAGGTGCAAACCGCAAAATCGCCGGACAGTCGAATGCCTCGGATTGATCTCGGTGCAATTGATCATTTGCCTTTAAATAGTAGATTATCAATCGGTTAAAATAATTTAAGAGAAAATTATTCGTCGAATCTTAATGTTCAGCATTAAAATATGTGTCGGTCAGGTACGTCCTAAACCCTGACGGCAATCAATGTCTGTTAAGCAGAATGCACTAACTTTGTTCCGGTCCCCTAAAGGAGGGTTCCGCCACGGCGGAGGAGCACAAGTGTGGTTAAAAAATCAGGAGCAATGACAGTTGAGCAGTTGTATACGGGATGTCTGGCGGAGGCGGCTTATTATGTGGAATCGAACGGCGAGGCCGTGATCATCGACCCGCTTCGGGAGACCAAACCTTATCTTCAGCGCGCAGCAAAAGACAACGCAAAAATCAAATTTGTTTTGTTGACTCATTTTCACGCCGACTTTGTTTCAGGACACGTCGATCTCGCCAATAGCAGTGGAGCCAAAATTGTATTGGGTCCAACCGCCGAGGCAGAATTTGATTTTCACCGCGCATCCGACCAGGAAGTACTGGAAGTTGGAAATATAAAAATCAAGGTTCTGTCGACACCGGGACATACACTCGAGTCCGTAACGTATTTGCTTCTGGACGAAAACGGCAAGGAACATTGCATTTTTACGGGGGATACCTTGTTCATTGGTGATGTCGGCCGACCGGATCTGGCAGTGAAGGATGGAAAAGTGAGTCAGGAAGATCTGGCCAAAATGTTGTTTCATTCGCTACGTACAAAGATTATGACATTGCCGGATGCAACAATTGTATATCCAGCCCACGGCGCTGGTTCGGCGTGTGGCAAGAATATGAGCAAGGAAACATTCGATACCCTGAGAAGTCAGAAAAAACTGAATTATGCGCTGCGAGGGGTTATGTCTGAAAAGGACTTTGTCGCCGAGGTGCTGAATGGGCTAAGTGCACCGCCATTGTACTTTCCAGAAAATGTTTTGATGAATAAAAAGATTAACCCGGAAATTGACAAGGTGGTCCGTCAGGGAACTGTGGCTCTAAAACCAAGGGAGTTTCAGATGCTTGTCGAAGAGGGTGCCCTGATGCTCGACGTTCGTTCAGGTTCTGAATTTATCCTGGAGCATATTCCTGGATCTATTTTTATTGGTCTCGATGGAAATTTTGCTCCTTGGGTTGGTGCCTTGATTCCCGATATTCGTCAAAAAATCGTGTTGATCGTCGACGAAAACCGCGAAGAGGAAGCGGTTACCCGTCTGTCCAGAATTGGATTTGATTATTCACTCGGTTATCTGGCCGGTGGAATTGTTGCCTGGAAAAGTAATGGTGGCGAAGTCGATTCGATTCAGAGGATCTCCCCAAACGACTTTGAGAAGGAGTTGACGAAAGGAAAATTAAATGTGCTTGATGTTCGCCGCACCGGAGAATACGAAGCCGAACATCTTTCCTGTGCCGAAAATTTACCGCTGGACGAAATCAGTGCCGCGCTCAGCCGGATGGACACGAAAAAAACCTATCACGTCCATTGCCAGAGCGGTTATCGCTCCATCATTTTTGAATCTATTTTGAAATCACGAGGATTTCACAAGTTGGTCGATGTAGGTGGTGGATTCAAAGGCATCAAGGAACTTACAAAAATTCCGCTCACCGACTTCAAATGCGCATCGGCGAAGTAGCCGCGTTTTCTTTAGCCTCCCAGAATCAATTTCGCAAAAAACGGTAACTTTTTCCCGGCGATAAGTCTTTGTACTCCAAAACAAATAACCCACAAGACTGCAGCGTGCAAGAGGTATAGTCCGGTGAATTCCGCTAGTCCAACAGGCTCAAAACCGTAAAAAATAGCGACGATAAAAACCGAATGAAGAATGTACACCAGCATTGAAGATTTTCCAAACGTCGATAGAAAATTCAACTTTGGAAAAACCGGAATCGCGTAGATCAATTCCAAAAGGAGAATGATGCCGCCAACCATTGTCAGGATGTAACCAATTGTTGGCGGATAGAATAATTCACTGTAGCCCTCTCGCTCGATCAGTTCAGGATTCTGGGTGATCCAAACTGTAATTCCAGAGGCAAGCAGTGCAACAGCCGTCAGTCGCTTCCAGAAACGATATGGAAGGTTTTCGACAGCCTTCAGGCGACCGATGAGTGCGCCGGCGAGTGATATACCAATCCAAGGGAAAAACGGAAACCAGCCATCGACGAAAAACTGATGAAATACCGGGACATTGACGTAGTCCGAAGCGGGTTGTTCCAGGTAGTAAATTTCTACTGGATAATCCTGATAACTCAAATAAAACTGGAGGATTGGTGGCAATGCAAAGGAAACAAGGACCAGCAGGATGTGCAGTGTGGCTGGGAGCTTATTCACGAGATAAATAACCGGCATTGCGACAGCGATGAGGTACAATACGTCGAATGTGGAGAAGGGAAGAATCTCCCAGATGAATAGATCGATGAGTGAAGCAATCACCAGAACCGACAAGCATCGCAGCAGATAATAGGACAGGGGGTGCGACTTCGCTTGTGTTGTGTGGCTTACCATCATTCCAGAGAGAAAAATGAACAATGGCGCCGCGATACTTCCATACAGCCGGAAAAGAAAATCGTGCGGAGGCAGTAGGCTGTGAGCAGACATATTTGCCGCGACCATTGTAAAAATCGCAAGTCCCCGAAGTATATCAATCCGGATATCTCTTTCTGTCATTGCTTTGTGTGACCGTGATAAAAATAGTACAATTGAAGTTCGCCTAAAATTCTGCCTGCGAAGTCTGTGAACAACGAATTTGTGACATTCTCTTATTGTTGACATAACATACTATATATCAGCATATTGAATTTATAAAATCCAACCATTTGACGGACCTGAACTCTGAATTGTACGGCAATGAATGAGAAATAAGGCTTAACTTTGCCTCGTGAAAAAAGCAGTAGATATAAGCGGAGCGGACAAATCAGGCGATGGGCGGGATGAGGAGCATTTTTCTGCCGCATACGACACACCTCTCAGACCTGATGCTTTCAAGCTAACGGAAGAAGAGAAAATCGCCATCATTCAGGAGAAATTCGCCGAAATAATGGAGACTCTCGGTTTGGATATGACCGATGACAGTCTGAGCGGGACTCCGAGACGGGTAGCGAAGATGTTTGTGAAGGAAATATTTGGTGGTCTTGATCCGGATAAGAATCCGTCGGCTTCGACCTTCGAGAATAAGTACAATTACAACGAAATGCTCGTTGAGAAGGACATTACGGTTTACTCAATGTGCGAACATCATTTTCTACCCATTGTCGGCAAGGCACACGTTGCGTACTTCACAACCGGAAAGGTAATTGGTCTCTCTAAGATGAATCGTATTGTCGATTATTACGCAAAGAGACCACAGGTCCAGGAGCGAATGACCATTCAGGTAGTGCGGCGAATGCAACAGATTTTGGGTACAGACGACGTCGCCTGTGTTATCGACGCGAAACATCTTTGTGTAAATTGTCGTGGAATCCGCGACATCCAAAGTAGCACGGTCACTTCTGAGTTTGGAGGTAAATTTCGCGAACCAGGAATAAAGTCAGAGTTTCTGAGCTATATTCAACTTCCGGAGCCGACCACCGATTTAGAGCTCTAAGTATCCAGCGTTTTTCTTGCGCTTCGTTTCACTTGAACGAAAGAGTGAACCCGAGACTTCGATCAGAGTCTGAAACTAATCACGCATACGTCGTCGATCTGAAAGTGACTCCCTTTCCAACTATTGAATATTTCGCTTATTGCAGCGCCCTGTTCTTTCATTGGAAGATGAGCGATGGATTCAAGTAATTTTTTGAAATTGCCGGAGTAGAATTTTTTTCTATTTGGTCCACCAAATTGGTCAGCGAAACCATCCGAGAAGAGATAGATTTGTTCAACTTCATTGAGGTTGAGCGCCACTTCGTGGAAGGGCTTCTTGAAAACAAATTTACCTACGGGTTGTTTATCGGCGGCAATTTCAGTGATTTCTGTACTTCCATCTTTTCGGTACCACAATGGAAAATTTGCACCAGACCAAAGAATTTTTCCTGTTTTTCTGTTCACAGCACAAAGGGAAATGTCCATTCCGTCCATCACTTCCTTGTCCGATCGCCCGAATTTTTCTATAACCAGATCACGCGTCCGGTGAAGAATGCTGGCGGTACTTTTCAAGTTCTCTTCATAGACGGCTTTTGACAATGCGTTGGAGCATACTACGGAAACCATCGCACCGGGTACGCCGTGTCCTGTGCAGTCAGCCGCGGCAATGAACACGACGTCATCGATGCATTCTATCCAATAAAAATCTCCGGCCACAATATCTTTGGGCTGATAAAAAATAAAATGGTCCGGTAAATGACAAGCCACAAGATTCATCGGTGGAAGAATCGCATCCTGCAGTCGCTTGGCGTAGTTGATGGACGCCAGAATTTCTCTGTTTTTGACCTCGACTACCTCTTTCTGTTCTTCGATAATTCGCTTTTGGCGCTGGGACGTTCTGAATCTGTTGAACATCAAAAATGCCACCAAGGTTGCGGCTAGTCCACCGCCAACCAGCAGCCATTGCTTGAGTTGCTGATTGCGCCGAGTAATTTCTGATTTTTCAATCAAGGTCTTTTTTTCACGTTCCAGCTGTGCATTCCGGATGCTATCGGCCATTGTTTTTGACTGGTACTTATGCATAAATTCCAGATTGGACATTTCCCGTGTCTGCTGTACGCTATTCACATAATCGTTGGCCGCCTGATACTGTCGAAACATTTCCAGCGCCTGTTGAAACTGTCCCTTTGTCTCGTAAATTTTATAGAGATTTTCCGTTGCGTCCGCCAATATTTCCTTGTTGTCGAATTGCTTCGCTATCCGCAGTGCTTCCAGCGAAAGTTGTTCAGCCGACTCGTAGTCCTCGAGCGTCAGGAACAATTCACTCCGGTTGGCAAGTGAAGCCGCAAGGGAGATCAGATCGCCGGTTTCTTTTTTTATCAGAATCGATGAATCGCTGTAAAGTTCAGACATTTTGTAGTCACCCTGCAGCAAGGAGATTGTGCTTAGGTTATTATACACTTGAGAAATTCCGTTCTTATTCTTTTTTAATTTGAAGTATTTGATGGCTTTCAGGCTGTTTTCCCTGGCACCGGCGTAATTCGAATCTTCTTTGTCACACAAGGCTAGATTCTGATACGCGAGTGCAATGCCATTGGTATCATTGATCGCTTCGAATTCTGCAAGCGCCTCGCTGAAATATTCTTTGGCGCGTTGGTTTTCGGCCTTCCGCATATAAATTACTCCGAAGTTTGATTTGACGCCGGCGAGATTCCTTTTGTCTCCTACGAACGAATAAGCCCTTTCGGCCCGGTAGTATTCTTTCAAGGCGACAGAAAAATTCCCCAGATTTTTATGTATGATACCTTTGCTGTTTTCCGCGTAAGCAAGTTTCTTTACGTAGAACTGAATCTCCTCGCTTTTTGAAATATTCCCGGTGAGATGCGCGCTGCAAATACTGTCAATTTTCTCATTGAGTTCCAGATCGAGGTTCATATCGTACCGATAAATCATTCGGTCGATCAGAAAATAACCATTCACCACGTCGGTGTCGTTTGTGGCCGATAAAATGGAGGACTCGAGGGAGTCAATTTTCTTTTGATCCGCAGGACTCATTTGAGATCTGACCCAGTCTGAATGGAAAACAAGAAACAAAAAAAGGATAAAACGCGCGAATAAATGGACTGAGCTACCGTGTATTTTATTCGCCTGGAATTTCATTTTCGGCCCGTTAAGATGTGCTCGACAACCTGCGGATCAAGCAGCGTGGTGGTATCCCCGAGGTCACTGTAATTCCCTTCGGCTACCTTGCGCAAAATCCTGCGCATTATTTTGCCGGAGCGTGTTTTTGGCAAGCCGGGAACGAATTGAATTTTATCCGGGCGAGCCAGTTTCCCGATCAGCTGCGCAGTTAGTTCCCGAATGCCATCGACCGTGGCGTCATCGGCCGGGTTGTTGTCCAACAAACAAACGAATGCATAAATCGCCTGTCCTTTGATTTCGTGAGGGTATCCAACCACCGCACTTTCAACTACGGCCGGATGCTCGTTGATTGCATTTTCAATTTCTGCCGTTCCTATCCGATGCCCGGAGACATTGATGACATCGTCTACCCGGCCAATAATTCGGTACTGGCCTTTGGCATCGCGTTTCGCCCCGTCGCCGGTAAAATAGTATCCGGGAAAAACGGAAAAATAGGTTTGCCTGCATCGCTGGTGATCGCCCCAGGTACTTCGAAGAATGGATGGCCACGGAAATTTGATGGCGAGCAATCCCTCCGCTTCGCCCTGAGCTATTTCCTTGCCTTCAGCCGTAAGTAAAACGGGTTGAATTCCCGGCAGCGGTCTCCCTGCAAAGGTGGGAATATGCCCACCAATGGCGCCGAGATCTGAGATCAAAATTCCTCCGGTTTCGGTCTGCCACCAGGTGTCTACTATCGGACACCGTTTTTTTCCAACGTGTTCGTGATACCAGTTCCACGCCTCCGAATTTATTGGTTCCCCGACACTGCCAATGATTTTAAGAGAAGACAGTGAATACTGATCCGGAATTTTACTGCCATAGGTCATCAGGCTGCGAATGGCTGTTGGTGCGGTGTAAAATTTGGTCACGCCGTGTTTTTCGCAAATCTGCCAAAATCGTCCTGCATCGGGCCAATTCGGAATTCCTTCGTAAAGTAAACAAGTCGCACCGGCCAAAAGTGGACCGTAAACGATGTAGCTATGACCCGTTACCCAACCCACATCGGCTGTGCACCAGAAAATATCGTTGTTTTCGTATTGGAAAACATTGCGGAATGAATAATCCGCATAGACCATATAACCGCCACAACTGTGAACAACACCTTTCGGTTTTCCGGTTGATCCGGATGTGTAGAGGATAAAAAGGACGTCTTCGCTATCCATTTCGGCGGCCACAAATTGATCGGATGCTTTTTTCCGCGCTTCATCGTACCGGACATCCAGATGGTTTGTCTCTACCGCATCACCGGTATGACGGATGGTGATCACACATACGACGCAATTTGTTTTTTCCAGGGCGTCAGCAACAATGTTTCGCAGGAGTATTTTCTTGTCACCACGAATCAACCCATCGGAGGTAATGACCACCTTCGCTCGCGCATCATTGATGCGATCGGCCAATGAAATTGCAGAAAATCCGGCGAAAACAACGGAGTGTATCGCACCAATCCGGGCACACGCGAGCATTGCAAAGACCGCCTCAGGAATCATCGGCAGGTAAATAGCAACCCGATCGCCTTTTTTAACGCCATTGCTGACAAGCACATTGGCAAAGCGGTTTACTTCCTCAGCCAACTCGCAATAGGTTATTGTTCTCGTTTCGCTGCTGGGATTATTCGGCTCCCAGATAATAGCGACCTTATTCCCCTGATGGACGATGTGTCGGTCAATACAGTTCTCGGTGATGTTCAGTTTGCCATTGACGAACCATTTTATGTCGGGTTTATCAAAGTTCCATTCCAGAACTTTGTCCCATTTTTTTCTCCAATAAAACGTCGTTGCAATTTCGGACCAATACGCTTCGGGATCAGTTGTCGCCCGTTCACTTGCCAGATCAAAGGCTTGTTCATCTTGAATCTGATAAAAGGGAACGGACATACTCATTGAATTGAACTGTTATAAAATGATCGCAGGCAGAATTTTATACGCGAATTCCTATCACGCAAACATCATCGACTTGTTCCAGTTCGCCTTTCCATTTTTCGAAGTCAGTATTCAATAGGATCTGCTGTTCCGTCATCGACTTTTGGGCCATCGCGATCAGATTGTCTTTTAACCGTGCCGGACGGAATTTCTTTCTATTCGGCCCTCCGAACTGATCCTGATACCCGTCGGAGAAGATGTAAAAAGTGTCTCCCGGATTGAGTATGGTGGTGTGGCCATTGAATGGTTTGATGTTGTCGTAATGTGCAATGGGCTGTTTGTCCGGCTTGATCATTTCCATTTCTGCCGCTCCTTTGCGAAGGATCCATAGCGGATTGTTTGCCCCGGCCCACTTCAGTTCACGTGTTTTGGCACGATACACACAGAGCGAAATGTCCATACCATCCTGCACCTGTTCTACACTCTTATCAAATTCTGAAATGACCAGAAGTCGAGTCTGATCGAGGATTGCAGCAGGTTCTCTAAGTCCATATTCCCGGACCGATCTTCGAAGCGCGTTGTTGCATATGACTGAGACCATCGCACCGGGTACTCCGTGACCGGTACAATCGCAAGCGGCAAAAATGACCTCCTCGCCGGCGACTTCAAGAAAATAAAAATCACCCGCTACAATGTCTTTCGGTTTGTATAGCACAAAGGACTGGGGTAAATGCGTACGAAACAGGCTGTCCGGAGGCAAAATGGCCTTTTGAATCCGTCGTGCATAGTTAATCGACTGCCGGATTTCGTGATTCTGTTCCTCGATGTGTTCTTTCTGAGCGACGATTCTGCGGCCGTAGGCTGCATTGGTCTGACGCAATACGATAAACATCAAAAAGGTGATGGCAAAAATCAATACCCCATCGATGACATAGGTAATATCAATTAAAAACGGTTCGATCTGAACCAATTTTTCGACGTGTTTGTGCTCGTTGATCGTCTCAATCAGCAGGTAATTCCCGAGGCAAGCCAAAAACATTATGATTGCAATGCGGTTGCTCTTGAGAATGGCTGGGGCCGCGACCGAAAGGGGAATGAGAAAAAATTCCACCAGTATTTCGTGCGTCAGCAAAGAAGCCAATGTCAGATTGCACATAAATACAATCAAAATGTAAACCATCGCTGCGTTGTACCTGTGGTTGAGGCTGAATAAAAAACCTGCGATGAGCAAAAATCCAGTTACGAGCTGGGAAATAACGCCTATCCAGTTTCCCTGAAGATAAATGAGCGGCGTAACACCGAAACTGACAATGGTTCCAATGAGGATGGTACGGTTGACAAGATGCAAACTGCGAATCTCATCAGGTTCCATCTGTTTCGCCAGACCGATGTTTGATATTTTTTGCCAAAGATTCACAGGAAATAAAGGTACGCAAATTGGACGAATGAAATGTCGTTCCATTTCATCGAGTATTTGAATTGAAAATCAACTAGTTGCACTAAACAACAAGCAAGGAATGCGAGCGGTTTCGACGCTATTTCAAAAGATCCTGCAGGACAAAATTGCGGTATCGTCCTGATAGGTGCGGACACCGCGCCAGTCGTCCAGTTTTCCGAAAATGACCTGATTGAGATCCTCCATCGAAAGGGGATAAAAATTCTGCACGAGTTTGGTGAGTCGGTCTGTTTCGAACTGCTCGTTTGTTTCGTTTTCCAACTCCACAACACCATCGGTATACAAGAGCAGTGTGGTGTTGGGAAGGATCGAAAGTTCGCCGCCCTCGATGAAAGGCAGATGCTCCAGCATCCCCAGTCCGATACAGCCCTTGTTGAGGAATTGAGACGTTTTTCCGCGGACCAGCAGTGGGTAGTTGTGACCGGCATTGACGTACTTCAAAACGCGCGTTTCGGCGTTGTATTCTGCGATGAAAAATGTGATGAACTTCTCACCCTTAGCGCTCGCAAAAACGTGTTGATTTAGCTTGGGCACCAGGTCTTCAAGCACGGGCCGGCCGAACTTAAAAAAAGTGCGAACGGTTGCCTGGAAATTTGCCATCAGCATAGCAGCTGAGACCCCTTTGCCAGAGACATCGGCTATACAAACAATGAATTCGTTTTCGTTCAAGAGGATGTAATCATAGTAATCCCCGCCGACGTTGGAGTGAGGCCGGTATTTGGCCGATATGTCTATCCGGTTGTTCGATGGAAGGTCGTCCGGAAAGAGCATCTTTTGCATCTCCGAGGCCACTTCCAGATCCCGACGCATCAGTTCCTGTTGCATCGTCTCGTGCGCCATCCTCCGATTTTCAATGGCTACCACAATGATATTTGTCAGAGTTTGAATAAAATTGAGGTTCACGAGTGAATCGTCGCTGGCAACTACAGCGCTGCGAAGACTGCCGACCACAAGAAAAGCGAGTGCCTTTTCGCGATGCAACACCGGAATGACCACATCGAACTGACTGAGCGATTTATTGTTTGAAGACTCAATGACCGTGGTTTCGCGGAACTTCAGAAAATCTCGCTCCACTTCGATATCTTTTATTTTTCCACGAATGCCCACTTTGCTCAGAATTTCCCAGTTGTTGAGGTGGTTGAAAAGGATGTACTGCCGAATCCCCAGTTGCTCGACAAGGATGTATCGGTAAATCTCAATAAGTTCGCCGACTGGTTTGTTGGAATTAATGGCACGGGTTATTTCGAGCAAGGAATTCAAGCGAAATTCTTTTGCTTTTACTCGATTTTCGAGTTCGGCAAGTATCCGTTCATCGAGCGGATTCATAAATTTTCAATGATCGAAGGGAGTTTCTGAAAGGCGGCAATTTCTTTCCATTTGGTTCGCGCTTCACCGGCCGGAGATCCAAAATAGGTCTTGTTCGCTTCCAGATCTTTTGATACACCGGACTGGCCCAATACCACTACGTTTTCGTAAATAATGACGTCCGACACAACCCCGACCTGGCCCCACAGCGTAACATTGTCTTTTATGGTTACGCAGCCTGCAATACCGACGTTCGCCGCAAATAGGCAGTTCTTACCGATCGTGCAGTCGTGACCCACGTGAACCTGGTTGTCGATCTTTGTTCCTTCGCCGATCAGCGTGTCACCCGTGACGCCGCGGTCGATGGTTGTGAGGGCACCTATTTCAACCCGATCTTCCAGAATGGTTCGTCCGCAGGTATGAAGCCGCTCGTAGCCAGATGGCTTTTTCTTGTAATAAAATGCACTGTGGCCGATGACCGCATTCGGACCCACAATGACATCATCTCCAATAATTGTGTCATCGCAAATAACAGCCCCGGAATGAATAAGAGCCCTGTCGCCAATTTTGACATTGTGACCAATCGATACATTGGGATGAATTTCAGTCCCCTTGCCGACACGAAAATTCTGACCCGGTGAAGAAATCCAGTTTTTGTAAGGTGAAAAATGTTTTAGTAGTGCATTGAACGCATCGAACGGCGATGGGAGCACAATCAGTGCTTTGCTAGGTGGGCATTCCGTCTTTTTGTCGATGAGAATGACGTCCGCGAGACTGTTGAGCGCTTTGTTGTAATATTTCGGATGATCGACAAAAACGATGTCGCCCGGAGTCACTTGATGGATCTCATTGATACCTGTGACGCACATTTCGTCATTGCCGATGATCTCACCGCCGGTCAGACTGACAATTTCACGCAAGGATAGCGGTTTTTCAAATTTCATCGGGATAGAAAATTCCACGATAAATTTAGCTCAAGGGGATGTGGATGTGCGTGAGGGCTCTCGGTACTTATCAAGAGTCAGGTGTTCATCACATCCTCTTCCTGAATCCGCCGCGATTTACGTGGCAGGAAGGCGATGCCTATCCCAAATGACAATAAGGAAACGGTAAAAGCCGCATTAAATCCGTACATCACTGCGCTGTAGTTCCATTTGGTGATGAAGGCAACGGCCAAAAACAAATTGGACAACATGAGCAACACCGAGCAGATCTTTACCACGGATCCGGTTTTGTCGCCCCAATTCAGAAGTTGAAGCTGCACGAGCATCACAAAAACAATTCCTGTCGCAATTACCCAGTTAAAGGCGTTCAAAAAGTCGATGTAATTGAAACTTGTCAATGTCCCAAAGATCATCAGCAGGAGCCCCAGTGTGTAAATCTGGATTTTGGCCATTTTTTTTGTGCTTGGACAATAATTACGTATCAGATAAATGCCGGCCATACATACAGAAACTACGAGCAAAGCCATCCCTGCCTTTAGATAATCGGAAGGGGGATTCGGACGATCCGAATAGATAAGCGCTGCCACAGTGATCAGACTGGCAATCGAAAGAATCAACGCTATTCCAGGTATTTTGCCCATTTCAGATTTTTACGCCGAATATACAGATGTCATCGAGTTGTTCGAACCCCGTCATCCAATGCTCAAGCCGGGAAATCAATTCCTGATGTTGTGATTTCATATCCATTTGATAGTTCTGCTCGAGGCTTGTCTTGAGATTTTTCAGTTTTAGTTTTTTACCCTTCTCGCCGCCAAACTGATCGGCATATCCGTCCGAAAAGACATATACACAATCGCCTTTTTTCAGCTGAAATTCGTGGTTGGTGAAAGGCACGCGACCTGAGAATTCACCAATGGGTTGCTTGTTGGCCTTTACCTCGATCATTTCGCCATCACGGATAATGATCAAAGGATTGTTTGCTCCGGCATATTCGATTTTAAGTGTTTTGTTGTCCAGTGTGCAAAGCGCAATATCCATTCCGTCCTTTATCTGGGAATGTGTTTGTGAGAAGTTGGCAATTACCAAATCGGCCAGTTTGTCGAGGATTTCGGATGGCTTTCTCAACTTGAATTCGTTGACCGCGCGGTTCAGACAGTTGTGGCCCACGATGCTCACGAAAGCGCCTGGAACCCCATGTCCGGTACAGTCAATGGCTGAAAAAATCGTTTTGTCTTCGAACCGGTTGGCCCAGTAAAAATCGCCCGAAACGATATCCTTTGGCCGGTACAGTACAAAATGATCAAAGTCAAATGCCTTTTGAAGTTTTACCTCATCGGGAAGGATCGTGTTCTGAATCCGCTTGGCGTACTTGATGCTGTCCAGAATGTCGTTGGATTTTTCCTCAATTTCGGTTTTCTGTAATTCAAGTTGCTGGTTTTGCTGAGCAATTTCTGCCGTCCGCTCCTCGACAATTTGTTCCAGTCGTTCATTCTGGCGTTTTACTTGACGGATACTGATACGAATGATAACATAAATCAAGAGAATGGCCAGTAGGATGTATCCTAGAATCGCCCAGATTGTCTGATACCAAGGCGGTAAAATTGTAAAAGTAAACACCGCTTCTTCACTTTCGTATCCGTAATAATTTCTGGCTTTAACGCGGAATGTATACGTCCCGGCTCCGAGACGCTGATAAACCGCTTCATTTTCGGATGACCATTTGCTCCAAACGGTGTCCTCACCCTCAAGAAAATAACTGTATTCGTTGGTGATTCCTCCCAGGTAGGCCGTAGAACTGAATTGAAAGGTGACGGAATTATGGATGTAATCAAACTGGTGAGTCTTCACCGCAGCGTGGTCTGGACGAAGCAGGTAGATCGAGTCGGGTTCAACTTCAATCTGCGTAAGAAATGCGTTGTAGGAAATGTCGTGGTGGGTTTTAAAACCGGCATTGTAGACAAATACGCTACTTCCAGCGCCAAACCAAAAATATCTGCTGCCTTGCTGGGTCACCGAATAAATTACATCGTCACACAGTGGTCGGAAAGGCGCAGCCTCCCAGTTATAGGTATTGCCGTCTTTGTAGAGATAACCCACTTCAGCAACTGCGGTCCCTTTTTTTACATCGCGGAACATAATCATCCAAAGTTTACCGTCCTCCGTTGGCATCAATCGATGGATTCCCAGATTAGCCTCGCAAAGTGTATCGCCAAATTCACTGAACTCCATCAACGTATTTCCTTCTAACGTATATAGGCCGTGCGCAGTTCCGACAAACAACCTGCCGTCAAAAACACACATATCAAATTGGGTGTATGGTTTATCCTTGATTGTACGCAGGCCGGGAAGCAGATTGGCCTCTTGCGATTTGGTCGTGTCAAGTTTGAAAATGCCTTCGAATGCCGACGAGTAATAAACCTGTCCGTTGAGCTCGGCAATTGAGCGAACCTGACCCGCCGTTCCAGTATACGATCCTTCGAAAACAAACGAACCATTTTTGTACCTCGCCGAACCGAGTCCATCGCCATCAAGTCCAATGAACAAGTGATCCGGGTCGGAACTGGATTGGTACATTTCCCAGGCATACACCTGATCGATGGCAGGCTTTTTGGTGTATTGCGGCGTGATTTCGGCAATGCCTTCGTTGAGAATCGCGAGGGTGTGTACAGCGCTGTCCGAAAAGATGAATTTCCGGATTTGGTAAACCTCCATTCCGTAAATGCCCAACTTTTTGAAGGATTTGTCACCGCTTGGAAAATCGGCCTGGACCACGTCTGAATGTGTAGCCAGGTTTACTTTGCCGTTATCAATGTAGATATCCTCTGTGATTCCCGTGATCCCGGTTCGCTTGTCAAACGAAGTAATCGCCGAAGACGTTTCGACAAAACTGATCCCGTTGTCGTTGCACAACCAAAGATTGCGGTACTGGTCGAAATATACTTTCCGTATGTCGAGATTCTCCAGTCCGTCCGTTTCCTGCAATATTCGAATCAGCCGGAGTTCTGTGTTGTATAAGTAGACGCCCTTTCCCAACACGGCCACAGCGATCATTTCTTCACTTACGGCGATATCGATGATCTTACCATCACCGGTTTCGGTACCCAATTTCTCTGTACGTTTTTCAAGTTTGAAATTTCCAGCGTGCTCGTCAAGGTTGTACAATGCGCCCGACCAGTCAATCAGAATGGTTCTTCCGATCAATGGAAGAATCTTCACCGGGTAAACGTTTTCGCGGCTGATGATTCGAACGGCTTTTTTTTCAACGACGCCGAGAAGGCGTGTATCGCTTTTTTCGATGGTTACGAAAAGATTTTCACCAGATGCAGCCGATTCTTTTATGTCGGAATCCTTCGGTGCAGGTATCGCTTCGATAGCCGTCGTGATCGGGTCGTACATAAAAATATAGCCAAAACTCACAAAGGCAATTTTACTGCCCACTTCGTGGATTTTCCATATGTCCTCGAATTCAAGGGTCGAGTCCTGTACAACGATCTCCTCGCAGTACGCACGCCCAAACTCGTCATAACTCAAAGTCCCGAAACATCCTACGCCTCCGATATAAACTGTTCCGTCGCGTGAAGTCTTTAGCGAACGGGGTTGCCGGCTGTTGGGCATCAGAAAGCGGTTCCACGACTCACCGTTAAACACCAGCACGGCACTGTTGTTGGCGAAATAGAGCAGGTTGTCTTTGTCTTGAACGACGTCCCAGTTTTGGGGACTTCCCCCATATTCAATGCCGTCAAAATTGCGAACATTGAAGTGGCCGGTTGGGCAAGAATTTTGTGCAGTGGTGACAACTGCACCAAATAGCACAAATCCAAGCGCTAAAGCCTTCATCTACCAAAGATAATTATTCAAACATTAGCCGGTTGGGGCGGAATGCGATTTTCCAAACGAATCCTTTCAGGAATTGGACGTTCGCCGGAATCTGGTTTAGCGGATAATAGACACTCACAGGCTGATCGATAAAGGCAATGTTGTCGATTTCATCGTTTGCAAAGTAAATGGTGATTTGGTTGCAGTCTATTTTGTTCATTCCGTCAATTTCCTCTGTTTCGGTACCAGAGCTGTCCTTTTCCGCATTCACGACGTAATAAAGTGTTTCTGCATTGAGTTCAATAAAAACGCGCGAAATCGCACCTGAATCCAGTACAGCAGTCATTCGTTTGCCTTTGAGCTGATCGTAATGGGCAGTATCCTGCTTGTGATCGTTGACGATCATCGCATTGTTGTACATTTTTATGCGATGAAATTCCTTGTCGAAATAGTCAGCATAAATGGAATCAGCAGTTAATTGTGTTCGGTTGTTCCAAAGTATTGGCTCCTTGAACAATTTCGCGAGCGAGTCAGATTCCGAGAACCACGCCGAATCGCAGCGGACATAGAGATCTGCCTTGATGATTACGACATGGTGGTTGGCTACGGATTTTTCAAATTCGGTGAGCGTGTCACGCTGATGAAATATGGTATCGGCCTGAATGAATAAGGTGTCCGTTACATTGTACTGTCTGATTTGAGCCTTGCCGTGAAGCAGAATGTTTTCGTTGTTTCGTGCTTTTAGCGCATACTCAGCGGAAAAGCGTACATTTTCGATCGAGTCGTAAATCGTAACGGATCTCCATCCCTCGCCGACATCAGTCTCCTGATCGTATTCGAGACTGTCGGCAATGATAACCTGTGATGAGTCCCGAAGTTCTGCGCCATCCCACAAGCGCATAAAACCTGTCTCTGAAAAATAAATGCCCTTTGAACACGCCACATTTTGTCCCCCCTTGATCAGGTTAATGTCCGTGGGGCCGTGAAAATGGGCTGTCTGCGGAATGGTCCGAAACTCAAGCGTATCGGCTGTCAGGTGATATTCCGGGTGATGCGCAATTACGTTTTCCTTGAAATAAAATGTTTTGGATGTGGTGCTGTAATATCCTTTTCTTGATTTCAGTTCAAGATCACCGTTTATGCTAGTGATCACTGCGTTGTTGCGATACGTAGCCATTGACTTGTCGCCATCGTAGTCCAACGAATCGGTCACCATTTTGTAGTCGTTATCTCTGAATCGAACGTGACCGGCCAGTTTGGATAAATTTTCTCTGCCGTAATATTTGAGCGAGTCCCCGAAAATATTGATTGTGTCGCCTTGATTGATGTGCACATTGCCATAGGCGTGAATCACTTCCTTGTCCCGGAAGTAAAGAGCCGAGTCGCAGAAGAGCCTTGTGTTTTTGTATTCAAATTCGATATTTCCCTTCGCCAGTGTGGTGTTGCGCACAGATGGATAATCTTCCAGTGTATTGGCGTGGACAAGTTTCACCTTGTTGCCCTGACCCAGTGCGAAACCTGAATGCAGGATCAGGACGATTGAGAACGTCCGAAGGGATATTTTAAATGCAGCTAGCAAATTAGTTCCGGATAATGGTCTGCTTCCTGTCCGGTCCGACAGAAACAATACCTATGGGAACGTTTAATTCCTTCTCAAGGTATGTGATATACGCCAGAAATTCAGACGGCGCATCGTTCATAGAGGTCAGACCGGTTAAATCGGCATTCCAACCCTTTAATTCCTTGTAAATTGGCTTAATATCGACGGTTGCGATGTCATAGGGCAGGAGGTCGGTCCTTTTTCCATTTATTTCGTAGTGCGTGCAGACTTTAATGCTGTCGAATGAATCCAATACATCGGCTTTCATCATGGTCAGCCGTGTCACGCCGTCGATCATCAGCGCATATTTGAGTGCCGGCAGATCGATCCATCCGCATCGCCTTTCACGGCCAGTAGTCGCTCCATATTCCCCACCGATTTTCCGGATTTTTTCGCCCGTTTCATCGGCGAGTTCAGTTGGAAAAGGGCCGCTGCCAACCCGAGTACAATAGGCTTTAAAAATGCCAATGACCTCACCAATTTTGTTGGGCGCTATGCCAAGTCCGGTGCAGGTTCCGGCCGTAACGGTACTTGAAGAGGTAACAAATGGATACGTCCCGAAATCAATGTCCAGCAGCGTACCTTGGGCGCCTTCTGCCAGTATTTTTTTTCCTTCGTTCAATGCATTGTTCAGGTAAATTTCTGAATCGACGAAAGGTATTTTTTTAAGGAAATCAATCGCATCGAACCACTCCGGCTCCCATTCTTTTAGCATCTTCTCAAAATTGTACTGCCCAAGAATTCCGCGGTGTTTTGAAACTAGATTCTGATACCTCGACTTGAATACCGCCAATTCCGTATCACCGATCCGGAGTCCATTGCGGCCTGTTTTATCCATATACGTCGGACCGATGCCTTTCAGGGTGGAGCCTATTTTAAACTGACCTTTTTGCTCTTCTGAGAAACGGTCAAGAATTCTGTGCGTCGGTAAAATCAAATGCGCTTTGCGGGAAATGACGAGATTTTTGCGCACATCGATTCCCAGTTTCTCAATGGCGAGTATCTCATTGCGCAGTACGACGGGATCAACGACGACTCCATTGCCGATTACGTTCATCGTATCTGCGCGAAAAATCCCCGATGGAACGGTATGAAGTACGTGTTTATGCCCTTCAAAAATGAGCGTGTGGCCTGCGTTTGGCCCTCCTTGAAAACGGGCGATGATGTCGTAATTCGGGCTAATGACGTCGACAATTTTACCTTTGCCTTCGTCGCCCCATTGCAAACCGAGCAGTACGTCAACTTTGGTTTTCATCGCGTTTCGGGTATTGAATGGCGGTAGAATATCTCGTGCAACGTCCTGTCTGATCCACGGAGCACGTAGAGGCAGAAAATCCCGACAAGTAGGCCATTAATAATTTGATAATTAGTTATTTAAGAACGATTAAACTGCTCTTCTGCAAGCTCAGCGGAAGGTACAATATTAAGCACAGAATTTAGTTTGGTGAGCAGTAGTACCTGACTAATTTTATCCGAAATATTAACAATGAAAAGATCACCTCCCTGATTGCGGCATCGGGTCATCATCTTGATGAGTGCTGTGAGCCCTTCGCTGTTGATGACAGCAACTCCTTTAAGGTCGAGCAACACATTGGGTGAATGGTTTTCGGTTTCCACTTCGACGGCCTTGAGCAATTCCATAAAATCTCCAGCCGTAAGTGGCGATCCCTGTAGTTTAAACACTACATACTTTTCCTTTTGCTCGGAAAAAAAGTGAAACTTCATTGGTCAGCTGCGGTTTTTTCTGGCAGTTTTTCGGCGTAAAAGTAAAGGGAGTGATGGTGAACTTTTACTTTAAACAACGATTCGATCGTATTCTTGATGTTTTCAATTCGAGGGTCACAGAATTCAATGACTTCGCCGGAATTTGTGCAAATCACGTGATCGTGCTGAGAAAACCCGTGCGCTTTTTCGAAGTGGGCTATGTTGGTTCCGAATTGGTGCTTGCGGACTAGATCCGCGTTCAGTAAAAGCTCCATCGTATTGTACAGGGTAGCTCTCGAAACCCTGTAATTTTTCTGCTTCATTTTGACGTAAAGCGATTCAATGTCAAAGTGCCCGTTCTGCGAATAGATTTCGGCCAGAATTGCAAAACGTTCAGGAGTTTTCCGATGTTTATGCTTTTCAAGGAAATCAGAAAAAATGGTTCTGACCGTTTGTTGAAGAACTTCCTGGTTTATCATTTTTGGATGGCGCTTTGCCCGAATCGCCTTCAGGCCTTGTAAAGTTAAGAAGAAATCTTAGATCCGGTCGACGGATTTAACCCCGTCTATCTGTTCGAACTTTTCTACGAGTTTATCGAGGTGCTCGGTGTCGTAAACGTACAACAGAATCTTGCCTTCAAAAACCCCGTCTTCCGACTCAAAACTGATTGATTTCATATTGACATCGTGTTCCGTCGAGATGATGTTCGTGATGGTGTTGACGATACCTACGTCGTCAATTCCTGAGATTTTCAATCCTGCGAGTCTGACTTTTAAGGTTTTACTCTTCCACTTGGCCTTTATAACACGGTAGGCGTAATTTGACATCAGCTGTGTTGCATTTGGGCAATTGATACGGTGAATTTTTATTCCTTCGGTGGCCGTGATGAATCCAAAAACGTTATCGCCTGGAATCGGCGTACAGCAGTTCGCCAACTTGTAGTCGAGGTCCATAAAATCATCGCCGACAATAATCGTGTCTTTTTTCGAATCAACGCGCGCCAGAATAGATTCGAGTGACGTTGAAGCAGGTGTTTCCTTTTTTTTCAACAAGACAAAATCCCGCTTATTTACAGGAATTTCCCGCATTTTTTTCAGGTCCAGTTTTCCTTTGGCAATCTGAAAGTAAAGCTCAACACCACCTTTGATCCCATACCATTGTTCAACAACCTTGATATTTTCGGAAGTGAAATGAACATTCATCTGGGTAAAGCGTCTTTTGAGAATTTCCTTTCCGTCTTTTGCAATTCGTTTGCGCTCGTCTTTTAGTGCGCCTTTGATTTTTGACTTCGCCCGTGCTGTAATCACAAATTTCAACCAGTCCTCTTTTGGTTTTTGGGTATTCGAGCGGATGATTTCGACCTGATCGCCGGATTTCAAGGTATGGCTAAGTGGCATCAGTTTCCCATTGACTTTTGCCCCGATACACGACAAGCCGATGTCGGTGTGGATATCAAATGCAAAGTCCAAAGTCGTAGAATTGGTCGGCAAAACCCGCAAATCTCCTTTGGGTGTGAAAATGAAAATTTCGTCACTGAACAAATTCAGTTTGAAATCATTGATAAACTCTTCTGCGTTGGCCTCTGGCTGATCGAGCAGGTCGCGAACTTCACCAACCCAGCGATCAAAAGTGGAAGCAATGTTCGAGTTTTCCTTGTATTTCCAGTGAGCTGCGTAGCCTTTTTCTGCAATTTCGTCCATCCTTCGGGTGCGAATTTGAATTTCGACCCATTTACCGCTTGGGCTCATCACCGTAGTGTGCAGCGATTCATAGCCATTTGCTTTCGGCATAGAAATCCAGTCGCGTAACCGGTCCGGATTCGGCTGATAAAAATCCGTTACGATGGAGTAGACCTTCCAGGCCTTCGCCTTTTCTTCGTTCACCGAACTTTCCAGTATGATCCGAATCGCAAAAATGTCATAGATTTCATCGAACGTCACATTCTTTTCGTGAATTTTCCGATAAATCGACGGAACGCTTTTGGTCCGTGCGATCATCCGGAATTGGAAACCTTCTCGTTCAAGTGCGCTTTTGATCGGATTCGAAAACTGACGAATAAAGCGGTTCCTGACTTCCTTGGTTTTTTCGAGTTTCCGTTCGATCTGCCGGTAAATTTCGGGCTCCTTGTACTTGAAAATGATGTCCTCAAATTCATTTTTGATCGCATTAAAGCCTAAACGATGTGCAAGCGGGGCATACAAAAACTCGGTTTCGGAACAAATTTTCAAACGCTTTTCGTGCGACATCGATTCAATCGTCCGCATATTGTGAAGGCGGTCGGCAATTTTGATGAAGGTTACGCGCAGGTCATCCGAAATGGTCAGGATCAACTTGCGGAAATTTTCGGCTTGAAGGGAAACATTTTCGTCAAAAATGTCAGGAATTTTTGTGAGACCGTCGATGATCTTACGGACTTTCAAACCAAACGAGTCCTCGATGTCCTGCAAGCTAAGGTAGGTGTCCTCAACAGTGTCGTGCAAAAGCGCGCAGACAATAGCGGTCGTGCCAAGTCCCATTTCTTCGACACAACATCTGGCAACTGCAATGGGATGGAGGATGTAAGGTTCTCCGGATTTGCGACGCATTTCCTTGTGCGCCTCAAGAGCAACATTAAAAGCCTTTCGGATTATTTTCGTATCTTCTCTGCTGCGGATTTCCCGACTTATCCACAACAAGCCTCTATAGGCTTTGAGAATCTGGCGCCGCTCACTTTTGATGTCATATAGTTGAACGGTGTCTGTCATTTCAGCTTCTAGAAATTGTCCGAACTCTTAAATTTTCCACTGAGGTCATAGTTTTTCCAAAGTCCTTTGGCCTCATCATTCACCCAGCCCCCTTCTTTACGCAAGTTACCATTTTCGTGGAAATAACGCCAATGTCCGTGCTGCTTTCCATCCGTCCAGGTTCCCTGTTCCGACATTTTGCCATTTGGATAATAATAGGTCCAAAGTCCCTGTTGCTCACCGCCAACCCATTCGCCCTCGTTGAAGATCTTTCCGTCCTCTGAGTAGTATTTCCAATGACCGCTTTGGATTCCGTCTGCGTCGTACGATCCGATTTCTTTGAGATTTCCATTTATGTGATAAAACTGCCACTCACCAACCGCGTGACCGGCATCCCGGTGACCTTTTGATTCAAGCTGACCGGTTTCAAAGTAGTAAGTCCAGAGTCCAACATTATTGCCACCTGCCCAGTCGCCTGTTTTCGCAAGTGTTCCGTTGGCAAAGTAATAGGACCAGCTTCCGACCTGTTCGCCAATTTTCCAGTGGCCTTTCGATTCCAGAACGCCCGATTCAAAAAAGTACTCCCATAGACCCGATTGCTTGCCGTCGACCCATTCCCCTTTTTCCTTCACATTCCCGAATTCGTTGTAGTAGGTCCAGATACCGGTTTGAATTCCGACTTCCCACATCCCGGTCCGCTCCAGCGTACCGTCCTCGTAATAATATTTCCAAATTCCGTCGTTTTGATCCTCTTTCCACATTCCAGTTTTTTCCAACTGTCCGCTGTCGTAGTAGTAGTTCCACATTCCGGTTTGAACACCATCTAGAAACTGCCCGGTTTGAATCAAAACTCCAAGCTCGTTGTAGTAATTCCAGATTCCTTTTTCATTTCCAGCGTTGTAATCGCCTTGATAATCAATGGCTCCACTTGGAAAATATCCAGTCCAGATACCAACCTCGCTGCCATATTGATAACTACCGGTTTCAGACAATTCGCCACTGGGATGGTAATAGCTCCAGACACCACTCTTGCCACCGTCTTCGTATTTGCCGACGCCCCATATTCCACCGCTTTCGTGATAAAAGGTCCAGGTACCCACGGGGACTCCCTTTTTGTATTTGCCTTCTTCTTTAATATTACCATTTTCATAGTAATCCTTGTGTTTTTTGCCTTCGGCGGTGACGGAGGTCAGTGTAAGAAGGATCAGGAACAAACTGCTTATTTTTCTCATATCGATGGTAAAATGGTTGATTTAACTTCACCGAATCCAATACGGTATCCGGCATTTTCACAATAGCCACGAAAAGCGATGGTATCGCCGTCGTGAATGAACCGGCGCTCCGATCCATCTTTTAGTTTCAATGGTTTGGTTCCTTTCCACGCAAGTTCAAGCATCGATCCATAGGAGTCGGGAGTGCTTCCTGAAATGGTTCCGGAGGCCAATAGATCTCCACACCGGATATTGCAACCGTTCACCGTATGATGCGCCAGTTGTTGATTCATATTCCAGTACATATTTTTATAATTGCTTTTTGAAATCAGGTTTTCATCGCCATTCGGCGTCTGAAGAACAACCTCTAGCTGGATGTTGAAGTGTTTTTTTCCGGAATATTTCAGATAGGGCAAAACCTCTGGTTCCTGGACGGGTCCCGAGACGCGGAAAGGTTCAAGTGCATCGAGCATCACAATCCACGGAGACATCGAAGAGGCAAAATTCTTCGCCAGAAAAGGACCAAGAGGAACATATTCCCATTTTTGAATGTCGCGGGCGGACCAATCGTTGAATAGGCACATACCAAAAATATAGTCGTCGGCTTCGTCCGTGGAAATGGATTCTCCCAAAGGTTTTCCCGAATAGGTGAGAAATCCCATCTCCAGTTCAAAGTCGAGTTGTTTGGTCGGTCCAAATACGGGCGGTAACTGATCATCTGGCCGGCTTTGACCTTTGGGACGTCGAACCGGTTCGCCGGAGCAGAGAATAGAGGATGACCTCCCGTGATAGGCTACCGGCAGATGAAGCCAGTTTGGCAAAAGCGCATTGGCCGGATCGCGAAACATAACACCGACATTGTATGCGTGCTCGCGGCTGGAATAAAAATCAGTGTAGTCGCCGATTTCTACAGGTAGCAACATAACCGCGTCGGACTGCTTGACCAATATTTTTTCGCAATCGACTTTGTTATTCTGTAAGTTCTCGTCGTCGGATTTCAGGAGCTGATAAATACGCTCACGCAGCGCTGTACAGGCCTTTTTCCCGCGTTTCATCATCGCGTTGAGGGTCCCCGTCGCAAAACAGTCTTGGTCGAATCCCAAATCCTTCAGATATCCCAGGGAGGACAGGGCGTGAAGATCGACAATATACGAGCCAATGGCAACGCCGGTGTGGGATACGCTTCCGTTTTTGAAAATACCAAACGGCAGGTTCTGGATCGGAAAATCAGAATTTACTTCTGTATTAACCCAGGACTTGTCAGAAGCGGATCCGCGAAGTGGCGTCACGATAATTCTTAATTTAGATTCAAAATTAGAAGTAATCTACAAATTTGAGTGATAAGACCAAAATAACGGCAGGTTGGATTTGTCTGGCCTTTGTCATTTTTCATACGGCGAATATCCTCACGGTTTCCTTGCCGGATTCAATCATTCCTCCCAGAATCAGGACATTTTCCGATGGCTATACCTCTGAAATTTTCGCCCAGCGATGGGATCTTTTTGCGCCCTGCCCTCAAGTAGATGCGAAGATTGAAGTCCGTTTTGTTTTTGACAGCGATACCACGGAATGGATACGGCCCCTGGAACAGGCTGCCCGATACCATTCTATTTGGAGAATGACCCACCACGGCGACCTTGCGCTGGACGAATCGAACCTTTTGTACTGGGTGCAGGTGGATATCTGGGAAAAACACCTTCCGCTGAACGGCTACCTCACTCCCGAAGAAGTTTACCGGTACAAGCAGGGCTACAGTTACACCAAGATCGGTTATTTTCTAAAAGGAGCTTCCCACTACCTTTTTGGCAAATCTCCTGACGCGGCGCTCGGACGCTGCAGTCTGGAAAATGTCGTAACCGGAGAAATCAACAGATTCCAGTTTCCTGAATACAAATGGTAAGGCTGGCCGAAATATCCGCGCTGTTCACCAGGCCGTTCCGAAATTGGGATAAGGTCGAATATTTCCGACGCGTTCTATATTGGTTTTTGATCGCCAATACACTTTCTTTACTGCCGGCTGCTCACGAAATATGGGCCTATGATGGCTTGGTTGGCACTCGGGGTTGGTTTACGGATCTCGGCCTCTTTGAACAGGGAAGTTATGGTTGGCTGAATTTGCTGAGTCATCCGGCAAATTCGAAATATGAATGGGTCTATATTCTGTTCATCGTTTTTCAGCTGCTTTTCCTTTTAACAGGTCTTCTGAGAGTTTTACCGGTATTTTCTTCCGTAATGGTCTACTTTTTTACGGTGAATCTTTTTCACAAGGGATATCTGGCTTTTACAGGAGGTGAGGTCATCATTAACCTACTCTTGTTTTACCTGATATTCATTCAATGCAACCGAAGTCATAAAGGCATTGGAGGATTGCTTCGCAGACAGAACGGTTCGCCCGAGTTTACTTTTTTACAGAATTTGTTCAACACCACATTTTATGTCCTGATGCTCATCCAGATTTGCGTCGTCTATTTTGCTTCCTCACTCTTTAAGTTGATGGACGAAACCTGGGTAAACGGCGACGCGATAATGTTCATCAGCCGAATTGATGTGTATTCTTGCTACGTATTCGAATGGATGTTTTCCGATTCACCCACTTTGTCCTGGATCGCAACCTGGAGTGCACTGGCATATCAGATGCTGTTTCCGGTATTGGTATGGGTCCGGCGGATCAAAGTGCCCTATCTGATTCTGGGAACCCTTTTTCACCTTGGCATTGCGTTCGGTATGGGAATATTCAGTTTCGGAATTATTATGATTCTCTGTTATGTCCTCTTTTTGGATGAACATCAGATTGCGAAGCTCCGGAATTTTCTGCGTCTCAGACGAACCTGATCACTTTCAAAAGCTCGATGTCGAATACAAGGGTGGAGTAGGGTGGAATCGGTCCACTGCCTTGTTCACCATACGCCAATTCGAAAGGAACATAAAGACGGTAGCGGGCACCTTCGTTCATCATTGTAAGTGCTTCCTGCCAGCCCGGAATCAGGCCTAACGGAATAAATCTGGCGGGTTGCCCTGATGGGATCGTACTTTCAAAAGCCCGGCCGTCAATAAAATAGCCCGTGTAGTGGACAACGACGGAATCGGTTAAGTTGGGGACCAGTCCTTTACCTTCTTCAATAACGATGTACTGCAGACCCGAAGCAGTTGTTTCAACCGAATCTCGCTGGCCATTGGTCTCGAGGAAACTTCGTCCGATATCCCGGTTGATTTCGTTGTAATAATTGGCCACTTCTGTCCGGGCTTGCGTAAAACTCATCGTCGATTCATCCGAGGCCATACCAGCCTTGATCCCTTCCAGCAAAAACCAAACGTCGATTGTTTGATCGATGCCCTTGGATGCAAGCGAGCCGACCAAAAACTGCGCTTCCGTAAGTCCGATCGCGTAACTTCCGTCTTCCTTCGAAACGGCCGAGTCGTTAACGGTTCCACCCGGTTGAAGATATAAGCCCAAAATGCTGTCGACTTCGTTCATCTCAAATTTCAATTGTTTGTCACCCAAATAATCCGACATTCCAGCAAGGATTTCATCGTTGATAAATTTTCCACTTGTTTTTGGTCCGTTGTAAACTTGATACGTTGACAGACCGTGATCCATACCGACGCAGTAGCTGATTCGTTCGTTGAAGTTTTTGAATTCAAGCGCTTTGTTTACCGGATCGATTGGATCAGGCTCAGTTCCGCTGGAGCAAGAAAAAAGTAAAGCCAACACAGGCAAATGAACTATCGGAAGAAATCGGTTTGGAAGAAGCCTTGAAATAGAATACAAGCGGCTCGTT
>Ga0247727_10003117_pt1 | contig 37098 bp, 35 predicted proteins | sample WisWelCaveWW1625_FD_202498 | JGI IMG/M metagenome (GOLD analysis project Ga0247727, IMG submission 202498) | Biofilm microbial communities from Wishing Well Cave, Virginia, United States - WW16-25 | ecosystem: Environmental > Aquatic > Deep subsurface > Groundwater > Cave microbial mat | place...
ACGTCACGGACGAAAATTCGATTAAGAAGCTTGTGGCTGCAACCGTCAAACGGTTCAAAAAAATTGATATTCTTGTGAATGCGGCAATGAGTGTGGGGAAAAACTTTTATAAGCCGGTAGATTCTTATTCTTGGGAGGATTGGAATCAGGTGATGACCGTCAATGCCGGCGGCACTTTCCTTTGTTCGCGGGCGGTGGCTAAAGAAATGAAAAAGAAAAAGAGCGGCTCGATCATTAATATCGGTTCCATTTATGGGGTTGTGGCCGCGGACCCGAGAGTTTACGGAAAGTCCGGCATCAATTCGCCAGCTTCTTATGCGGCAAGCAAAGGAGCGGTTATTAATCTCACCCGTTATCTCGCGGTTTACTGGGCTTCGTCCGGAATTCGCGTCAATGTTATTTCGCCCGGCGGGGTATTTGATAATCAGGAGAAGGGTTTTGTCCAAAAATACTCCGCTCGTGCTCCAATGGGCCGCATGCTTGACCGGGATGAGCTTAAAGGCGCCATTGTTTTCCTCGCTTCCCAGGCCTCTTCTTACATGACCGGTCACAATCTCCTTGTGGATGGGGGATGGACCGCTTGGTAAAAAAGTCCGTGTCACGGCAATGAATCCTTCCAAAAAAATCTCAATCCTGAAAGATACCGTGATTTACACCTTTGCCAGCTACATTGTGCAAGCGGTCGGTGTCGTCAATAGCATTGCTCTTCGCCGCTTCATGGGCCCTGAATTTATGGGAATTTGGAGTTTTCTCCAGGTGATTCTCGGTTACTGCGGCTACGCGAGTTTCGGCACCACCAAGGCGATGCAGCGCGACTATCCTTATCTTCGCGGACGCGGAGAGAACGAAAAGGCGGAAGAGCTCAAAGACCTGACCATGACATTTTCGATGCTCATGTCCGTGATCCCTGCCGCATTGCTGGCTGGTTATTTAATCACACGTTGGGCCGCGATAGCGCCGGCGCTTCGCGCGGGACTGGTATTTATCACGGGCTTTCTCTTTGTGCAACGTTTCTACGATATCATCATCACCCTGCTTCGTTCGGATAAAAAGTTTGAAGTATTAAGCAAGCTCGTGGTGATCAACGCGCTCGCTGGTCTGGCGGTGACTTTCGTCTTTGTTTCAAAGTGGCATATGGGAGGCCTTTTAGCAGGCACGGCCGTTGCCATGGCCGGCTGTCTTTTTTTTATTTTCAAGCAAGCTCCCTACCGCTTTTGTTTTTTCTGGAATCTGCCCGCGATAGGGCAGGAACTCAAACTCGGGATTCCACTTGTGATTTCGACCTTCTTATTCGAGTTCCTGGTGAGTATGGATAAACTCATCCTCGCCAAATCGATCGGTTTTTTTGCCATCGGCCTGTATTCCATTGCCATGATGGTCAGCCAGTATATCTATTCCATCCCAATGATGTTTTCACATGTCTGGTACCCCAATTTAGTGGAAGAATACGGCCGCGTGGGCACGACGCAGGGGATCAAGCCGTATCTGGTGACGCCGGTTTTTACTCTTTCGATCATTGTTCCTTTTTTGAGCGGGATGGCTATGTTTACCTTGCCGGTCATTGTGGATTGGTTTCTCCCCAAGTTTCAGGGAGGGTTGCCGGTCATGAGGATTTATTTATTAGGAACTTTTTTTGTGATGCTTGCACAGTTCAGCAACCAATTCCTTATAACATTGAATAAGTTTCTCTTGCCCATTCCGTTGCTATTGGTCGCGATTTTTTTAAATTTGGTATTAAGCCTTTGTTTCGTCCATATGGACTTAGGGACCCGCGGAATCGCATTGGGAGCCGCCTTGAGTTTCTTCTTTTATGGCGTGTCGATTTATGTTTTTGCACTTACCCACGTCGCGGGTGTGCGGGAAATCATCAAAAACCTTTTAACTATTTTTGCGAAGCTTTTGTATTTTTCCATTCTGATCTATGTTTTAGACCACGCGATTCAGAGTCACCGCATCTTTTTTGCGGCGGGATTGAAATGCCTTATTTTTCTCATTTTTTCGCTGCCCTTTTTCTGGATCCTTGAAAAACGCACTAAACTTTTCGCTCATATTCTTGCGATTGTCATGAAAAAGGGCAAGCCGCAGTCGCCGGACGAGGAATACCTTCCGGCAGGAACAGGAGCATTGTCCTAGGGAATGGTCAAGCGATGATTAAAATCGGGATTGATGTCCAGTCAAGTCAGGGGCAAACAACAGGATTGGGTGTTTATACGTCCAGCCTGGTTCAGTCGCTTTCTTCCGAAAACAGAAACGGAACTCAAATTTGCCTTTTAGCGAGTGAGCGAAAAGGCGATTTGAATACGCTCGAGCGGCTTCGATGGGAAAATGTGGAGTTGCCCAGGAAGGTGAAAGAGGAAAAAATCCAACTCCTGCATGTGCCTGCCTTTTCTCCTCCGATGGCAAAATCCTGCCGCGTGGTGGTCACGGTTCATGATTTGATCGGGATGCTTTTTCCAAACCAAAAGGGATGGCCCAGCCGGTTTTACTGGGGGAAGTGGCTCCCGCGGCGGATTAAAAAAGCGGATTTCCTGATTGCCGTTTCCGAGCACACCCGAAAAGACGTGGTCCGCTATCTTGGAGTGGCTGAAAAGAAAATTAAGGTGATTCATTCCTCGGGACACGAAGGTTTTTCACCAATTCGTGATTCGGCACGTCTTCAGGAAATGCGCGGGCGGTTTGGAATTAGAGAAAAATATTTTCTCTCGGTCGGAACGCTTGAACCAAGAAAAAACCTGCAGCGTGTGATTCAGGCGTTTGCCCGGTTTAGGCGGGAAGCCCCGGCTGGCAAAGACTGGCAGCTGGTGGTGGTTGGGTCGAAAGATTTTGCTTACGGAAAGGTTTTTCATGACATGACCGACGGAAAGAATTTAAGCTCCGAGGATATTAGTTTCACGGGATACGTCAAGCGCGAGGACTTGAATGCCCTTTATTCAGGAGCCGCGGCCTTTCTGTTTCCTTCTCTTTACGAAGGATTTGGTTTTCCAGTGCTTGAAGCCATGGCTTCGGGTACGCCCGTACTAACGTCAGACCGTACGTCGCTTCCTGAAGTCGCGGGAGAAGCGGCGCTCGCGGTTAACCCTGAAGACGTGAATGCTATTTCTGAAGGGATGAAGCTATTGGCTGGCGACGAAAAGGCGCGCGCTGAATTTATCCAAAAAGGCTTTGAACGGATTAAACATTTTTCCTGGAGCAAAACAGCAAAGGAAACCCTGGCTGTTTACGAATCGGTTTTAACTTAAATTTTTTTCTGTTAAACAAGCACTCTAACTATTCGAGGTGAAGGATGCATATTCTTGTAATCGGCGGTGCAGGATTTATTGGTTCACACATTGTTGACGGTTTATTGGCGAAAGGTTATCGCGTCAGAGTCTTTGACAATCTGGAGGCTCAAGTTCACGGCTCAGCGGGAAAAGTGCCCAGTTATCTCAATGCCGAGGCGGAATTTTTTCAAGGGGATGTGCGGGACCGCGATGCTTTGTTAAAAGCGTTGAAAGGAATCGACGCGGTTTTTTACAAAGCGGCGGCGGTCGGAGTAGGGCAGTCGATGTATGAAATAAAGCGGTATGTGGAGATCAATAGTCTGGGAGCTGCCAATTTTCTTGACGTTGTTACCAATGAACATCTTCCTCTAAAAAAAATGATCGTCGCTTCTTCCATGTCCATTTATGGCGAAGGGAAATACCACTGTCTCAAACACGGGGTGATTTATGCTAGGGAACGTTCGTCAAAGCAGCTTGAGGAACACCAATGGGAGTTCTTGTGTCCGAGGGATGGCTGCCAACGTCCCCTTACACCGTTGCCGACCGATGAAACGAAACCGCTTGTCCCGACGAGTGTTTATGCCGTGACGAAGCGCGATCACGAAGAATTATTTTTGTGCGTAGGGCATGCCTGCAAGATTCCCACGGTGGCGCTTCGCTATTTTAATGTCTATGGACCGCGCCAGGCTCTTTCGAATCCCTATACCGGCGTGGCAGCGATTTTTTCATCAAGAATTCTCAACGGACGGCCGCCCCGGATTTATGAGGATGGGAATCAAAGCCGGGATTTTGTTCATGTCGCAGATATTGTGCAAGCCAACCTGCTTGCTTTGGAAAAAGACACTGCCGATGAAGAAATATTAAACGTGGGAACGGGCCGGCCCGTGACGGTGCTTGAGATTGCGCAAAGTCTCAGCGAATATCTGGATTTTAAAGAGCCGCCTGAAATTTTACAACGGTACCGGGTGGGAGATATCCGTCATTGTTTTTCGGATATCCAGAAGATTAAAAACTTGCTTGGATATAGGCCTGCGATTTCGTTCAAAGAAGGGATCAAAGAACTGGCTTCTTGGGTGGCTCGGCAGGCTGCCGAAGACCGTTCAGGCGAAGCGAATTCACAATTGATCCAACGGAGCCTCATACGGTGAAATGCAGGATCATCGTCCTTAATTATAACGGAAAGGATCTGCTCGAAAGGTTTTTACCCAGCGTCATTCGATCGGCTAAAGCCAGCGCTTATCCGTGTGCTGTTTCTGTGCTTGATAATTGCAGCACGGATGGAAGCGCGGAGTTTCTTAAAGAAAACTTTCCGGAAGTGGAAATTTTTGGGGCCGTGGAAAACAAGGTTTTGTGTTCTTATAACGATATGATTCGGGAAGTCAGGGAAGATATCGTGATCTTGCTCAATAGTGATATGGAAATAGAACCTGGATTTGTAACGCCTCTCGTTGAAGTGTTTCAACAGCAGCCGGATGCCTTTTTTGCGGCAGGGTACGGAGACCGCTCCATCCCCAAGTTTCACTGGGGAATGCTGGGTGCAAGTTTTTCATATTCCGACTACGAACAAGCCAAAGAACGGCGTGGATTCACTTTATCTGCCGGTGTTGCGGCTTTTGACCGGAAGAAGTTTCTTGAACTGGGAGGGTATGACGAATTGTATCTGCCGGGAATTTATGAGGATGTGGATCTTTGTTATCGGGGCTGGAAAAAGGGGTGGAGAGGATACTATGAACCTGCCAGCCGGAAGTTTCATTTGGGCTCGGCAAGTTTTAAGAAGCGCTTTAGCTCAATTGAGATTCAAAAAATGGCTTACCGGAACAGCCTGTTATTTATGGCTAAAAACATATCGGATCCGTTTCTTATCTTTCAAATGATTTTAATTTTGCCTTTGCGGCTTGTGAGCGCTCTCCTGCTTGGCAAACTTTTTATCTGGCAGGGTGTTTTCGAGGCGCTTAAAAAACTTTCTTTAGCTTTGCGGGCCCGAAAAGAGGTTAGGAAATCTTTTATTAAAAAAGACCGGGAAATCATTGAATTCTTATCAGAAAACCAGCATGCCTGGGCCCCTCCTCATTTTTGTCAGGTGCCGGCAGGAAATAGAACATGAAGCAGCCCTCTCTTTCCGTTTTTATCATCACGCTGAATGAAGAGAAAAATATTGATCGTTGTCTCAAATCCGTCAGCTGGGCGGATGAAATCATTGTGGTGGATTCCTTCAGTCAGGATAAAACCCTTGAGATTTGTCGGAAATATAAAGCCAAAACGTTTACGCGGTCTTTTATCAATTACGCAGATCAGAAAAATTACGCGCTTTCGCAAGTGACAAGCGAATGGGCGTTGTCTTTGGACGCGGACGAAGAAGTAACGGAAGAACTAAAACAGGAGATTTTAGCCACGATTCAGGATCCTAAAGCGCTGGCAGGATACCGGATTCCGCATCATCCCTTTATTTTTGGCCGGAAGTTTTATTATTCAGGCACTCAAGATGCGAAGCCAATCAGACTTTTCAAGAAACTTTCAGCCCGGTATTCACAGCCGATTCATGAGGTGGTCCAAATCAGCGGGGCGATCGGAACGTTGCGCAGCCCCTTTTTGCATTACACGTATCCCACGATTGAGGATTACTTCACCCGCTTTAACCGTTACACCTCAATGGAAGCCCAATTTTTAGAAAGCAAGCATTACCAGCTAATGCCGTGGGATTTTTTACTAAAACCCCTTTTGATGTTTGTGAAACTGTTTTTCTTAAGGCAGGGTTTCCGTGACGGGTTCGAGGGGTTTTTGTTCTGCTTTTTTTCCGGATACTATATTTTGGTCAAGCATGCCAAATACCGCGAAATAACAAGGAGGCTTTAACCGATGGTACCTAAAGTGGCTGTTCTCATTCTCAATTATGAAAATTCACAGGATACGATCGAATGCATCGAATCGGTCAAAAAACTGGATTACAGCCATTATGAAATTCTTGTTGTCGATAATGGTTCCAGGGACGACTCTTCCGCGAAGATTCGAAATAAATTTTCTGATATTATCTTCATTCAGAACCAGGCGAATCTTGGGTACACGGGGGGGAATAATGTGGGGATTCGTCACGCCCTTCAAGACGGGTATGATTATGTGTTTATCTTGAATAATGATACCGTGGTATCCTCGGATGCTCTGACAAAGCTTGTCAGCACCGCCGAAAAAAATCCGATCGCCACACTGGTCGCCCCCATGGTTTGTTTTTATGACCGACCTAAAATCATTGATTCCCTAGGGACGGGTATCAACTGGTTTCGGCTGAGGGCGCTGGAAGGTGTCTGGGGGCAGGAGGATAAAGGGCAATTTCGGGAGCCGGTAGAGAAGATGATCATGCCGGGTTCCGCATGGCTTGGTAAAAGAAAACTCTTTGAAGAAGTCGGCTTATTTTATGAACCCTTTTTCATCTTTCACGAGGACATGGACCTCTGCCTCCGTAATCGGAAAAAGGGATTTAAAAATCTTGTGGTGCCGGATGCCGTTGTTTATCACAAAATTTCCAGAACCATGTCACGGTATCCCTTTCTGGTGGCTTACTATTCCACAAGAAATTTTCTCTATGTCTCTAAATGGCATGCCAGTTTATGGAACCGTATTCAATCGAGGGTCGGTTTATGCCTTCTCATGGCCAAAAAATTCTTTATCTTGCTTTTCTGCCTTAAGGAAAAAGAAAAAATATTAGGCTTTTTTACCGGCGTCAGAGATTTTTACTTAAACCGTGTTGGCAAGTTTGAGGAGAAAGTGTAAATGTTGGAATCTTTAAAAGAACTAAATAAAATTTGCCAAAAGCCCCGGTACAAGGAAGTGGGGAACTGGATGGTCCGTAATATCTTGCGGGATGCGGCGCTGCCCATTACACGCCTTTTGCTACACACGCAAGTGACGGCCAACCAGGTAACGCTTTTGTCTCTAATCGTCGGTATTCTGGGAGGTGTCTTATTTGCGTTTAAACCGTGGGGCGCATTTTTAGCCGGCGCCGTGCTGATGCAGCTTTGGTACCTTCTCGATCACGTGGACGGACAAATCGCGCGGTACCGGAAAACCGCGTGCCTTACGGGCCGCTTTTTGGATTACGTGATGCATCACGCAATTCACGGGGTTATATTTTTCAGCCTTGGGGTTTACTGTTTTTCCTCCACAAACAATTTTTTCTTTGTCTGGTGGGGATTTTTAACTTCGCTATCCATTATGATGTTTAACCTTATGCACGACGCTAAATACAAAACCTTCTTTGAAGGCCTTGCCGGATTAAAAACAAAGTCAATTTCTTTTAGCCAATCCGAAGACTTGGCGGGCGAGAAGAAAGTCGAAAAAAACGGCGCTTTACGCCAAATCTTTTCACTCCTTCATAAACTCGCAGAAATTCATGTGTTGATGAATATCCTATCCTTGGCCGCGGTTATTGCGTGGATCACGAAGGGCGCGTGGGATCTGCGGTTTCTTTTAATGATCTTTTACGGTATAACAGTACCGATCATTGCCGTGACGAAAATCTCTTACTGGATTCGCAGGCGGGAAATCGACAGGGAATTTGACCAGACGTTTAAGGCGGGCTTATGACAATTTCGGTTTCCCGGAATAATAAATTGCTTCAGACGGCTTCAAAAGTATTCTTGTGCCTAGCCTTCCTTGATCTTTTTTTTCTGGGTTATTGTGTTGTAACGGGGTTTCCTCCGAATATTGGGGGTTTGACGCTGCGTTTAAAGAATACACATACCCCGTTTATTGGTTTTCTTCTTCTTATGGGGTTAAGTCTCGTTTCGCACCCTGGCCGGCTAGAGAAAGCTGAGGAGTGGAAGAATCGGATCCTGAGTTTTGTGGCCAAACCTTATGCGATTTGGTTCCTTTTTGGTATATACACCCTTCTTTTTACCTGGCAGCAAATTACGGAGTATCTGGCGGTTGAGATCAATTTCATTCCTTTCAGCTTTTACAGCTATATGCTCTACTATTTTTTTGAAGGGAAGCTTAACTACACCTATCTCCTTCATGATTATTACCACTTGAATCACATCTTGTACTTCCTGGCCCCTCTCTGGAAGATTTTCCAAAGCCCGTTTGTTTTGGTCGCAAGCTACGGCGTTATCGCAGCCGCTGCGATCTTTCCGCTTTATGGCATTGCCAGGAAAAAATTGGAAGATTCCCTGCTGGCGTTTGTAATTGCCTTCCTCTATTTGAATTACCGGTATCTTCAGAATGTGCTTCGAATGAATTTTTCGGTCGAAATCTTTTATCCCTTGTTTGTTTTCTCAGCTGTCTACTTTGCCTTGAAAACCCAATGGCTGGGCTATTACATTTCGGTCGTCTTGGGGCTTTTAGTCAAAGAAGATTCCTTTTTGTATTTTGCCGCAGTCGGAATGCTTATTGGGGTTATGAAAAATGGAAAGCGCCACGGGATTGTTACGGTAGGGCTTAGCCTGCTTTATTTGGCGTTGCTTGTCAAAGTGGTGATCCCAATGACCGGCAGCACCATTTTAGACGGGGATTTGGCTAATTTTAAAAGCCCCGACGGGGGACATTTACTTTCCAATCTCACAGCGGATCTATCCGTCAAGGTAAAGACGTGCTTTAATCTTTTGTACCGGCTTGGGTTTTTGCCTCTCTTTTCTCCTGCGGTGGTGCTCGTTTCATTTCCGCTGCTCCCACTTTTCCTTCATCACACAGGGAAAGACTGGGATTTTTATGAACTCCATTTTCACTATGCCGCCACGGTGATTCCTTTTGTCTTTATCGCTTTTGTTTATGGTTACTCCAATATCCTGAAGAAGTTTCAGGGCAGGGCGCGGGAAGTTTTTACGTGGGGGAGCTGCCTGATTTTAATTTTGTTGAATGGGGTGCGTTACACAAGTCAAAACTATACAAAGGAAGATATCAAGTCGATTCAATGGGCGAAAAGCATTCCGGCAGATGCCAATCTTGTGACTCACGGGCATTTGCTTCCTTATATTGGGTACCGCAAATACAACTATTATCTGGCTCCGTCCTGGGAGGATGCCGGGCATAAAGTGCACGCCGTCTATGCGAATGCAGATTATGTTTTGATCGACTTTAATGTAAATCCCTTTCCGCTTGGAAAGGCTTTGGTGAAAGAAAAAAAGGAGAGGCTCTCAAGCGATCCGAACTATGAACTTATCCGCGAGGACGGCACCCGGTTTCTTTTCAAACGGAAGGATTTCCCGGGATAACGTTATGGCTTCCTTAAAAGAACCTATTCCAGAAACGACCCGAAAAAAAGTCACGGTGATTATGCCTGCTTATAATGCCGCTGAAACTCTGAAAGAGACGTATGAACGCGTCCCGAAGGAATATGTGGATGAGATTATCCTCGTGGATGACGCGAGCCACGATGATACTTACGTGAAAGCGACAGAGCTTGGCATTGTTTGCTTAAAGCATCGCCACAATCTGGGTTACGGAGGCAATCAAAAAACCTGTTATACCGAAGCCTTAAGGCGGGGAGCCGAGGTGATTGTGATGATTCACCCGGACGGCCAATACGATCCCGCTTTTTTAGGGCCGATCATTAAACCGATTCTTGAAGGGAATGCGGATATCGTTCTTGGATCCAGAATGCTTAACCGGAAAAAGGCTTTGGAAGGCGGAATGCCTCTTTATAAATTTATATCGAATATTTTTCTCACCACGCTTGAGAACCTTGTGCTGGGTAAACGTTTGTCGGAATACCACACGGGATACCGGGCGTACAGCCGCCATTTTTTTGAATCCGTTCCTTTTATGAGAAACTCCGATGATTTTGTTTTTGATACCGAAATTTTGGTCCAGGCCGTTCATTTTGGAATGAAAATTGAGGAAATTCCCGTGACAACCCATTATTTTAAGGAAGCTTCTTCCGTTAATTTCAAACATTCGGTGATTTACGGTCTCAAGACCCTTGTAACGCTTATGAAGTATTTATTTCACCGTTTTCGAATTTTTTCATGCCGACTCTTTCTGCCCTAAATAGCGAAACGCATTTTGAAACTTTTTTCCAGGACCCGGTTTACCTGGATTTTAAAAACCACCTCTATAATTATCAGAGGCGGAGGTACGAAGTCCGCAAGGCTCTAGAGGGCGAGAGAGAAACAGGAATCCTTCTTGAAATCGGCTCCGGCGTTTCTCCGATATCGGATGGATTGGAGGGGGTTGTTTTAACGGATATTTCTGCGGAAGCCATGAAATATTTAAAGCTAAGTGGCCTAGCGCAAAATAGTTTTGCCATGAGTGCTACGGAACTTTGTTTTAAGGATCAAAGCATTTCAACCATTGTTTGCTCGGAAGTGATCGAGCATATTCAGGATGATACGAAGGCCCTCTCTGAAATGAGCCGCGTGCTTAAAAAAGGAGGATCTTTAATTTTAACTGTACCCCTACACTCTTATTTCTATCTTTGGGATGATTCCTTTGTGAAGCATTATAGGCGTTATGAGATTGATTCTCTTCTCAAGCAACTCTCGGATCAGGGGTTCGGGAGCTTCCGCCTATCAAAAGTAACCGCGATCCTTGACAAGGCAACCCAAATGCTCCTTGTCCTGCTTTTTCGGCTTGTAAACGCATTTCCGAGATCCAAGAGGGAGACCGCGCTGCGGCATCATCTTTTGCGGCTTATTCTTCCGTTCTATAAGGTTTCAAACCGGATATATTCTTTCCTTGTGAAATGGGAAGCTAAGATCATGCCGCTGCCGTTTACTACCGTTCTTTTGATTTCCTGTAAAAAGAATCGTTGATAATGAGCCATTGCATGCTTTTGATTGATGCTGCTTACATTTGCGCGAGATTGATCGTCCTGACTAAACAGGAAATGCTTGACAAACAGGGCTGATATCGAAAGAATCGGTTTTTTAACAGATGAAGAGGAGGTGAAGGGTGAGAAGTATTGTATTTAATTTCAGAGCATTGGCTTTCTATTCCCTTTGCGCGTTTTGGGCAGCCTTAACTTTTTCCAATGCCTTGACTGAAATTACCTTTGTCGTAAGTCTAGTCTTTTGGATCTGTTATCAGCTCCAAAGACCCTCCTTAATCCTTGGCCCTCTGCCGAAATCTGTCTGGATCCCCTTGGCGGGTTTTATCATCTTGTGTCTTTTCTCTCTTTTGTGGTCTGAATACCCGAAGCAGAGTGTTCGGGGGATCTTTAAATGGCTTCAGCAGATCATGGTCTTTTTTATGGTGATTGATATCTTCCGGGACGAAAAAAGCTTAAGCCGGTTTGAAGTTGTTTTTTTTGGGGTTTTGGTGCTTGCTGTCGCCAATGGGTTTTATCAATATTTTATAGGCAAAGATTTCCTGCGCGGGTTTGAGCGGCACGCTTCGAACGCAGGATTTCGCATTTCAGGGTCTTTTAAGACCTACGGCCAGCTTGGCGCTTACCTTATAAGTACGCTTCCTTTCCTAGCGGCGTTGTGGCGGGTACCTGCTCAATCCAAGAATGTCTGGTGGCGTTCTCTGCTTTTGGGGATTTTATTGATAGCTGGTTTAGTTGTGCTTTTTTGGACGCGCTCCCGGGGCGCGTTTGTGGCTTTCGGCACAGGGGTTATCTTTTTCCTCTTCCTTAAACGTAAATTCATTTATCTTTTCCTGCTTATGCTTGCAATCGGGGGCGCTTTTTTTGTTCTTCCAAAAGGGATGATCATTCATATGGATATACACGGGAAAGAACAATCGCTTGTGGAACGGTATTATTTGTGGGATCGTGCCATTCAGGTGATCCGGGCAAAACCGTGGGGAGGCACCGGCATTAACACGTATTCCGCGGCGCATAACAAATACGACCGGACACAGAATTGGCGGGTGAGGACTTATTACGCTCATAATGGCTACCTTCAACTTGCGGCAGAAACCGGTCTCCCGTCTCTTTTCCTCTTTTTATTTTTCCTGTTTCAATATTTTTACCAGAGCCTGAAAAAACTAAAGGGGATTGAATCTCGTGATATCCGTGCCGCCTCTGCCGGACTTCTTGTCGGCGTATTTAACTTTCTTGTGCTTTGCCTTGTAGACACTGACCTTCATAATCCGCAGCCTGTGATGATTTTCTGGTTTTTGCTTGGGATCGCGTGGTCTTATCAAACAGTTTCAGATGCCCCAAAGCTTGGGTTGACGCAATCGGTTTAATCCGGTATATTAAAAGTGGTCCGTTTTTATGGACCATAAAGGAGCAGGATGGAAACCAGGATCGTTTCAGTGACAAAGCTTAAGCCTAAGCTGCTTGCGGTGGTAAGCCGGGCGCAGAAGCTTGGCCAGGAGTATGTGATTACTAAAAACGGCCATCCGGCGGCGGTCATTATGGGCTTTGATGAGTGGGAGAGCTGGAAAGAAACGCTTGGGGTCCTTTGCGATGAAAAGGCCAAGAAGCGGATTCGTGAAAGCCTTGCTTATTTCAATCGCGGAGGAAAAGGGAAAAATTTGGACGAAGTGTTTGGGAATGCTCGTTGAAATTCCGTGTTTTTATTCCTCCGTCTGTGGAACAAACAATTACACATCTGCACCCCGTTCTTAAAAAGAAAGTTAGAGCTGCCCTGGAAGAAATTCAGCTTGACCCCTACGGGGGAAAACCTTTACGCGATGAATTGAAAGGTTTTTTTAGTTTTAGGGTGAGCAGTTACCGAATTGTCTATCGAATCCGTCATCGTTATGTTGAAATCCAAGTCGTGGACGTGGGGCCTCGGAATGTTATTTATGAACGTGCCATTGAATTACTTCGAATAAAGGGAAAATCGTGAAAATCCTTGGGATTTCCTGTTTTTATCATGACTCAGCAGCTTGCTTAGTGGATGACGGGTACCTTGTCTGCGCAGCGCAGGAGGAGCGTTTTACCCGGAAAAAACATGATTTCTCGTTTCCCAAAAAAGCGATTGAATTTTGCCTTCGCGAAGGGGGCAATCTTAAAGGCAGTGACCTTGATATCATCGTGTTTTACGACAAGCCTTTCCTTAAATTTGAGAGGATTCTTGAAACCTATCTAACGTACGCGCCGCTGGGCATTCGCTCATTTCTTAAAGCCATTCCCTTGTGGATCAAGCAGAAGCTTTGGATTAAGGATTACATTTGTGAACAGCTCGACTTTAAAGGAAAGGTTATTTTCCCGGAGCATCATGAATCCCACGCCGCATCCGCTTTTTTCCCGTCTCCCTTCCGGGAAGCCGCCATTTTGACGCTTGACGGAGTCGGGGAATGGGCCACGTCAAGCCTTGGGGTGGGGAAAGATAATCACATTGAACTCTTGAGTGAAATCCGTTTCCCTCATTCGCTCGGGCTCCTTTACGCTGCTTTCACTTACTATACGGGATTTCGAGTGAATTCCGGCGAATACAAGGTGATGGGATTGGCTCCTTACGGCCAGCCGCGGTACAAGGACTTGATTCTTTCTGAAATCGTGGACTTAAAAGAAGACGGGTCTTTTAAACTGAACATGAAATATTTTGATTTCGGGGCAGGGCTTAGGATGGTGAACCGGCGCTTTGAAAAACTTTTCGGGGGGCCGGCAAGGAAACCGGAGTCGCGCCTGACGCAGCGCGATATGGATTTGGCGCGTTCGATTCAGGAAGTCACCGAAGAAATCATGCTTCGTATGGCCCGTTACGCCCACCAGGTCACGGGACTTAAAAACCTTTGTCTTGCAGGCGGCGTTGCTTTAAATTGCGTCGGCAATGGCAGGATTTTAAGGGAAGGCTCCTTTGAAAACATTTGGATTCAGCCGGCTGCAGGGGATGCAGGCGGTGCTTTAGGAGCGGCTTATCTTGGCTGGTATCAGTATCTGGATAACCCCAGAGAGCGTGAGGGAAAAACTGATTCGATGCGGGGCTCGTTTCTTGGCCCTGAATTTAAAGATAATGAAATTGAAAGTTTCCTGGCAGAGCAAAATATTCCCTACACAAAACTTCAAGAAAGTGCCGTGGCTGAAACCGTGGCGGATTTAATCGCGGACGAGAAAGTCATCGGCTGGTTTCAAGGATCCATGGAATTTGGTCCGCGGGCTTTGGGCGGGCGTTCTATCCTGGGGGATGCAAGATCGCCCAAAATGCAGGAAGTGATGAACCTGAAGATCAAATTCCGGGAAAGTTTTCGGCCCTTTGCCCCTGCAGTTTTGCGGGAGCGTGTTACAGACTACTTTGAACTCAATTGTGACAGCCCTTATATGCTCCTTGTGGCGCCGGTTAAAAAAGAACTCCAGATTGAGATTGCCGAAAGTGACCAAAAAAAAGAAGGGCTTGAGCTTCTTTATGTGCGCCGCTCGAGCATTCCGGCCGTGACGCACGTCGACTATTCGGCAAGGGTTCAAACGGTCACGGAAACCGAAAATCCCATGCTATACCGTCTGCTTTCACAATTTGACGAAAAGCATCACAGCGCGGTTGTGATTAATACTTCCTTTAATGTGCGTGGAGAGCCGATCGTCTGTACCCCGCAGGATGCTTACCGGTGTTTTATGCGCACCCATATGGATTATCTTGTGCTGGGCAGGTACCTTCTGGCCAAAGAAGCGCAGAAACCGGTTGAAAAAGATTCAAGCTGGCAAAAGGAATACGCGCTGGACTAAATGGGTGAAATGTCATGCTGATTGAAGAAATTAAAAATATAAAGAGCGGTAAAAAAGAACTTCGTGAATTTGCCCTGACCGTTGGCGCTGTCCTTGCGATCTTTGGGGCGATTGCCTGGTGGCGGCACAAAAGTTTTTATCCCTTTTTTGTCGGGGGAGGATTGGGCCTCATTCTAGCGGGGTTTTTGATCCCCGGTATCTTGAAGCCCTTACAAAAATTGTGGATGGCGCTCGCCCTGGTGATGGGGGCTGTCATGTCTCGAGTTCTCTTGAGTATTGTATTTTACCTCGTGATCACACCGCTTGGCCTTGCGGCGCGTCTTGCAGGAAAGCAATTTCTAGACCTTAAGTTCAAAGAAGTGAAACCAAGTTACTGGATCGAAAGGCCGCGATTAAAAAAGGTCCCGCTCGATTACGAAAAACAATTTTAAAATTCAGGAGGCAAGATGGGAAAGCTCGCGATTATGAAAGAATTCTGGGATTTTTTAAAAGTCCGTAAAAAATGGTGGCTCACCCCGATTGTCCTGGTTTTGGTTTTATTGGGATTTTTAATTGTGTCCACCCAAGGTTCTGCACTGTCTCCTTTTATTTATACCTTGTTTTAATCCGAAAAGGGGGTGTCTAAACGACGTGATATTTTTAAAAGACCGTTATGCGTACAAATCTCCCCTTATGCGCCTAGCTGCTTTTTGCTTTGATACCGCGGGAAGTGTGCTGTTTTCTTTCTCTAGGTTGATCGCACAGCTCAAAAACTCAAACCCCCTCAAACGCATCCTTGTGATCCGGTTAGACCCTATCGGCGATGTCGTCATGACCTGGCCGGCTGTGGCCGTGCTTAAGAAACGATTTCCTGAAGCGCAAATTGATTTTTTAGTCTCACGTACCCTGGAAAACCTTATCAAAAACCAGCCTGAGATTCACGAGGTGATCCCTGTGACAAATTCCTGGTTTTCACCCGGCGTATCGTTTAAAGACATGTCGGGTGAGTTTTTTCAGATTGTCTCAGAGTTGAAGAAGCGCCAATACGACCTTGCCATTGATTTTCGAGGTGACCTTCGAAATATCCTTCTGATGCGTGCTGCCGGAATTCCGCGGCGCCTCGCGTACGGAAGGACAGGAGGAAGTTTTTTGCTTTCGGAGACTCAAGATTATCCTTTGAACGAGCATCAGGTTACAGGCAATTTTAAGTTAATCGAAAACTTAGGCGTCCCGTCAGAAGGCGAAAAAGACAATGATTCGTTCCGGTACCCTGAGGAGCAAAAAGAGAATTTTCGCTCTCGGTTCCCTGAGCTTTTTAAAAATGACACCGTCAAAGTGGTTATTCACCCGGCTGCGGGTTACCCCTCCAAGCAATGGCCTCTCCTTAAATATTGGCAATTGATCCAAAGGCTGGCCTATGAAAATCTGGGGCAGATCATTTTAATAGGATCGGAGCAAGATCGGTATTCGGCGGAGGTGTTTGAGTCTTTACCGCGGCAAGTCGTGGACCTTCGGGGGAAAACGGAACTGACCGACCTTCCCGTTCTTTTTGATCAATGTGATTTTTATATTGGAAATGATTCCGGACCGGCCCACCTTGCCGCAATTCAGGGGCTTCCGGTTCTTGTGATTGCAAGCGGCACCAATGACATTCGCTTGTGGCATCCCTGGACCAAGCCATTGTTTGTCGCTCATCATCCGGTTCCCTGCTCGCCCTGCGAGGCGAGGGAATGCCCCCTAAAGCATCACGACTGTATGGAAAAAATAACCGTCGAACAAGTGCTGGATCAATTTAAAACTATGCAAAGCCAAACAGTCCGGCTTGCGGGGAAATCATGACAGCCACGGCCATTGGTTTGGATATCCGGATGATTCGAAATACGGGGATCGGGACGTATATCCGGGGGCTTTTGGAAAGCTGGTGTGAAACGGGGCTTGCCCATGAATTCCGCTTAGCGTTGTTTGGGAATCAGGAAAACCACAAACCTTTTGCAAGTCTGCCCTTTTTTGCTTTCCACTCGCCTATTTACTCGCTCCAGGAGCAGCTTGAGTACCCCTTTCGCCTTAAAGGCTGTGCCCTTTGGCACGCGCCGCACTACAACGTTCCGCTTCTGAAATCAAAAACGAAACTTGTTGTCACGATTCACGACCTGATTCACTGGATTTTTCGCAAGGAGTTTTATACCCCGCTCCAGGCTTTGTATGCTAAGACTCTGCTTCAGCATGCGGTCACAAAAGCAGACCACGTGATTACGGTTTCCCAGAAAACGCGCGAAGATTTAATCCAGTATTTTGATGCGGATCCGGAGCGTATTTCTGTCATTGCAGAAGGGGTCCATAAAAATTTCAGGGAACTTGAAAATGAACAAGCAGTGCTTTCGGTATTGGGAAAATACTGCGTTCCCAGAAACTATTTTCTTTATGTGGGTTCCTTGAAGCCGCATAAAAATGTCTTGGGATTAATTCATCTTTTTCGCAAGCTTAAAGAGGAGAATAAACTTGAGGCCTCACTTGTTATCATCGGAAAAAAGGACAAGCGTTATCCCCGGGGTTTTGAAGAGTTGACGCATTTAAAAACGGAGAAGGACCTGATTTATCTTCCCTTTGTCGAAGAAGAAGAGCTTGTGGCTTTCTATAATGGGGCCCGGGCGCTTGTGCATCCCTCGCTTTATGAAGGGTTTGGTTTAACACTTCTTGAAGCGATGGCCTGCGGCGCACCGGTGATTGCATGCCGTTCCGCCTCGGTGCCTGAAGTTGTGGGAGAGGCTGCCTATCTCGTGGATCCCTGCGTAGAACGCGAAATGTCGGATGCGATGATCCGACTTGAGAAAGTTCCGGGTATGCGCGAAGAATTCAAAAGAAAAGGAAAATTACGTGCCGCCCGTTTTCAGTGGAGCGACGCCGCCAAAAAAACAGTAGCGATTTATGAAAAGGTGCTTTCGAACTCATGAAAACGGCGCTTGTCCATGACTGGCTGATCCATATGCGGGGCGGTGAGAAGGTCCTCGAAGCCCTGGCGGAGCTCTACCCGGAAGCGACCATTTACACCTTGTTTTATCATCGCAGACACTTAAGTCCTCCGCTCAAGCGGATGAAAATCAAGGCGTCGTTTCTCCAATATCTTCCGGGAATTCGCCTGTATTACCGGTGGCTTTTACCGTTCCTTCCCTGGGTGATCCGCTCGTTGAAGGTTGAAGAGGGGACAGAACTCGTTATCTCAAGCTCCCATTGCGTGGCCAAAGGAATCACAATTCCTGAAGGCGCTTACCACGTGTGCTATTGCCATACGCCGATGAGATACCTCTGGGGATTTGAAGAGGTTTATTTTGAAAAGTTCCCTTTTTTCCTGAAGCCATTGATGCGTGTCCTGCTGCAAAGACTCCGGCACAGGGACCTGGAATCCAACGCCCGCGTCCAGCAATTTGTCAGTAATTCCGAGAATGTCAGGCAAAGAATTAAAATTTTTTATGGGCGGGATGCTCACGTGATCTATCCGCCGGTGGATATCGAGCATTACCAGCCTTCAGGAGAAAAGAAAGACTATTATCTTGTGGTTTCGCATTTTGTCCCTTATAAAAGGGTGGATCTTGTGATTGAAGCGTTTAATGCGCTGGGCCGAAGACTTCTCGTGGTGGGAACCGGGCCCTGTGAAAAAGCTTACCGGAAAATTAGGAAGGGTGAAAAAATTTCATTTTTGCGGAACCTCTCCAATGCGGAGCTTAAGACGCTTTATGCTCAAGCACGGGCATTAATTTTCCCTGCGGAAGAAGATTTTGGCATTGTTCCTGTGGAAGCCCAAGCCTGTGGCACGCCTGTGATTGCGTACGGGAAGGGCGGAGCCCTTGAAGGCGTTAAAACTGGTCTTTTTTTTAAGGAGCAAACGCCCGACGCAGTACGGAAAGCCGTTGAGGATTTTGAAAAAATGAATTTTGATCCCAAGTTGATTCGGGAACGTGTCGAGGGATTGGATAAAAAGATTTTTAAAGAAAAGTTCCAGTCGTATGTTGCGGGATTGTTATCTCGAGAAGAACGTTTTTTCTATGCGTCCCGTTAAAAAACAGATCCATTTTGTTTTCCTCACCTTTCTTTTTGATGGACTCGCCATCCTCGCAAGCGTGTACGCAGCTTACGCTTTCCGGTTTTTCCTAGGGATCATTCCTCTTCAGGGTGATTTCCCGGAAATCAAGGCGTACCTTCGTGCGCTGATCGTGATTGTCCCGGTCTACGTGGCCTTTTTCAGAGCCTACGGGCTTTACCAAACGGCACGGCACATTCGCCGTATCGAGGAGATCTTCCTCGTTATGAAGGCCATTAGCTTCGCAGTTGTCATTTTGATGGCTGCAACTTTTTTTTATCGCGGGTTTTCCTATTCCCGTATTTACCTGATCATCCTGTGGATTTTTTCCATTCTGTTCGTAAGCGTATCCCGCTATGTTTTGATTCAGCTGGAGTATCGCCGCAAAGTTCAAAAAAAAGAGCTTGCCCGGGTTTTGCTGGTGGGTGCCAACCGCAATACCCGGAGCATTATCCAGTGGGCCCGGAATAACCCCCACTACGGCCGTGAAGTGATCGGCGTATTGGCGCGGGAAAGTTCTCTTGTGGGCAAACATCTTGAAGGCATTTCCATTTTGGGGAAAGTGGATCAATGTGAATCCTTTATCCACAGCCTTAAGCCGGATGAAGTGACGGTGCTGGATAATTATTTTCCGCGGGATCGTATTGCGGACCTTGCGGCCACGTGTGAAGATTTAATGATTGATTTTAAAATCGGAGCGGATTTTTACGGCCTTCTTTCCCGAAACGTGGATGTGGAATATATCAGTACCGTGCCGCTTTTAGGATTTCGATCTCTTCCACTTGATGACTTTTGGAATCGTCTTGCGAAGCGCATGTTCGATGTGGTCGTGAGTGCGGCGTTGCTTCTTTTGACTTTACCGGTCTGTCTCGTGATTATTTTGGCGATTAAGTTTGATGACCGGGGACCGATTTTTTATAGGCAGCAGCGTATGGGGCGGGATCAAAAAGTCTTCGGCCTGTTAAAATTCAGGACGATGGCTGTGGATGCCGAGCGGCAGACCGGTCCGGTTTGGGCCAAGGCCAATGACCAGCGAAGGACGCGAATGGGAAATTTTTTGCGGCGGTGGAATCTGGATGAATTTCCCCAGTTCTGGAATGTTTTGAAAGGGGATATGAGCCTTGTGGGCCCGAGGCCTGAACGCCCGCATTTTGTCACTCAGTTCCGCCAGTCTATTCCACGTTATATGGCGCGGCACAAAATCAAGTCCGGAGTGACCGGCTGGGCCCAGGTGAATGGTTACCGCGGGGATACCTCGATTCAGGAGAGGATCAAGTATGACCTTTACTATATGGAGAACTGGTCGCTTTTGTTTGACATTGAAATTTTGATCATGACTTTGTTTGCTTTTAAAAACGCTTACTAAAGAGACAGGAGACACGAGACAAGGGACAACAGACCGGCGACCTCGTTTTTTGTTTGGTCGCTAGTCCCTGGTCTGGGGTCTCTAGTCGGAGAGATAAAAATGGATAAAGCACCTGTGTCGGTTGTGATTATTGCGAAGAATGAAGAGAAACGTCTTGAGGATTGCCTGAAAAGTGTTTCGTGGGCAGCCGAAATTGTCGTGCTGGATGATATGAGTATCGATAAGACTGTGGAGATTGCCAAGCGGTATACGGATAAAATTTTTCAGCGGGCAATGGATATTGAAGGCCGGCAAAGAAATTTTGCGTATGAAAAGGCAACCCAGCCGTGGGTTTTGAGTCTTGACGCCGACGAACGGGTAACGCCCGAGCTAGCTGTAGCGATCCGCGGCGCGTGCACTCAGTCGAACGGAAATTTTATCTGCTACTCGATTCCGATTAAGACATTTATCGGCAATTGCTGGATCCGCGGGGCGGGATATTATCCGGCTCCGAAGACGCGCCTTTTTAGAAAAGGAAAATTTCGCTACGAAGAGGCACGGGTGCACCCGCGTGCCATTTACGAAGGCGCCTGCGGAAGGCTTGAAGGCGACATCCTTCACTATTCCTGTGCTAATCTGGAACAGTGGATCGGCAAATTTAACCGTGAGACCACGCTTGAAGCTGAAAAGTGGGTGAAGGACGGACGGAAAGTAACGCTCTTTTCGTCTTTAAGAAAAACGTGCGATCGATTTTTGAAAAATTATTTTCTTAAAAAAGGCTGGCAGCACGGCTTTATGGGGTACCTCATGTCCGTTTTTCACGGACTTTATCAGCTGCTCACATACGCAAAATACCGGGAGATGAAAAACTTAGCGTTAAGGGATAAGCGTTAAGCGAAAATAATGAGAAAACTTGTATTTATCGACCGCGACGGGGTGGTCAATGTGGATCCTATCGGAGACTACGTCAAAAGGTGGGAAGATTTTAAATTCGAAGAAGGTGCCCTGACGGCCCTCAAAAAAATTTGTGACCGGGGCTTTGACATCATTCTAATTTCCAACCAAGCGGGGATTGGAGACGGGGTCTACCCAGAATCCGCTCTCTGGGATATCCACGAAAAGATGCTTCAGGTTTTTCGTGAGCACAAGATTAAAATTTTTTCAACTCAGTACTGTCTTCATGGAAAAAATGCAGGATGCGACTGCCGCAAACCTCAAATCGGGCTTTTTAAAGAAGCCGTTAAGGGTATTTTCTATGATCCCAGTCAAACTTTTTTTATCGGGGATAAATCCTCGGATGTCGAGGCGGGCAAGCGATTTGGAATCCGTACCATTTTTGTCCGTACCGGGCACGGGATGCACGACGAACCTAAGCTTAAAGGTGATTTGCGTCCTGATTTTATCGCCAATAATTTAAAAGACGCGGCGGAGCTTCTTGCCCCGTGAAAATCTTTATTTATTACGGCTCGGCAGGGCACGGGCATCAAAAAGTGGCGGAAGTGATTGCTCAGGCTTTTCTTACGCGGGGGATCAAGCCGGAAGAAATCAGAAATCAAGACGCCCTGCAGAAAGCCTCTCCTTTTTTCCGCCGATCCTACCCCGCCATTTATTTTTGGACGGTTAGGGATCTTCCCAAAGTTTGGGGATGGTTTTACGAGATCTTTGACAAACCTCGAGTTTACTCCATCGTCCGGCCTTTCAGGCGGCTGCTTAACCAAATTGAAGGGCAAAAAATGCTTGCCGAGGTCCTGCGGGAGCAGCCGGATTTCATTATCTGTACCCACTTTCTTCCGGCCGAGGTTTTTGCCGAGGCCAAACGGCAGGGAAAAATCCGTGCAACCGTGATGACGGTCATTACTGACTTTTTCCCGCACGCTTTTTGGGTGAATGAGGGAACGGATTACTATTGGGGCATGTCGGACGAGACGAAGGATAACCTTAAAAAAAGGGGAGTCCCCGAAGACCGGATTATTGCGGGCGGCATCCCGGCTGACCCGGTCTTTAAACCTTCCGGACGCAAACACGAGATTTTAAAAAAGTGGGGGTTTTCAACTGAACGTTTTACCTTACTGCTCACAAGCGGTAGTTTTGGCCTGGCGCCGCACGGTGAAGTTTTAAAGTCCCTCGCTGAATTTTCGGACCGCATCCAGTGTTTTGTGGTATGCGGGCGGAACCAGGCCTTGCAAAAGCAGCTCGAGGCTGAATCGTTTGGTTTCCCGGTGAAAGTGTTTGGCTTTATTGATTTCATGCCGGAATTAATGGAAGCCGGCGACCTTTTGATTGCCAAGTCCGGCGGGGCCACGACGGTGGAGAGTCTTGCTAAGGAAATCCCAATGGTTGTTTTTCAACCTATTCCGGGGCAGGAGTTGCGAAATGCCTCGCTGCTTAAAAATTATTCGGCAAGTTTTTTTATGGAAAAGCCCGAACAAATCCGCCTCATTTTGCAGACGATTTTTAAGAATCCAAAAATCATTGAAGATAAAAGGAAAGCAATGCGCTTACTTGCTAAGCCCAATGCCGTGGATGATTTGGTGAGCTTTGTATTAAAAAGCGTGCGAAAGGTTGATTAATATGAAAAAGAATCAAACGGGGAGCACTGAGCCAGCCATGTTTTTAAAATATTTGAAGGAAGAGGGGATCGATGAAATTTATTTGCCCTCTGAGCAGAAAAGGGGACAGGTACAGAACACCAAAGACGTACCTGTCCCCTTTTCTTCCCCGCAAAACACTGCGCTGTCCGTTAAAGACCAGCTTCTCCAACTCCGTGAAATGGTTCTTCAATGCACGCTTTGTGATGAGCTTGCAAAAACCCGCAAAAGTGTTGTTTTCGGAGCAGGCAACATTAAGGCTCAGCTTGTCTTTGTGGGGGAGGCCCCGGGGCGGGATGAAGATCTCCAGGGGCTTCCGTTTGTCGGAAGGGCAGGGCAGCTTTTAACAAAAATTATCGAGTCCATTGACCTGGACCGAAAGCAGATTTTTATTTGTAATGTCCTCAAGTGCCGTCCTCCCGGGAACCGGCCTCCTCAGCCAAAGGAAGTGCTCAATTGCCAGCCCTACTTAATGAAGCAGCTTGAACTGATTCAGCCCAAAATTATCTGCGCCTTAGGGACCTTTGCTGCCCAATTACTTCTAAAGACCGGGCAGCCGATATCCCAGCTTCGCGGTCGCTTTGTTGATTACCCGGATCCTAAGATAAAAGCCAAGATCATTTGCACCTTTCACCCCGCGTATCTTCTGCGCAATCCAGCCGAGAAGCGCAAGGTCTGGGAAGACATGAAAATGATTAAGAAAGAGTTGGAGATGATTAAGGGGCAGGAGACAGGAGACAAGAGACAAGAGACGGGGGACAGGAGATAACGGGTATAAGAAATGATTGCAGGACAGAAGAAGATATCTAATTTCAAAGATTTAAGAGTGTGGCAAGAAAGCATTAACCTTGTTAAAGAGGTATACCAACTCTGTGCAACATTACCCAAAGAAGAACTTTACGGTCTTGCCAGTCAGATGAAACGAGCAGCGGTATCTTTGCCGTCTAATATTGCTGAAGGCAACTCGCGGCAACATCGTGCAGAATTTCGACAGTTTGTTTTTATTGCTATTGGCTCTCTAGCCGAGTTAGAAACCCAACTTATTATAGCGTTGAACTTATCCTTTGTCCGTGAGGCAGAAGTAACACCAATTATTGAAAAAATTAATCATTTGCGGGCTATGCTTCTGACTTTGGGGAGAAAACTTTAATGGAACCGTCTCGTGTCTCCTGTCTCGTGTCTCCTGTCTCCTCTCCCTTGCCCCTTGCCCCCTCTACGTTGTGTGCAGAGGTGGCGGTTCCGCTTCCAATTTCCGGGCTTTTTTCTTACATCATTCCTCCTGAGTTTGAAGAGAAAGCCAGGATAGGGGTTCGGGTGCGCATCCCCTTTAAAAACAGGGAAATGATCGGATATCTTGTCAGCAAGAATGAAGCCAGTGAATCCCTGCGCTTAAAGCCATTGCTTGCTGTGTTGGATGAACAGCCCGTGATTTCGTCCTGCATCCTGGAACTTACCCGTTGGATCAGCGGGTATTACGGGTGCTCCTGGGGCGAAGCCATTGAGAATGCGCTTCCGCGGTGGGTCAAATACGGAAAACAGGCGGAGCGGGCACTGGGCAAAGAAAAAAAAGAAGAGCCGCTTGTAGGCGGTAAAGAGGATCTGATTTTATCCAAAGATCAAGCCCGTGCGATGCAAGTGATTGATAAGGAACTGGCGTCGCTTGAGGCCAAACCCATTCTTTTATTTGGCGTGACAGGAAGCGGTAAAAGCGAAATTTATATTCGGATAATCCGGGAAGTGCTGAAAAACAATAAATCCGCGATCTGCCTTGTGCCCGAGATCGCGCTGACGGAACAGCTGCGAAGATTTTTTCTTCACCATTTTGGAAATCAACTTGAAATTCTGCACAGTAAATTAAGTGATAGCGACCGTTTTCTAGCCTGGAAGCGGCTTGAGCGAGGGGATAAACGCGTGGTTCTGGGGCCGCGTTCCGCGGTCTTTGCTCCGGTTCCCAATCTTGGGCTTATTTTAATCGACGAGGAGCACGAAGGGTCCTACAAACAGGAGACTGTTCCCCGGTATCATGCTCGGGATGTGGCGATACGGCGGGCCCGAAATGAAAATGCGCTTTTAGTGATGGGGTCGGCAACGCCTTCGCTTGAAGTCATGCACCAGGCGGATACAGGTAAGATAATCCGCGTTGATTTAATGACGCGGATTGACGACAAAGCCATGCCCGAAGTCCGGCTCATTGATTTAAAAGGAGTTTCCGGAAATAAAAGGGCCGTGATTTTGACCTCGCAACTCGCGCAGGAAATCGAAAAGAACCTGGTGCGAAAAGAAGGGACGATGCTTCTTTTAAACCGCCGGGGGTTTTCAACGCATATTCACTGCCCTAAATGCGGAAGCGTGGAGACTTGCATCTCCTGCCAGGTGTCGCTTACCTTTCACCAGGAAGACGAAATGCTTTTGTGCCATTATTGTAATTTCCACAAACCCATTCCGGAAGCCTGCTCGACCTGCGGAGCCGATCTGCTCCGGTTTGCCGGCTTCGGAACGGAAAAGGTAGAGAGTGAAGTTGCAAGCCGCTGGCCGCAGGCACGCATTGCGCGGCTTGACGCCGATAGTGTTCGAAAACGCGGCTCCCACGAGGAAATTTTAAAAGCGTTTCGCGAGCGGCAAATTGATATTTTGATTGGAACCCAGATGATTGCCAAGGGGTTTGACTTCCCTCACGTCACGCTTGTGGGCGTGATTCTGGCTGATGTGGGGCTTGTGCTGCCGGATTTTCGTTCGTCAGAAAGAACTTTCCAGTTATTGACCCAGGTTGCGGGTCGTGCCGGAAGGGGAAACCAGCCCGGTCGTGTCCTGATCCAAACATTTTCGCCGGATCACCCAAGTGTCCGGTTTGCAAAGCGGCATGATTACCTTAGTTTTTATCGGGACGAAATGCCTTCCCGCCGCGAGTACCGCTATCCGCCTTATCAGCAGCTGGTCAATTTTATTGTCCGCGCCCGCGAGGAAAATAAAGCATATTTATTTGCCCGGTCTTTAAGGGATTTATTGAACGAAACCTTAAAAGGGGGACTGTCCCCTTTATTGGCGACGCTTCCCGCCGGGGACGTCGAAATCATTGGTCCGGCCCCGCTTCCTTTTTACAAACTGCGCGGCCATTACCGCTGGCATGTCATGATCAAAGGGCCGTTTCAAGCGTACGATTTGTCGCAGCTTTGGGCCGCGGTGAGTAAACTTAAAAGACCGTCAGGCGCTCAGATGGCCATTGACGTGGATCCTTTGAATATCCTTTAAATGCGCGTGCGTAAACCGGGCGCCGTCGTGCGCCATGAAAGCTCAGCCATTTAAAACATTTCAACGTGTTCCCGCACGGTACCCGGTACTGTTTTACCCGCGGTCGCTTACTACAGTTTAACGTCTCCCGCCGGACGGCGTGCGGTAAACGCATTCCTTTTTGGGCGTAAAAAGGATAAGCGGTATATTCGCATTGAGTAAGAGAGTAATAACGGTATTGGGTTTCAACAGGAGAAACGAATGATGGCAGTAAATAGAAAACAGTTACATGAAAGACTCTGGGCGGCGGCGGAACAACTGCGGGCGAATTCCGGTCTTAAACTCAATGAAATCTCCGAACCTATCCTTGGGCTTATTTTTCTCAAATTTGCGGATGTTAGATTCAAACGAGCTCAAACCAGTATGGTTGCAGAGCGGCAAGCGACCTATTCCACTCGCCAGCGGTCCGTCACCCCCGATCACTACAAATCAAAAGGGGTTCTGTATCTCCCAGAGATTGCCGGCTACTCGTATTTAATGAATCTTGCCGAAGGTAAGAATATTGGCAAGGCGGTCAACGAGGCGATGAAAGCCATTGAAGCCGAAAACAGCGATCTTGCCGGTGTCTTGCCGCAGGACTACACCTCGCTCCATAAAAAAGCGGATGAAAACAACAAAATCCTGATCACCCTTCTCAAAAACTTCAATCAAATCCCCGACGATATTGAGGGCGACGCCTTCGGTGAAATTTACGAATATTTTCTTGGGGAGTTTGCGCGTACAGAAGGCGCGAAAGGGGGCGAGTTCTTTACCCCGCAATCCATTGTAAAACTGCTCGTCGAGATTATTGAACCTTATCACGGTCGTATTCTTGATCCTGCCTGCGGAAGCGGCGGCATGTTTGTGCAGTCGGCCAATTTTGTGAAGTCTCATTCCAATAAGAAAACACAGGTGATGAACGAAGTCGCGCTTTATGGTCAAGAAAAAGGCACAAGTAATATTCGGACAGCCAAAATGAACCTCGCCATTCACGGCTTGTCCGGCAAAATTGCGGAAGTGAATTCATTTTATGAAGATGCCTTTAATCTGGCCTTTTGCAGGTTTTTATGAAATTAACCTCTTTAATCACAATAGGTTAAGTAATTTTGTTTCAATCGCCTTTGCGCAGGGATCGAAGGGAAATTCAGCACCCCTTTCGGAGGGCTTGATTTCCCTAGAAAGCTTAAAAAATGGTTGCCCCTTAAGGGTGGAAAAACCTGCAAAAGGCCAGCTTTAATAGTGTCGGCACATTTGATTTTGTGCTCGCCAATCCCCCGTTTAATGTCAAAGGCAAAGACAAAAACAAGCAGATCGTGATTGATCCGGCCCGTATCAAGGGAGACCCGCGCTACAACCTGGGTTTGCCCCTGACCGGAAAAAATGAGATCAGCAACGCCAATTATCTCTGGATGCAAATGTTCGCCAGCGCCTTAAACCCGAAAGGGCGGGCAGGTTTCGTCATGGCTAATTCTGCCAGTGACGCGGGTAATAAAGAAAAGGAAATCCGCAAAAAGATGATCGATGCCGGAATGGTAGACGTGATTGTGTCGGTAGGCACGAATATGTTTATGAATGCGACTCTATCTTGCACCCTCTGGTTTTTTGATAAGCGAAAAAGCGGTGCCGAAAGGAAAAATAAAATCCTTTTCATTAACGCCCAGGATATTTTCACGCCCATTGACCGTGCACACAGCACTTGGACGGATGAGCAGATCCAGGAAATCGCCTCGATCGTCCGTCGGTACCGTAAAGAGGAAGGAGAGAGGAAATATGCAGACATCAAGGGCCGATGCAAAATAGCAACGCTGGAGGAAGTGCACGCCAATGACGACTCGCTCAATCCAGGGCGGTATGTCGAGATCGTCGAAAGAGAAATGAGCGATGTGGATTTTGAAGCGCGTATAAATGAGCTTATGAGTGAGTTCACAAATCTCACTTCTGAAGCCCATAAGCTTGAAAATAAAATCACTGAGGATTGGAGAAAGATTTTATGAAGAATAAAATTATCGTGTCAGGCAAAGCGGAGTACGGAGCGCTGTTGGGAAAGATAGCTGAAATTATTGCCGGGGCTCGGGCAAAAATTGTCCGCGATATTGATACAACGCAAGTTTATGCTTATTGGTTTATCGGCAAAACGATTGTTGAGCATGAACAAGGCGGCAGGCCCAGGGCAGAGTACGGACAACAGACGCTAATCAATTTGTCGCGCGATTTGACCCATCGTTTTAGAAAAGGTTTTTCGGTAGATAACCTTCAGAATATGCGTCGTCTTTTCATCGAGTTCCCGAATATCTCAAAGATTTACGGGACAGCGTCTCGTAAATCCGAAACGAAGACGGTCATCAAAAAATACGAGACGATGTCCCGTACTTTATCCTGGTCGCATTACTGCGAGCTATTGAAGGAAGATAACCCGAGCGCCCGCGCGTTTTATGAGATCGAGTCTGCCAAAAGCAACTGGTCTATGCGGGAGCTAAGACGGCAGATGGACTCCATGCTGTACGAACGGCTTTGTTTGAGTAAAAACAAGAAGAAGGTGAAAGAGCTGTCTCATAAGGGGCAGATCATAGAAAAACCTGAGAACGTTGTAAAGGATCCGTATATTCTGGAATTTTTGGGGCTCAAGGAAGAGACGGAGTACACCGAGAGTCAGCTTGAACAGGCAGTCATAGATAAACTCCAGCATTTCTTGCTTGAGATGGGCAAGGGGTTTACATTTGTTGCCCGCCAGAGGCGCATCACTATAATCAACCGGCATTATTTTATAGACCTTGTGTTGTATAACCGGTTTTTGAAGTGTTTTGTGTTGGTTGATTTTAAACGAGGCGAGCTGACGCACGCCGATGCTGGACAGATGAATTTTTATCTGAATTATTTTAGAGAAAATGAAACCGCCGAAGGCGAAAACCCGCCGATCGGTATCATTCTGTGTTCCAAGAAAAATACGGTGTACTCCAAATATGTGCTCGGCAATTTAAACAATAAGATATTCGCGTCAAAATACAAGCTGACTCTACCGACGGAGAAGGAGCTCAATAGAAGGTTGCGTATTGAAAAAAAATAGGCTAGACGATGGAAGTGAGGTGGTTACAAAATGTAACCAACTGAAAATGCAACTAATCGCCCGCGAAGGCGGCCACGTGGCCGGCAAAGCCCGCGCTGAGATTGAAAAACAGACTGGAGAAAGTGTGATTACTGGTACACGCTCACACGCGCTCCCAGAGAAGACTGTCAGAAGACCAATTCGAAAAATTAAAAAGGTTTTGTAGGTGATTATGGCGACGGTTTGGACGACGAAAAAGTTATCTGATTGCGTTTCATTTAGGACCGGAAAACTAAATTCAAACGCTGCGGTAGAAAATGGCGAGTACCCTTTTTTTACCTGCTCGCAAGAAATATACAAAACGGACAAATGGGCGTTTGATACGGAGTGTGTGTTGCTGGGCGGAAATAACGCAAGCGCAATTTATCCAATATTCTATTACAAAGGTAAATTTAATGCGTACCAGCGCACATATGTGATAGAGCCAAAAGGCCACAATCAGATCCGTTTTTTTTATTATCTTATTCTAAGGAAACTTGATGAGTTAAAAGACAAGTCAACTGGAGCTGCGACAAGATTTTTAACAATAAAAATATTACATAATATTGATGTGTCACTTCCCGATGTTCCAACCCAAACTCGTATTGCCTCTGTCCTCTCCGCCTACGACGACCTGATTGAAAACAACGAAAAGCGCATCAAGGCGCTCGAGGAAATGGCGCAGCTTCTTTATACCGAGTGGTTCGTAAAATTCAAATTCCCCGGCCACGAAAAAGTCAAAATGATCGACAGCAAAACTGAATATGGCGTTATCCCTGAGGGATGGGAGTTTGTGTCATTATTTGATCTCACTTCAATTTTGAGTGGGGGAACGCCCAAAACAGATGAATCAAAATATTGGAATGGGGAAATAAAATTTTATACACCAAAGGACGCTATTGATAGCCCCTATGTAATTGAAACAGAAAGAACCCTTACCAAGGTTGGTCTTGAAAGGTGCAACAGTCAGTTGTATCCTCAAAACACTGTTTTTATAACGGCAAGAGGCACTGTAGGAAATGTGAATTTATCTGGTGAAAACATGGCAATTAATCAATCCTGCTATGCGTTAATTGGTTCACAATCCATAGATCAATACTTCTTATTTATTTCGATTAAAAACGCCGTCATACAATTAAAGTCGAAAACACATGGGGCTGTTTTTGCCACCATTATCATCGATACTTTTAAGCACATCAAGGTAGTGAAGCCGACAGCTGAAACAATGCAAGCGTTTAGCAAATTAGTCGACCCCATCTTTAAAAAAATTCTAGTAATACAGAAAAAAAATCAAGTATTATCTAAAATCCGCCACCTTTTAATTCCCCAGCTGGTGACGGGGAAGCGTAGGTTGAAGAAAACATAATGAAAAATGCTTATCATGGCAAATTACGGGTGGGGCCGTGTCGTGTAGAGACGCATTGCAATGCGTCTCTACAGACAAACAGGCGAATTAAACAATATGCCGTCGCAGGATGAACCGGCTAAAAAATTTCGTAATAAATACCGTGTAGAGTCCACGCGTTTGGGGGGTTGGGATTATTCATCTTCTGGGACGTTTTTCATCACGATTTGCACCAAAAATAGGGAGCATCATTTCGGTGAGATTATGGACGGGAAAATAAAATTATCAAAAATTGGCGACATCGTGGCAAAGGAATGGCAAAACACAAATATAATTCGACCGAATGTGAAAATTGATGAATGGGTCATTATGCCGAATCATTTGCATGGAATTATTATCGTGAAAGCGGACCGTGTAGAGACGCATTGCAATGCGTCTCTACGTAACCCACAAAAAACAAACCGATTTGGTCCACAATCAAACAATTTAGCATCTATTATTCGTGGTTTTAAGGGCGCAGCAACAAAGAATATTCATATGGCAGGCTTTTGTGAATTTGCCTGGCAGCCGTGATTTTATGATCACATCATTCGTACCGGCGACGAACTAAACCGTATCCGTACCTATTTTGTAAATAATCCAATGCAGTGGGAAAATGACAAAAATAATATAGAAAATTTGTATATATAACCGTATGCTGCCCATGAATCCATTCAGCGAAAATAATCTAGTCGAGCAAACCGTCATCAAACTTATCAAAGGAGTTTGGGCGGATGACGCCTGCCATATCGACGCGTACAAGGACGTGGACGATTTAAAATTGGGGCGGGCGCATCGCGGAGAAGTGGTGCTTAAGAAGTTTTTATTGCCGGCTCTCCAGAAACTAAATCGAGATCTGCCTGCCGAATCTATAACGCAGGCAATGGAGATGCTCACCCGCGACCGATCCAACTTAAGCCTTGTTAAGGCCAATCAAGAGATCTACAAGCTTTTACGGGATGGCGCGAATGTGAATGTGCCTCGAGAAAATGCCGAGGCGGAAACCGAGAGGGTTAGATTCCTTGATTTTGATAAGCCTGCCAATAATCACTTCCTTGCCGTCTCTCAGTTTTGGGTGGTGGGTGAGATGTACACCAGGCGGCCTGATGGGGTGCTTTTTGTAAATGGCATTCCGCTTGTTTTACTCGAGCTCAAGGCATCGCACAAAAGCCTGGTCGATGCGCACCGCGACAATATCCGCGATTACAAAGACACTATCCCCAAACTGTTTTGGTACAACATGGGGATTATTATCTCTAACGGCATTGAAAATAAATTGGGTTCGCTGACTGCGCCTTTTGAATTTTTCAATGAATGGAAAAAAGTTGTGAGTGAAGAAGATACAGCTAAAACCGACTTGGCTACTATGATTCGCGGCGTATGTGACAAAAGGCGTATGCTCGATATTTTTGAAAACTTTGTGCTTTTTGATGAGTCTAAGGGCGAAGTTAAAAAGATCCTTCCCCGGTATTTTCAATACTTTGGTGTCAATCGCGCCTTTGAAAATGTGATCAAGCGCAAAGATTTGCACGGAAAGCTGGGCGTGTACTGGCATACGCAAGGCTCTGGTAAGTCGTATTCGATGGTGTGGCTCTCACAGAAAGCCCTGCGTAAACTTACCGGCAATTTTACCTTTGTGATCGTAACGGACCGAACGCAGCTTGATGACCAGGCCTACAAGAACTTCGCGACTGTCGGCGCAGTATACGAGAAAGAAGTGCGTGCGGAAAGCATCGCCCACTTAAAGGATCTTCTTGAGCAAGATCATCGTCAAATATTTACGACCATTCAAAAATTTCAGGACATCACCGGAGCTATATCCAAGCGTTCGGATATTATCGTAATGACAGACGAAGCGCACCGCACCCAATACGACCGTATGGCGCTGAACATGCGCAAAGCCCTGCCCAATGCGTCGTTCATTGGGTTTACCGGCACACCCCTTATGGCCGACGGCGAAGCGGAGACGGTAAGAACCTTTGGCGATTATGTTTCTGTTTATAACTTTGGTCAGTCGGTTGCCGATGGCGCCACAGTGCCGCTTTATTATGAAAATCGTGTGCCTCGGCTCAAAAACGTGAATGAGAATCTGGAGGAACAGTTAGGGCAACTGATGGACCGGTACGATCTGGATGAAGACGAAGAGGAGAAATTGGAACGGGAGTATTTTAATTTTTATGAAATTGTTACGCGCGAGGATCGCTTAAATACAATTGCGCGCGATATTGTCGAGCATTATGTGGGGCGCGGTTATAACGGTAAGGCGATGGTGGTTTGTATTGATAAAAAAACGACTTTCCGGATGTATGACAAGGTGAAGAAGGAATGGGAGCGATATATTGCCAAGTTGCGGATGGATCTTTCACGCGCCAAGGACGAGCGCGAACATGAAAAAATATTGGCGAAACTGGAACGGCATGAAAATGTTGATATGGCGGTCATGGTGAGCTTGGGCGGCAACCAAAATGAGATCGCTGATATGGAAGAGTTTGAAATCGATATAAAACCGATCCGCGAACGGATAATCAAAGAGGATCTGGAAGAAGAGTTTAAAAAGGCAGATAGTGATTTGCGTATTATTTTTGTGTGCGCGATGTGGATGACAGGTTTTGACGTGCCTAATCTTTCCACGCTTTATCTCGATAAGCCCCTCAAAAACCATACCCTAATGCAAACAATTGCCCGCGCGAACCGCGTGGCGGATGAGGGTAAGAAAAACGGTTTGATCGTGGATTATATCGGCGTATTCAAGAACATCGAACGCGCCTTGGCTTTGTATGCCGCCAGCGGGATCGATGAGGACGAAATTATCCGAAGCAAGGATGAATTGATCAGCGATTTGAAGAATACGCTGCGGACGGTCAAAGAGTTTCTGAACAGCCAGCAGATCGCGCTTGCGCCTTTGCTTGAAGCTCCCAGTGATCAGAAATTGTTACTTTTAGAAAGATACGCCAACATAATCATTGCCGAGCAGGAAAAAAAGAAGAAATTTTTGAATCTCTCGAGTGATTTGCAAAACGTCTATCGTTCTGTATTGCCTGACCCAATCGCGGAAGATTATTACCAGGAAGTGACCGCTGTTCGGGTGCTGGCCTCTCGTATTCGTGATGTGGGCTCAAGAAGCGTGGATGTTTCTCAGGTTAAAAAGGATTTGGAAGACTTGCTGGATAAGTCGATCCAGGCCGGGGAGTACGTGATATCCGCGCACAAAAAAATCAAAGATTTGAGTATGCTTGATGCCGATGCTTTGCAGGCATTTTTTGCGGGACTGGAAAATAAGAATTTGCAGGTGGAGGCGATGTCCGCCGAGCTTGAAGAGAAGATAAAAGAGATGGTGAGACGCAATAAGAAACGCGCCAGGTTTATGGAGCGCCTAGTTTCGCTCTTGCAGGAATATAACAGCGGCGCGCATGATGTCGATCAGCTTTTTGAGAGTCTCGTGGCATTGGCAAAGGACCTGAACGAAGAGGAGCGGCGTGCGGCAAAAGAAAATATGAGTGAAGAAGAATTGGCCATTTTTGATTTGCTCATCAAAGAAAATCTCAACCCGGTCGAAGTTGCTAAAATCAAAGGCGCGGCGCATGAACTTCTTTTAAATCTTAAACCGCTTCTTGTGCCCCATTGGAGAGATTTTGAGACAAACCGCTCAGGTGTGAAGGTTACAATATCCGATTTTTTGCTTGAAGCGCTGCCTGAGCCAACCTACACAGAAAAAGACTGCGAACTTAAAGGCGTTGAAGTCTATAACTTTGTCTACGAACATTACCAAGACGCCAACAGCTTAGTTTGTGCTTAAACAAAACGTGTTAGGCACCCAATGCCATGAAATGGGATGTGCATCCTTAAATAGCGTGGCGCTAGGCACTATAAACGGATTATGGTAAAATTTTGTTGAGAGGTTAGAAATGGCACTGCTGAAAGTTCGTACCTACCCCGATCCTATTTTAAAGAAAAAGGCTGAGCCGCTTGACACGTTTGGCCCCACCGAGCAGAAGCTTTTTGATGATATGATCGAAACAATGTATGTGGAGGATGGCGTGGGGATTGCCGCGCCTCAAATCGGCGTTTCCAAGCGTATCTTCATTGCCTGTCCCACCATGAAAAGGGGGGAGGAGTTTGTCGTGGTGAACCCGGAAATTCTTGAAGCCAAAGGGCACGAAGTGGGAGCGGAAGGCTGCCTGAGTTTGCCCGGGGTTTCAGGAGACATTCCCCGGGCTAAAAAGGTCAGGTTCCGGTTTCATGACCGTGCCGGGAAAGTTCAGGAAATGGAAGTGAAGGATTTATTTGCCCGAATCATTCAGCACGAGCTCGACCACCTGGACGGCATTTTACTGATTGACCGGGTGGATTTTAACCAACGCCAGCAGATTTTAGCCCAGTACCAAACCCTTTAGGCTACCGGCTTTCATGACCCTTGTTTTCTTTGGCTCTTCTGAATTTTCTCTGGCCGCGTTAAAAGCCTGCCTTGAATCCCGCCAGCAGGCGGCGCTGGTGATAACGACTCCGGATCAAAAAAAAGGACGCGGACTCAAACTTGCCCCAACCGTTGTCCGCGAGTTCTGCACCGAAAAAGGCATCAGGGTAGAAGCCCCGGAAAGTTTAAAAGACGCCGCGCTCATTGAGCGAGTCAAAAGCCTTAAGCCTGATCTTTTTGTCGTATCTTCCTACGGGAAACTGATTCCTTCTGCCTGGCTCAATATTCCGTCCCGTTTCGCGCTTAACGTGCATCCTTCACTCCTTCCCAAATATCGAGGGGCTGCGCCGATTAACTGGCCCATTATTAACGGGGATACCCAAACAGGCGTCTCCATTGCCGAAGTCACGAGCAAGCTGGATAGCGGCGATATTTTTTATCAGGAAGTTGTGCCGCTTGATTTCTGTATAGACGCTGAAAATCTCGAACGCCTTTTGGCGATAAATTCCGGCAAAGCCCTTAAAACGGTTTTTGAGAAAATCGACAACGGAACTTTGAGCCGGACTCCGCAGGAGGAGTCCCTTTCTTGCTACGCCAGAAAATTAACCAAAGAAGACGGGCGACTTTCTTTCAAGGATCCGGCAGCGAAACTCGACCGGCTCATTCGCGGGCTCAAGCCCTGGCCGGGAACTTACCTTGAGTTCGGCGGAAATCCTTTGATTATTGTCGAAGCTGAAGTTGTTCTTCCGAACACCGCCGCGGATCCGGGAACGCTGCTTGAAATTCACCGCGAAGGATCGGTCACGGTAGCAACGGGCGAAGGTAGTTTAAAGATCAAACGCGTTCGTCCTGCGGGCAAAAAGGAAATGTCTGCCGCGGATTTTGTTCACGGACGGCGTCTTAAGCCGGGATCGCTTTTTCAATGAAGGTGCTTCATCTTACCGCCCATTTAAATACCGGCGGAATCACAACGTATATCCTTGGGCTGGTCAAGCCCCTTCACGAGCGTAAAATAGATATTCATGTTGTTTCACGCAGCGGAGCCTTGACGCATGCGTTTCGGGAAGCTGGAGCCGAGACTTTCGAGTTTAACGTCGGAATGAAAAGCGAACTTCATCCCGCGCTTTATGCAACCCTTCCCGCGATCATTAAACTCATTCGCAAAAAACAAATTGACTTAATCCACGCCCACACACGAGTGACGCAAGTCTTAGCCTTTTGGATTCAAAAGCTCATCCGGATTCCTGTCGTGACCACCTGTCACGGGTTTTATCAGAAAAGACTGGGGCGAAAGCTGCTTCCGGCCTGGGGAGACCGCGTCATTGCGATTAGTGATGACGTGCGTGATTATTTGATTTCGGATTTTAACCTTAAAAAAGAAAAGGTGTGTCTGATTTATAACGGTATCGATATTGACACTTTGGATCAAGCTTACCAAAAAGAAGATCCAGGCAAAGCTAAAGCGGCTTACGGATTCAAGCCGCAGGATGTTGTGATCGGAGTGATCGCGAGGCTTGTGAAGGTGAAGGGTCAGGAAAGTCTTATCCGTGCCGTGAATATCCTGCGCAAAGAGTTTCCCGCGGTGCGGCTGCTTTTAGTGGGGGATGGCGAGGATAAGCCCCGGTTAGAAAAACTGGTTCAGGACTTATATCTTGGAGACCGGGTGTTTTTCACCGGAGGGGTACACCAGATTGCAAAGCCGCTTGCCGCGATTGATATTTTTGCCCTGCCTGCTTTGTGGCGTGAAGCCTTTGGACTCAGCATTCTTGAAGCGATGGTGTGTCGAAAGCCGGTCGTTGTGACAAAAACCTGGGCGTTAAGACGGCATCTTGAAGAGGCGGGAGCCGGTATTTTGGTGGACTCCCTCCAAAGCGGAGACCTTGTGAATGGTTTGTCGCGCCTTTTGAACGATCCGAACCTATGCCAAACAATGGGAAAACAGGGCAGGGAACTTGTGCGCAAGCGCTTTTCACTTGACCAGATGGCTCAGGAAATAGCCCGCCTGTACTCGAGTTTATTTTTTTAGTGTCAATCGCCTGAAGATTCATTATAATACGCACTCTTTTTTCAAGATCGAGCAGTCAACCCAAGGAGGAAGACGTGTCTGTCAAAGTTGCGATTAATGGATTTGGAAGAATCGGCAGGCTGGTATTTGC
>Ga0247727_10003118_pt1 | contig 37089 bp, 33 predicted proteins | sample WisWelCaveWW1625_FD_202498 | JGI IMG/M metagenome (GOLD analysis project Ga0247727, IMG submission 202498) | Biofilm microbial communities from Wishing Well Cave, Virginia, United States - WW16-25 | ecosystem: Environmental > Aquatic > Deep subsurface > Groundwater > Cave microbial mat | place...
CGATCGACGATAGCGTCGATGCGGTCTTTCGGCAACAATTCGGTGAGTGGAATGCCGCCGACGGTGGTGAGGCGCGGCAGCGGCACCATATCGTCGCCGTGGCCGCCGAGCACCAGCGCGGAAATATCGCGCACCGAAACATTCAGCTCCATCGAAATGAACGTGCGATAGCGGGCGGTATCCAACACCCCGGCCATACCGAACACGCGATTTGGCTCGAAGCCGCTCACTTTCATCGCGACGTACGTCATGACATCCAGCGGGTTGGTGACGGTAATGATTTTGCATTGCGGCGAGTTGTTGACGACGCTTTCGGTGACGGCTTTGACGATGCCGGCGTTCGTCGCCTGCAAATCGTCGCGGCTCATGCCCGGCTTTCGCGCCAGGCCGGCGGTGATGACGACCAGATCGGAATTTTTCGTGAGCGCATAATCATTCGTCGAGCCGATGACTTTGCAATCAAAACCCTCCACCGGCGCGGATTCCCACAAATCGAGCGCCTTGCCGGAGGGAATGCCTTCGAGAATGTCGATCAATACCACTTCATTCGCCAATCTTTTTTCCGCCAGCCGCAGCGCGGTGGTCGCGCCGACATGGCCGGCGCCGACAACGGTGATTTTCATAAAAACTCCTTTCCTTATTTCACGCTTACTTTTTTTGAAGCGGTTCCAAAAGCGAGTATGAGTACGAGTCTTAAAAATATTGATATCGAATAACAAACACAACTTACAAAACTTCTCCCTCTTTGTCAACTTGAAAATAGCCGAGGCCGTGTCTCAGCAGCGCCCTTTTCCGGGGAAAACTTTCTAACGTTCCCTGGCTATTTACGCTTCACCTGCGCCAAAATCCAATCTCCCAGCACCTGCAAAGCCGTTGGTGAAATTGTCTCTTCGATTTTCGCATACTCCGACGGCGCGCCGGTTGTTGCGGATTGGAAAAGATGGTTCAGTCCCGGCAGCTCGGTAACGGTAAAATTCTTGTTGCCGCCGGCTTTCAGCGCCTTCTCAATCGCGGATAAATTCTCCTTTTTAAAACCAGCGGCAACGCCACAACGCCTTGCTTCCACTCGCCGGTGATCGTCGTGTGATCGTCTTCCAACTTTCCGGCAAAAACACCGAAGATGGATTTGACCTCAATCTTCACGCTGCCGTTTTCAAACGTCACCTCGCTGACCGGAATGCCTTTTGCACCTTGATCCGGGCTGTCCAATGTCGCGGTGAGCTTGCCCTCCGGCGTTTTGGAAATGTTGAACACGATACGCAGCTCGAGGCTTTGCACTTTCAGGACGCCCTGCCAGATGCCTTCGAGGCCTTGCTGAGGGAAAACGGCGAGCGGCGACATGAAAATCATGCCGCCAATCAGCAAAGCGCGAATTTTATTCATAAGTTTTCTCCGAATAATTTTTCAAACTATGATACCCCACTGCGGCAAATTTATTCAGATTTCCAATTGCTCTCTGAGTCGCTCGATGCGCTGCCGGATCTCGCTTTCATCCTTCTCGTGCCATTTGGAAAAAGCCAGCTCGATATAAGTTTGCTGCAGTTGCCGCAGCCGCCACCAGGCAACGATTCCGCGTGTCCACAATATCCGCCATCGCGCGCGCCAGCGGACGCTGAAGCTGAGCATCATCTCCGGCGCAACATACGGATCATCCGGCTTCAATTCACCGGCCAATTGCTCGGCAATGACGCGCGCTTCTTTCCGCCAGGAGAAAACCGCTGCGACCATCACGCCGATGAAAAACGGGCCGTTGATCAAGGCGACGCGAGCCGCCGTTGGCCCATCCTCCCAAAGCTTCTGCGGCGCGAACAAACGCTCCAAAAAGCTTTGCAGTGATTCATTGTTCCACAACGCATGCGCCAGGATCGCCGTCAATAATCCTAAGATCGGCAGCGTTATTTTCAGCCATTTTCGCGATGCTTGCCGGCTCAAGCCAAGCCCGAGGCCGATGAGCGCCGTGTAGGTGGCGTGGCCGGCCAGGCCTTGCAAGACGACACGCAGGAAAAATTGGAAGGTTTGAATCTGTCCGCCGATGTCACGCGCCGGCTCGTAGCGGAAAAAATAACTCGCGTTTTCGGCCATCGCAAAGCCGATTCCCACCATCGCGCCGTAAATGAGGCCGTCGAGCGCATCATCAAACTCATCGGCAGCATAGCGAAAAATCAGCAGCAAAATCGCGCCTTTGGTCAGTTCCTCGGTGAACGGCGACACCGTGTGGGCTTTAACGTTGAAAAAAACCGCGGCGCTGGTGTTGAGCAGCGCCGCAATCGCGGCGCTGACCATGCTGCCCCACAACAGGCCGACGAGCAGCATATGCCAGGGTTCTTTTTCGTTGCGGTCGATCAACGCCACGATCCAGGCGTAAACAAACGCCGCGAGCACGGCGGTTGCCCAGGCCGTGGCCAGCGCTTTGGAATCCTGCGGATGCAGGCTAAAAAGCAGTTCCCCAACCAAATTGATGACGGTGATAAACAACGCGCCGAACACGAAGCCCTGAATGCGATGGACGTTTTTTTCGTAGCCGGGCTGGCGAGTCGCGGCGGTAATTTGCCACGTGGTTCTGAGCGATTGAGTGACGAGTGATTGGAATGTGGATTGCATTAAGCAGGCGTTCGATTAACAAAAAGTACAACTCAAAAGTAACATTCTTAATGACAAAAACAAGCGCTTTGTGTCCTATTTTGTTAAAAACCCAAACTGAGCGATTTGAGCTTGAAATAAAAACCTTTTGGGTGGGATCGGTTTTGTCGTTATATTAGGCAGTAAACAATCATCCATGCATGTCATGCTGGAAGCATTCTCGGGCGCAGTCTTTTTTGTTTTCGAGCCGAGTGCTCGAATTTAAAAAAATCTCCAGATGACATTAAAACCAACCGGAGAAAAACGAACAGATTATGAATCTGCTCATCGCACTTGTTATCGGCTTGGCGGCTGGCGCGCATTCGGCCACGTGGGGCATGTACAAAGACGCCATTTACGAAGGCTTTACGTATCGAAAATATTTTCGCAGCATTATTCTGAGCGGGATTATCGCCGTGGCGGCCGAGTTCATCACCAAACTCGACGTCATGCGCGCCTCCGGCATCATTGTGCTCTACGGTTTGACTTACGTGATCGAGCGCGCCATGCTCGAATTTTACAAAACCTTTTTGCGCGAGGAAGATCAAGCCAAATATTTCATCCCGATGCAGTTTCACGTGCAAGGCAAAATCGTGCACAGCCGGACGAAGCGCTGGTTGATGGCCGCGGCTTACGCCATCGGCGTGACGCTCGTTGTTTTTGGCCTGCATCAATTGCAGCGCGCCAATTTGCAAATCCCCGGCGTCGTCATGGTGTTGATCATCGGAAGCTTCGGCGGCTGGATTTCCGCGTTCGGCGGCGCGTGGAAGGATGCGCCCATTGAGGGATTCGAGCTGTTCAAATTTTTTCGCAGCCCGCTGATCGCGCTGACGTATGCGCTGCTGCTGGCTTGTTTCACGACCAATTATATTTTCATCGCCATGGGCGCGTTGGGCTACACCGTCGGCACGATTGAAACCTACAAAACGTTTTTCTTTCCCAACAAGCCGCGCGGCAAATTCGCCGGCAAGCCGATTCAATTTCCGGAGATGCTCGAACGGCGCCAGAAATTTGTCCCGCTTTACGTGGCGATCTGGCTGGCGGTGATTACAACGTTCGTTATTGCTTTTACCCAATCGCGTGAGGGATTGATTTAGCTTCGAGGGAAGAAATTCAACCAATTGAAGTGGCATTGACCGGTCACTCGCAGTGACCGGTCAATAATTTCAAGAAGGTTTTTCTTTTGCTTTTCTTTGCGCAACCTTAAAGTGAAAAAAAGAAAGGAGCAATCTTGCAATCCAAGACACATTCGCGGCGCGAATTTTTGAAAACGGCTTTGGCGACCACCACCGCGGCTGTCTTCTCTCGCGCTGTTTCCGCAAACAGCCAGCCGGCTGGTGCTGGAGAAAAATCGGCTTCGGCGGTGAAGTTGGGCGTGGCGAGCTACTCGCTGCGCCAATTCAGCCGGTCCGAGGCCATTACGATGATCCAAGAATTGCGCACACCTTTTGTGAACATCAAGTCGTTTCACTTGACTTATGAGAGCACGAAAGAGGAGCTGGCAAGCGGGCGGCAGGAGTTCGAAGCGGCCGGACTGCAGATTGTCGGCGGCGGCGCGATTACACTCAACAAAGATGAGGATAATGACATTCGCAGTTATTTCGAATATGCCAAATCCTGCGGCATGCCGCTGATGGTGATCGCACCGACGCCCGTCGTTCTGCCACGCGTCGAAAAGTTCGTGAAAGCGTACGGCATCAAAGTCGCCATCCACAATCACGGGCTGGAGGATCAGTATTTCCCGTCGCCCTATGAGGCGCTGGAATTGATCAAAAACATGGATGCGCGCGTCGGCCTGTGCATCGACATCGGCCACACGGCGCGCACCGGTGTGGATGTCGTCAAATCGATTGCCGACGCCGGGGCGCGGTTGCTGGACATGCACTTCAAAGACCTGCGTGATCTGAAGGTTAAAGAGAGCCAGTGCATCGTCGGCCAGGGCGCGATGCCGGTAGCCGGGATTTTCAAGCAATTGCTGAAAATGCGCTACCAGGGTTATGTCAATCTGGAATACGAAATCGACGCCGACAATCCGCTGCCGGGAATGAAGGAGTCGTTTGCCTACATGCGTGGCGTGCTGGCGGGGATGGAAGGATAAGATTTTCGGCGACAGAAAAACGACCAAGAAAGTTGAGTGCCTCTATTTTCTTGGGAATTTCCAACTCTTCTAAACTTGACAACGTTCAGTTGACTTGAACAAAAGCAAAGACAGAAAAATGAGAGACAGAAAAATGGAGTTTGGCATCATTGAAGCAAGGTTCAGAGTGGAATAACGGGCCCCGCACCGCGTGGCGCGGCGTCTGCGACAAAGCGCGGTAAACATTTTTCTGCCCTCCATTTTTCTGTCTTTGGAAGAGTCAAATAAACTAGGCGAAAAAATCACTGCAGGGGCAGGCTTTGTGCTCTTTGTGGTGACGTAGGTTTCCGGCTTGTCCGGTTTATGTATTTTTGAGTTAAAAGAACTTGAATGAATGAAGGAAGGAAGGAGAAGGCAATGGCTTTTGCAAATAAAATGAACCGCCGCGATTTTATCAAAACCGCTGCTGCCGGGGCGTTGGCGATGAGTCTGCCGGCGCGGAGTTATGCCCGTATTCTCGGCGCGAATGATCGCGTCAATTTTGCCGTGATCGGCTTGCACGGCCGGGGAGAGGAGCATATCGCCTCCATTGCGGCCTGCAAAAACGCGATGGTCACGCACGTTTGCGACGTCGATATGCGGCAGCTCGACAAGGGAGAACTCAAGACGAAAGAGTTGTTTGGGCAATCCGCCGCCAGAGAAAAAGACATTCGCAGCTTGCTCGAGAAAAAGGAGATCGACGCCATTACCATCGCCACGCCGGAACATTGGCACGCTCCGATGGCGATCATGGGGTTGCAGGCCGGCAAGCACGTTTATGTTGAAAAGCCGCCCAGCCACAATCCGGCTGAAGGAGAAATGCTGATCCAGGCGCAAAAAAAATATGGGAAGCTCGTGCAGATGGGCAACCAACAGCGCTCATCCGAGCACACCATCGAGGCGATGGAGAAGATCAGAGCGGGTGTGATCGGCAAGGCCTATTTTGGCAAAGCCTGGTACAGCAATAATCGGAAATCGATTGGTGTCGGGAAAGAAATTCCAACGCCGGATTATCTGGACTGGGAACTCTGGCAGGGGCCGGCGCCGCGCCGGCCGTACAAAGACAACGTTCATCCCTACAACTGGCACTGGTTCTGGCATTGGGGCACGGGCGAGACGCTCAACAACGCCACTCACGAAATCGATCTTTGCCTCTGGGCGCTGGACGTGAAGTATCCGCACAGCGTGAGCGCCTCCGGCGGGCGCTACCATTTCAAAGACGATTGGGAGTTTTACGACACGATTTTGACCAGCTTTGAGTATGACGACAAGCTGATCACCTGGGAAGGGAAAAGCTGCAACAGCATGTTCTACTATGGCCGGGGACGTGGCGCAACGATTCACGGCACCGAAGGGACACTCTTGATTGATCGAGACGGCTACGAAATTTTCAATAATGCCAATGGAAAAACTTTTGAATATGTCAAGCCCGAGAAAGAGGTATCGCTTGGCGTCACCGGCGGCGGCCCGATGACGGACGCGCACTTTCAAAACTTCATCAATGCAATTGTTGATGGAGAAAAATTGCATGCTCCGATCGCGGAAGGAAACGTCAGCGCCACCATGCTGCACTTGTCCAACATCGCCTGGAAGCTTGGCCGGACGCTGAAGCTGAATCCGTCGAATGGCCATATTCTCAACGACAAAGCGGCGATGAAAAATTTATGGCGCCGGGAGTATGAGCGCGGATGGGAGCCGAAGATTTGACCAAGCTCGTGTCAAAAGTCTCATGAAAAGAGGAGAGATACTCGTCCGTGATGTGTGCGCGGGCTGGAAAGTCCGTGCTCCCAAGCTCCGCATCGGCATCGCCGGCTGCGGCAATATTGCAGGCATCCATGCTGAGGCGATCCGCACATCCGGGAAAGCCGCGCTGGTTGCGGTTTTCAGCCGGAATCTCGAAAAGGCGCAAAAGCTCGGCGAGAAATTCGAAGTGCCTGCTCATAACGATTGGCAGGAATTTATCCACAGCGACGGCCTCAAGGCGGTTTCGATTTGCACGCCCAGCGGCACGCATCTCGATTATGGCATTGATGAAATTCGAATCAGCCGAGGCCCGTGCAAGCGCCGAAGCCCGGCATTTATATGGTCAACAAAGATGTCAACCAGGGCCGTATTAGCATCGGGCACTGGGGCGTCGAGCGTGGCAATCCGGACGAGTTTGCGCTGACGGTGATGAACGATATTTTAGCCGGCTACGACAAAGTGCCGGTGAAATTCACGGACTTCGGCCTGGGCCAAGCGCAACAAATTCCCCTGCGCGATCCGCTGACGCTGGCGCCGATGGCGGAAAGCGGGAAGTGATTGTAAGGGAAAGCCGGCTTGGCGTTCTTTTTGTAAAATTAACGACGCGTTGTTTCATGCAGTTTCTAAAAACCCCCATCGTCGACGACGAATGGCTGGTGCGGGCCGAGCTGAAAACCATGCTGGCCGGCCATCCGGAGATTGCGGTGGTCGGCGAGGCCGCCAACGTCGCGCAAGCCATTCCCTTGATTCAAGACACCCGCCCCGAGGTGATTTTTCTGGATATCCAAATGCCCGGGGCCTCGGGATTCGATTTGCTCGACCAAATCGACGTCTCGGCCAGGATTGTTTTCATCACGGCTTACGACAAATACGCCCTGCGCGCCTTCGAGGTCAATGCGCTCGATTATTTGCTGAAGCCGATCAGCAAAGAGCGCCTGGCGAAAGCCATTCAAAGGCTGGGCACGAACGAGCCGGCGCCTCCGGCGGAGAGCAAAAAAGCCGGCTACGATGACGTCATCTACGTCGTCGTCAACGGCGCGCTCAAGTTTGTCAAATTATCATTGTTGAAATGCATCACCGCGGAGGGCAATTATTCCTACATCGTCTACGCCGACAAGCCCCGTGCGCTCGTTTCAAAAACTTTGCAGGAATGGGAAGAGCTGCTCCCGGAAAAATATTTCGTCCGCATTCACCGCTCGACCATCATCAATTCCGCTCATGTGGAAAAGGTGAAAAAGCGCCAGAACTATTCGCAGGAGGTTTTCGTCAAAGGCATCGAAAAACCGTTCCTCATGAGCCGGCGCTACGCCGCCAAATTGAAACACCTGCTGGCTTCGTAGCTGCGATTAAAATCGCAGTCTTAGAATTCGTTTCCGTGCGCCGTTCAAATTCCGTGAGCGATTGATTTTCGCGGTTGCGCCTTGTCCACGTTGGCAATAGTCGCCTTCAGGCGACTTTCATTTTTGAGCCTGAGAATTTATTCTCAGGCTCAGGCGGTTCATAATTGATCCGTATTTTGGCGTGTACCCACCCATCTTCCTCGTAGAGCTGAAACCCATATTGATCCTTAAACATCAGCTCCAGCCTTTGTTTGAGATTCTCCAGCGAGGCGCCGTGCGCTTCTTCCTTTTTGCCATCGCCTTCGGCAGCTTTGATCAGCTTGCCGGTGTTGGAAACATCGATCGACAAGACCCCGTCATTCAATGTGATAAATACCTCGACCTTAAGCGGCGTCGGGCTGGTTTGCATGCCATACTTGATCGCATTTTCAACCACTGGCTGGAACAGGAACGCGGGCACGGAGCATTTTCTCGCGGCCTCATCGATGTGAAAGGAAACCTCCAAAGAATCATGATAGCGGATTTTTTCAATGTGCAGATAATTGTCGACAGCCTTGATCTCTTCGTCCAGAGAAGCCGCGACTTTGTTGAAATTGAGCAAGGTGTAACGAAAGAATTCCGACAATTCAGTGATCATCTGCCAGGCGCGATCCTTGTCGATCAGAATCATGGAACGGATGGAATTGTGCGCGTTGAACAAGAAGTGCGGATTCATCTGCGAGCGCAGCAATTTCTTAGGCATATTGATTTTGCGCGCTGATCGCATAATTCAACGCGGCAAATTCGAGGGAAAAAACCGAGTGCCGATAAGAAAGCGAAATCCCACTCGTTTCGGTGACGGACTCTTGCAAGATGCCGTCCGGCCCGTTGATTTCCACCGGCTTGTTGAAGATCTTCAAGCTCGTGATCACCACCGGCGGCACGTAATCATTTTTACGGAGGTTTTCCGGATAAAACGCGGTGACGCCGTTGATGCCGCCGAAAAACATTTCGCCGCTGCGAGTTTTCAAAAAAGCATTATAACAAAATTGATTGCTCTGCAAGCCGTTCTCATTATAATATGTTTTGGTTTCCCCGGTTTGAGGATTGAATTTTGCCAGCCCATTGGTGGTGCTCAACCAAAGATTATTTTGCCCGTCCTGCAAAATGCCGTAAATGACATTGCTCGGCAAGCCCTCCTGCATCGTGAATGATTTGAAAGTTTCGTCCCGGCGGTTGAACAAAAACAAGCCGCCGCCGGTGGTGCCGATCCAAAGATTGCCGGCCTCGTCCTCAAAAATCGGCCTGATCTCGATGGTGATGATGTTGTTGATGGGAAGCTGATACTGTTTGAATTCCCGTTTCTTTTTGTCCCAACGACCCAAGCGTCCGCGGTTGGAGCCGATCCAGATTTGGCCTTGACGATCCTGCATCAAAGCGGTGATCATGCGATAATCCGGCACGCCCATTTCAGCAAAGAAATGGATGAAGCGGCGGCTTTTTTTGTCCCATATATCCAGGCCGTTCTCGAATGTCCCCACCCAAAGCTGCCCGTCGTTGTCCGCAAGCAGCGCCATCACTTCGTTTCCCGCCAGGCTGGTGTGGTCGTCGGGGCGGTTTTGATAATGGAAAAACCGTTGCGATTTCCGCTCGAAAAAATTAAGCCCGCCTTGAAACGTGCCGATCCAGAGATTGCCGTCGCGATCTTCGAGCAAAGCTTTGATATTGTCGACACTCAAGCTATGGGGATTCTCGCTGTCGTGCTCGTAATAAGTGAACGATCCGGTTTTCCGGTCAAGATAATTCAACCCGCCCTCTTCGGTGCCGAACCACAAATTGCCCTGTCGATCCTCGAGAATCGCATAAACGACTTTGTTGTTCAAATACCGGCGATCCCCGGCCTTCGCCTGATAATGCGTGAAATTGCTTTTATCCGTGTTGATGAAATTCAGCCCGTCGCGCGTTCCCACCCACAGGTCGCCTTTGGCATCTTTGAAAATGCACTGGACGGAATTATGGCTCAAGCTGTAGGGATCGTCCGGATCGTGCTGATAATGGATAAACCGGTGAGTCTGCGGGTCAAATTGATAAAGGCCGCTGCGGTCGCCGATCCATAAATTGCCCGCGCCGCCGTCGAGTATGGCTCGGATGGTGGCGCCTTCTGCGTCGTTCTTTTCTAAAAAAAACCGGCGAAAAGTTTTTTTCTCCCGGTCGAAAAGATTCAAGCCGCCGAAGGTGGTGCCGATCCAAAGATTGCCTCGGGAGTCTTCGTGAATCGAGCGCACGTCGTTGTCGCCCAAACTTTTGGGATCGCGTGCATCGTGCTGATAGCAGACAAAGGTTTTCCGGTCGCGATCAAAAAGCCAAAGCCCGCTGTTCAGCGTTCCCACCCACAAATTGTTTTGCCGGTCTTCATAAACGACGTTGACGGTTTTTGCTCTCTAGGGCGCGCGGTCGAGAAATGGCGGAAAATAGTTGGCCACCTTTTTATTTTGCAGATCGAAATGATCGAGGCCGTTGCTGGTGCCCAGCCACAAATTCCCTTGCCGATCTTCGATGATGGCATTGACGTCCTGCCCGGTGATTCTGATTTCGGAGGAAGAATCCGGCGTGAAATGGCGAAAGTTTTCAGAGTCTCTATCGAAGAGATTGAGGCCGCCGCCTTCCGTTCCGATCCAGAGATTCCCTTTGCTGTCTTGGAGCACCGCACGCACGAGCTGAGCCGACAGTCCGTGCGGATCGTTGGGCCGCCAGCGGTACACGGCAAATTCATAGCCGTCGAATTTGTTCAACCCCTCATTCGTCCCCAGCCAAAGAAATCCGCGATTGTCTTGAAAGATGCAATTGACTTTGCTATGCGAAATACCGTGCTCGATAGAGAAATGCTCGAATTTTAAATCTTTTTCTTGGGCGTGAAGAGGGTAGGAGAGGGCAAGAAACATCTATATTTGTAAAATGGGTGTGTTTATTTTGTTTATACTGATTTGGAGTTGATTTTTAATGTCATTGCGAGCGTTTCTCAGCGAAGCAATCCTTTGAAAACCAAGAGATTGCTTCGGCAAAAAGCGCCTCGCAATGACTCCAATTTTAACCCTAACCGAGTATACGGCACGCTTTAAATGGGCAAGATTTATCAATTCAATTTGCATGGCTTTCTGCATTCCAAACAAAGGAGTGATAGGTTTTCTGCCTTATGGTCAATTTACGGCTATCAATTTAATATTTCTCTCGCTTGATGTCAACAGGTTTTGCCGGCAAGTTTGACCGCTCGCAAGGCCATTTTGCCGCTCGCACGTTTGGGCTTGCCATTCCACAGACGTTTCGTTAAGTTACGGTCGAATCACACACCGGAAAAACCGGATGGATTACATAGCAGGATGAAGCAGCTCAGAACTCTGATCATCGACGACGAATGGCTAATTCGCTTAGAGTTGAGGCGCATGTTGAGCCAATATTCCAACCTCAACATCGTTGGAGAAGCCGCGAATCTGCCCGAGGCCGTTCAAGCCGTTAAAGAATTAAAACCTGATCTCGTATTTTTGGACATTCAAATGCCCGGGGGATCGGGTTTTGATTTTTTGGAGCGGGTCGAGATCAATTTTAAAATTATCTTTGTCACCGCTTACACGCAGCATTTAACCCGGGCAAAAAAATATCAGGCCATCGACTATTTGCTGAAGCCGATCAGCCAAGAACGGCTGGCCAGGGCGATACAAGAATTGTCGAACAGCTCTACAGTTACAGTTAAGGAAAAAACGCCATGAAAATCTCATTTCCCAAAACGACGGTTATTCTCTCGCTCATTTTGATTTCAACGACTGCCTTCGCCCAAGGCACCTTGCGCGGCGTCGTTGCCGACTCGTCGACGAAAGAAGCGCTGCCCGGCGCCAACGTTTATCTGCTCGGCACGGCTTTGGGGAGCGCAACGGATTTGGAAGGCGCTTATAGAATCGACCGCATACCGGAAGGAACGTATGCGCTGAGAGTATCTTACATCGGATACAAAACCAAAACTATAAATGTAAATATTCAAAATAATAAAACTGCCACCCTCAATGCCGCATTGGCGCCTGATGCGATTAAATTGGGCACCGTCGTCGTCACCGGCCAGGCCGCGGCGATCAACCAACAAATCACCTCCAATACGATCATCAATGTCGTTTCCGAAGAAAAGATTCGAGAGTTGCCGGATGCCAATGCCGCGGAAGCCATTGGGCGTCTGCCTGGTGTTTCCATTCGACGGTCGGGCGGCGAGGCCAATAAAATTGTGTTGCGGGGATTGAGCGACAAATTTTCGAGCATCACCGTTGACGGCGTGAGAATCGCGCCGACGGATGCAAATGCCCGAGGCGTGGATTTGAGCACGATCTCGCAAGGATCGTTGGCGGGAATCGAACTCTACAAAGCGCTCACGCCGGATAAAGACGCGGATGCCATCGCCGGCAGCGTCAACCTGGTGACGAAAAAAGCGCCTTCCCAAAGGCTGCTGCGGCTCGACTCCCGAGGTTCTTATAACAGGTTAAATAACACCTACGATCAATATGACTTTTCGCTCCGATATGGTGAGAGATTTTTCAACGAGATTCTCGGCCTTCAAATCGGCGGCAATTTGGAGCAAAGAGACCGCAGCAAGGAAAACCTTAATTTGGACTACGACGTTCGCAACATCAGCAGCGGCGCTGATTACCGGATAACGGATTTCACGTTAAATTTTACGGACGAGCTGAGAGATCGAGGCGGGTTCAGTGCATTGCTTGATGTGAACACCCCGGATGGCGGGTCGATTCGAATCAACAATATTTACAACAAAACCAAACGGGATTTTATCGAATACGAAAGAAACTATCCGACCGATGGTGATGAGTTGTTTTATCGCGCCCGGGATAGAGAACAGGAGATCAACACCTTCACCAGCTCGATCATCGGCCAAAACTATTTGTTGGGCGTGGCGACGGATTGGGGGCTCTCGTACGCCGATTCCAAGTCCGATTTTCCCTTTGATTATGAAATTGATTTTACCGAGCCGTCTACTACGGATGCACAGGGCAATCCTCTTTCGCACATGCGCAACCTCCCGCCGGAAGTTTTGAAAGGCCCGCCGGAGTTGATTACGCAGTATGCGCTGAATAATTTTTCCCGAGCTTATTTATATACCGCTTTTTATCGTGGCGAAAAAAACAATGACAAAGAAAAAACCGCATTTTTGAATCTGGCGCGGGAGTATACCTTCGGAAATCTTTTTTCGGGGCAATTCAAGATCGGCGGCAAATACCGCGATCGCGCCAGGGACCGATCACGCAGTGAGTTGTTTTCGCCCTATTATATCGAGCCATTCGCCGAATATGCCGGTTCATCGGGCGCCGTCGTCAAAAAAGATTTTTCAGGAACGCGTTTCGCGAATTTGGCCATTGTCGGAAGCAGCATTCTATTGACTAATTTTCTGGACTCGGCGCCGGCAAACAGAGACGTCTATGGCAAGTATCGTTTGTATCCCCTTATCAACCGTGACGCGATCCGGCTTTGGTGGGAGCTTAATCGCAACGGCTTCTCCGACGCTGCTGGCAGAAATCCGGAGTATGAAAGAAATCTCGAGCCGGATGCGACTTTTTATGACATCGCGGAAAGAGTCGCTGCCGCCTATGTGTTGAATACGTTCAATTTTGGGCAAGCGGCCACGCTCATCGCCGGTCTGCGCGTCGAGCATGAGGATAATGATTATGCTTCAAGATATTCTCCATCCACTCTTGGCGGGTTCCCAGTGCCGAGGGGCGTGATTAGAGATACCTCTGATGTTCATAAGGAAACGGTTTGGCTGCCGAATTTTCACTTGACGCTCCGGCCGCGCGATTTCATGAATGTGCGTTTTGCCGCATACAAGGCGTTGGCGCGCCCCGACTTCAACCACCGCTTATCAAGCGTTGTCACCAAAGCGCGCAGCACATTTTTCCCCGGAAATAATCTTTACGTCGGAAATCCCGGCTTGCGAGCCGCGCAAGCGTGGAATTTTGAAATCAACACCTCGTTCTTTAGCAATAAGCTGGGTTTGTTTTCGGTCTCGGCTTTCTACAAAGATGTAAAGGACATGTTTCACATGATTAACGGCTTGCCATTTTCCGGTCAACGCACTCTCGACAGCTTGGGCATCAAGCTGAAAAATCCGTTCAACGAAGGCGAGTATGTTTTGACTTTTCCATACAATTCAACCAAACCGACGCAGGTCAAAGGTATTGAAATAGAACATCAAACCAATCTTCGGTTTCTCCCGGGCCTGTTGAAAAACGTCGTGCTCAGCTACAACCTTTCTTTTGTCGATACGAAAACCTTCATTGCCACCACCAAGGATACGGTCATCAAGGTGATCGTCCCGGGCTTGCCTTTTCCCATCGACCAGGAAGAACAACATCGCTTTGGCCAATCGACCCAAGCCCATGGTGGCGATGGCGGAATGGTATCGGCGCTCGAACGGCGGCAACAAGACGAAAAACACGCCCTGCGCTTGTTGGAGTCGGACCACGGATGATTACGACCGCAGACCATTGCAATATTTTGCTGACACTTTGAACTGCACTTATCCGACCAACGTGGCCGCATACACCGGCGCTGAAAAAGGCTATCCGGCCGGCGATCTTAATTGGTATCCGGCATTAAAAGCCAAATGGGAACAGGGCATCGATGTGACTGGCGTCAAGTCCGATCCCAATGTTGTGGCGATGGGTTATCAGCTTGAACAGAATTATCCGAACCCGTTCAATCCTTCGACCAGCATTGCATTCGCGCTTGCGAAAGCCGGCGAGGTGAAGCTCCAGATTTTCAACGCGCTCGGACAGCAAGTTGCCACATTGGTCAATGGCAAGATGTCTGCTGGCCAACACCACGTCACCTGGGATGCGAGAGACGTGCCTTCCGGCATCTATTTCTACAAACTCGAAGCCGGCACGTTCAATCAAACGCGAAAAATGGTTTTGATGAAATAAAAAATTCTAAATCTTTTGAACACGGATTACACGGATGACGCGGATTCTCACGGATAAAAAACCCGCGCCAATCCGTTTAATCCGCGTCATCCGTGTTCAAGGCTTTTGTTTTAAAGCTGTTCCGCCTTTTTGGGAATTTTTTTAACTTTTTGATTGCGGCATGTCTGCTTTGGGAGTATGAAAACACCCGCTTCGGCTTTTCATGCTTTCTTGATCGGTCTAGCGCTTGCGGCAATGCCAACCTCTGCCCAACAATTAGCTTTCCCCGGAGCGGAAGGATTTGGCCGTTTCACCGGCGGCGGCCGTGGCGGAAAAGTTCTCGAAGTCATCACTCTGAATGATAGCGGCGCCGGCAGTTTGCGCGCGGCCATTGAAGCCGAAGGCGCGCGAACGATCGTCTTTCATCTTTCCGGCACGATCGCGCTGCAATCCGAGCTTCGCATCAGCAACGGCGATCTCACCATCGCCGGCCAAACCGCGCCCGGCGATGGCATTTGTCTCAAAGATTATCCACTGATCATCGCCGCCGATAATGTTGTCATTCGCTATCTTCGCGTTCGTCTCGGCGATGTACACAAGCTGCAAGAAGATGCCATCTCTTGCATTGGCCGCAAGAATATCATAGTCGATCACTGCTCGATGAGCTGGGGAATAGATGAAGTCGCCTCGTTCTATGACAATGAGAACGCCACCGTGCAATGGTGTCTCATCAGTGAAAGTCTGAATCATTCCTATCATTCCAAAGGCAACCACGGCTACGGCGGCATTTGGGGCGGCAAGGGCGCGTCGTTTCATCACAACCTCTTGGCGCATCACACCAGCCGCAATCCTCGTTTCAACGGCTGCTTATGGCGGCTCATGGGGGGCCGGCTCGGGCATTATTGATTCGCAGACAGAGGTTGGCGGTTGGCCCACGCTGCATTCCGCGCCGGCCCAACAAGACTCTGATCACGACGGCATGCCCGATGAATGGGAACAGTTGCATGGACTTGACCCTTTGAATCCGGACGACCGCAACGGCGATTTCAACGGCGACGGTTATACCAATCTTGAAAAATATTTGAATCGTTTGTAGTAGCTCCTTTAGGAGCCGGGCGTTCAGCGCTGAAAACTTTCTGATTGACACAAACATCAACAAACGGAAAGTATGATCATGGGTTTTTTTTCAAGGCGAAGAGTATCAGCGCCTCTGCTTGCCGTCTGTGTTTGGTTCGGTTCACAAGCAGGGATTGCTATTTCCCAATCCAACACTGCCGATGGCTGGGCCTCAGTCGATTCATTGGGACAAAACGGCACGACCGGTGGCGAAGGCGGAACCATCGTTACCGTGACCAACGCCGCAGAATTGCTGAGCTATATTCAGCGACTCGGCCCGTATGTCATTCGGGTCAATGGCACGATCACACTGAACAGTATGGTGAATGTGCAATCCCACAAAACCATCGTCGGTGTGGGATCGAACGGCGTCATTACCGGCGGCGGCCTGAATATTTCCAAAGCCTCGAATGTCATTATCCGCAATCTGCTTTTCGAGAAGAGCCTTGAGGACGCCATCAATGTTGAAGACGGCGCGCATCACGTCTGGGTCGATCATTGCGATTTCACCGGGGCTTTCGACGGCCTGCTCGATATCAAGCGCGGCGCGGATTTCGTCACCGTCTCGTGGAACAAATTTTACAATCATCAAAAAACCTGCCTTTTGGGGCACGATGACAACAACGGCGCGCAGGATGCCGGCAAAGGCGCGACCCTCGCGTTTCGTGTCAAGCCCATCGATCCCGCGCTTTACAACCGCGTCTTTGAAGTCGAATTTCGCGACGGCAGTATTCGCGAACGGCTTTTTGTGTTGAATGGCGGCGTGGTTCGCTTGGATCGCGCCAACGTCACTAACACGCTGCCGGTGGAACCGGATGGCTGGTACACTTACCGCATCACGTATCAAAACGGTGTTTCAAATGTTTATTTGAATGAGGAGCCGGTGCCCTTTCTCACCGGCACTTCGACCTCGACAAACAGCAGCAACGACGTTCGTTTCGGCGACGGCAGCGACGGCAATACGCACGGCTTTCTGTTGGATTGGTTTGTCTTCGATACGACCGGCGCATACTCGCCCGGCGAAAGCCAAATTCCCGATAGTCTGTTTATCGATAAGCTTCCCAGCCCGGACAATTGGGTGGTTTATGATGCCGGCGTGTTGCCAAATGAAAATAATCCGCCATTTTCTGCGGTTAATGTCACCAATCCACCCGACACCACCAGTTGGGTGATTGACGATCCCGAAATTGCCGGCAACAAATTGCTCCGGTTTATCGATTCACTGCGGGTCGGCGCCAAGTTCATGTGGGGCATCAATTGGAATATGGACCCGGCAGCCGGCGCGACGATTGCTTTTCGCGTCAAGCCCCTCGACCCCACTTTTTATCAACGCACATTCGAAGTGGAGTTTCGCGACGGCATTATTCGCGAACGGCTCTTCGTGTTGCCCGGCGGCGCGATTGCGGCAGCCTTTTTAAAACTTCTGCCGGTTTTTATTTTCATCATCCCCGGCCTCATCTGTTTTGCGTTGGCGCAAAGCGGAAAAATACCGGCATTGCGCGAGCAGTTGTTCAGCGCCGAAGGCGTGCTGTTGCGTGACAATGCGCAAAAAGCTTTTCCTTTGCTCGTTGCTCATGTGATGCCGATCGGCGTTCGCGGGCTTGTGGTGGCGGGCCTGTTGGCGGCATTGATGAGCTCTCTCGCCGGCGTTTTCAATGCCTCCTCCACGCTGTTCACGATGGATTTTTATTCCAGACTCCGGCCGCAAGCCACGCAACAGCAATTGGTGTGGATGGGACGGGTGGCGACTGCGGTCATGGTCTTCATCGGTCTGCTCTGGATTCCGGTGATTCAGGGCGGCAAGGGGCTTTATGATTATCTCCAGGGCGTTCAGGCTTATCTCGCTCCCCCCATTTTCGTCGTCTTCTTTCTCGGCGTCTTCAACAAACGATTGAATGCCAAAGGTTGCTTGGCGGCGTTGATTACCGGCTTTGCTTTGGGACTTTTTCGCTTGCTGGTCGATACGCCGGTCAAGTTGGTCGAAAATTTTGCGTACACCGAGGGCTCTTTTCTCTGGATCATCAACAACATTTTCTTTCAATACTACAGCCTGCTCATTTTTCTGGTGTGCGTAGCCGTGATGATCGTCGTGAGTTATGCGACGGAAGAACCGTCCTACGAAAAAATCAACGGCCTGACCTATGCGACGACCTCGCACGAGGATCGCGAAGCCTCCCGCGCCAGTTGGAGCAAGGAAGATGTGATCGCCTCGGGCCTGGTGTTGGCGCTGATTTTGATGGCTTATCTTTATTTCACCGGATGATTGTAACGCGACATTCATGTTGCGCCGCTTCCTATAAGGTGGCAAAAGTGGGCTCAACATAAATGTTGAGTTACTTCTAAGCAAGGAGCAAAGCATGATCTACAATCCAACAAAGATATTAAAATCTGGAGCCGCTTTTTTAATAGCGCTTCTCTTCACGCTTGGTTGTAGCCGATCCGGCCCAAAGGATTATCCCATTCGCCCCGTGCCTTTCACCCGCGTTAAAATGGCTGATCATTTCTGGCGGCCTCGCATGGAGACCAATCGCGCGGTCACCATCCGCCATGCTTTTCAAAAATGTGAAGAAACCGGTCGCATAGAGAATTTCGCCATCGCCGGAGGAATAACCAAGGGCGAGCAAAAAGGGCTCTATCCGTTTGATGATACGGATGTGTACAAGACCCTCGAGGGCGCTTCGTATGCGTTAATGGTTGATCCGGATCCCGAGCTTGAGGCGTATCTGGATAGCGTCATCGCCATCGTTGCCGGGGCGCAGGAAGAAGACGGCTACCTCTACACGGCGCGGACAAACAAAGCGGATCGTCTCAAGAATTGGTTCGGAGATAAGCGCTGGGAAAAGCTCGAAGGCAGTCACGAGCTTTACAATGCCGGCCATCTTTTTGAAGCAGCAGCGGCTCACTATCAGGCAACCGGCAAGCGGAATCTTTTGGACGTCGCTTTGAAATACGCGGATCTTCTCGATCAGACATTCGGGCCGGGCAAGCTCCGCAAACCGCCGGGGCATCAGGTCATCGAGATGGGATTGGCGAAACTCTACCGCGTTACCGGTGATGAAAAGTATCTCAAATTGGCGAAATTTTTTCTGGATGTGCGCGGCGTGCCGCTGGATGGCAGAAAGCTCCGCGGCGAATACAATCAGGACCACAAACCGGTGCTGCAGCAGGATGAAGCTGTCGGCCACGCAGTTCGCGCGGGATACATGTTTTCGGGCATGGCCGATGTGGCCGCCTTGACGAATAATGACGCGTATATCAAAGCCAGCGATCGCCTCTGGGAAAATGTTGTCGGGAAAAAATTATATCTCACCGGCGGCATTGGCGCGAAAGGCTCCAATGAGGGCTTCGGCAGCAATTACGATCTGCCCAACATGAGCGCCTACAACGAAACCTGCTCCTCGATTTCCAACGTTTACTGGAACCACCGCCTTTTCCTTCTGCACGGCGACGCAAAATATTTGGACCTCATGGAAAGAACCTTGTACAATGCGCTGCTTTCCGGGATTTCGTTGGAAGGAACACGGTTCTTCTATCCCAATCCGCTGGAATCGGTTGGACAGCATGAGCGCGCTGAATGGTTTGGCTGCGCCTGCTGTCCGGGCAATGTGACGCGATTCATCGCCTCCGTGCCTGGATATGTTTATGCCGTTCGAGATGACGAATTATTTGTCAATCTCTATGCCTCGAACGAGGCAGAGCTTTCGCTCAACAACCAACATGTGCTCATCGTGCAGGAAACCGATTATCCCTGGAATGGCACGATTCGATTAACGCTTCATCCCGAACTGGAAGCGATGCAGATGACGATTAATTTTCGCATTCCTGGCTGGGCGCAAGGCCGTCCGGTTGCCGGCAATCTTTACCATTATCTCAACAATGAATCGGCGAATATTAATTTGAAAGTAAACGGCAACGCGATTCCGCTGAAAGTGAAGAACGGCTTTGCGCAAATCCGGCGTGCGTGGCATTCGAACGATGCTGTCGAGCTTAACATTCCCATGCTCATTCGCCGAGTCGTGGCGCATGACAGCGTGAAAGCCGATATCGGGCGCGTCGCTCTCGAGCGTGGTCCCATTGTCTTCTGCGCCGAATGGCCCGACCACGATGGCGGACATGTCAGAAATCTGCTGCTGCCTGATGATGCCAATCTAACGACAGAATTTCTTGCCGATCGCCTGCACGGGATTCAAGTTGTCCGAGGCAAGGTTGCTGGATATTTTCTCGACGAAAAAGAAATGCTGGAAAAGAGAGAACAGCAGTTGCTGGCGATTCCTTATTATGCCTGGGCGCATCGGGGCAAGGGTGAAATGACTGTTTGGTTTGCCCGCGATGAAGCGGTTGTGCAGCCGGTTGGCCAACCAACCCTTGCCTCAACCAGCCAAGTGCAGGCGTCATTCGGAAAAAATTCTCAAGCCGTCAATGATATGTTGGAGCCAGATAACTCCATCGATCACGAAGTGCCCTATTTTCACTGGTGGTCACACAAGGGAACAACCGAATGGATTCAATATGATTTCAAAAAACCGGAAGAGGTCTCGACGGTGGAAGTGTACTGGTTTGACGACACCGGAATGGGTGAGTGTCGCCTTCCCAAATCGTGGCGCATTCTTTATTTGGAAAACGGAGAATGGCGCCCGGTTTATACTCCTGGCTCATACGGGATTCAAAAAGATCGATTCAACGAGGTTGTATTCGAAACGGTGCGAACCACCTCGCTTCGTCTGGAAATCCAATCCCAGGATGGCTGGGCCGGCGGCGTTCATGAATGGAAAGTGAAATAATTATTCTGCCGACCAATCATTCTGCCAAAAAAACTGGAGAGCATAGTGGTTTGGGAACAGAGATGGCACCCGTTGCGCGAAGAATGGGTGATCATTGCCGCGCATCGTCAGAATCGGCCCTGGACCGGTGAAACGATTCAGAACTCAGCGACAGAGTTGCCGGAATATGATCCGGCATGTTTCTTTTGTCCCGGCAATATGCGCGTGAGCGGACAACAAAATCCTAATTATGAGCAGACGTATGTGTTTGACAACGATCATGCGTGTGTTAGTTGGGCTGCGCCTGCAATCTCGAAAAAAGAAACGGGCGTTTATAAAACCGCTCCGGCTCATGGCGTGGCGCGCGTCGTCTGTTACAGCCCCAAACACAATCTCACGCTGGCCGAACTCGAGACGCCGGAAATCATCACGTTGTTCGAGGTCTGGCGGGACCAATATCTCGAGCTGGGCAGCCACCCGGAGATCAATCATGTGCTGATCTTTGAAAATAAAGGCGAGGCCGTTGGCGTGTCGAATCCACATCATCATGGTCAGATCTACGCGACCAATTTTGTTTTTAAATTTATTGAAACCGAGGCGCGCGTCTCCCGGGATTACTTCACGCAAAATGGCCGACCGCTTTTTCAGGATATTCTCCAGGAAGAAAAAGCCGATGGCAGACGCCTCATTTGCGAAAATGACTCAGCTCTCGCTTTTATCCCCTATTTTGCGCGGTACGCTTATGAAGTTTATGTCGCACCGAAAGAGACGCATCCGAGTTTGGCAGATTTATCATCAGAGGAGTTGCAAGATTTCGCCGCAGTTCTGAAGCAAGTGTTGGTCAAGTTTGACAATCTCTGGCGAATGCCTTTTCCCTATGTCATGCCGCTGCACCAGGCTCCCACCGATGGCAAGGATCACAGCGGTTTTCATTTTCACATTGAATTTCACCCGCCCTTGCGCAAGCCAAATTTATTGAAGTATCTCGCCGGCCCGGAGATCGGCGGCGGCAATTTTTTGAGCGATACCTCTCCGGAAGAAAAAGCGAGTGAACTGCGAAACCAATCGGATATCCATTACAAAAAAAGAAAAAAGTGAATCATGTTTTTGCCATTATAAGTTCGGCTTCCCCAAAACATGTCATGCTGTAAGCATCTTTTTTAAAACAAGCACTGTGCTTGACAGCAAAAAAGATCGTTCCACGATGACATGATAATGTTGCTTGCCGTACTAACTCCGCCAAGCGGAGTCAGAAACTGAATAGTCACATCGCGATTTGATTTGGATCAAACAAAGAGATGAGAGTAGGAATGTATCAGATTGCTCGAGGCACAACGCATGGTTTAGAAGATGTCAGTCATTCTATTGATATCATTAACACGCTGAATCAAAACTCGGTACCTGCAGCGCGGTCTTTGTTTGATCCAGAACAAGAAATCGTCGTGACGCGCGCGCGCCGGGCCGGCTGGATCTGATGGGTGGTATTGCGGATTATTCGGGATCATTGGTTTTACAATTATCGCTCAAAGAAGCGACGCTGGCAGCGATTCAATTGGCTTCCGATAGGAGATTGCAAATTGTTAGTTTGGGTGCAAAAGAAAACGACAGAACGCCACATTTTGAAATGGCGTTGGACGATTTGGAGGAGGCCGGGGGTCCGATCGACTATCAAACCGCACAAAAGTATTTTCAAGAGAATGCGGCGACGGCGTGGGCCGCGTATGCTGCCGGCGTCTTTCTGGTTTTAATGAAAGAACGGAACTTCTCGTTCAAAAACGGTGCGCGTATTTTAATTTATTCGAATGTTCCGGAAGGCAAAGGCGTAAGCTCTTCTGCAGCGCTGGAAGTGGCTGTTATGGCCGCAGTGACGGCGACGTATAAAATTAAAGTGCCCCCGCGTGAATTAGCGATTTTATGCCAAAAAGTTGAAAACCTGATCGTCGGCGCGCCGTGCGGAATCATGGATCAAATAACCGCGGTTTGCGGAAAAGCCGGGCAGCTTCTGTCGCTCTTTTGTCAGCCCGCAATTTTGCAAGAGCCGGTCCGGATTCCGGAAAATATTTCATTTTGTGGAATTGATTCCGGCGTGAGGCATTCCGTATCCGGCGCGGACTACACTTCTGTGCGCGTCGGCGCGTTCATGGGATACAGAATCATCACCGAGTTGGCCGGGTGTGGCATATCAGCAGAGAAAAATTCACAACAGGTTTGCATAAGCGATACGAAGTGGAGCGGTTATTTGACGAATATTACTCCATCGGTTTACGAGCACGATTTTGCAGCACATTTGCCGGAGGAAATTAAAGGAAGTTATTTTATCGAGCGGTATTTCGGAACGACAGATCATGTGACAGAAATCAAACCGGATATCGTTTATCGAGTCGCCAAACCAACGGCTCATCCCATCTACGAACATTTTCGCGTGCGCACGTTTGCCGAGCTGCTTCGGAATTCAAAAAGCCCGCGGCCTTTAGAGCAACTGGGAGAATTGATGTATCAATCGCACGCCGGTTATTCGGCTTGTGGTTTGGGATCTGAAGGTACGGACAGACTGGTTGAGCTTGCCAGAGAACTTGGTCCCGAAAGGGGGATATACGGCGCAAAAATAACCGGCGGCGGCAGCGGCGGTACGGTGGCAATAATGGGTAGTGCCGACGCTTATCATTCGGTTGAAATGATTGCCGCAAAGTATGCCGATGAGACTGAAACGAGGCCTCACATTTTCGCCGGCTCATCTATGGGCGCAGATGATTTTGGCTGTCTCCTGTTGAGAAATAAATAAAGGAAAACGTTATGAGATTCCGAAAAACACAACTTATTCTTATTGCGAGTCTATACGCTATGCCGGCCAATTTCAGTCTTTCAGGTGAATTACCGAACATCACCATGCGCCATTTTGGTGTACTCCTGCCGGTCAGGAGGTGGCCATTTATTCGCTAATGAACACCAGTGGCGCCATACTGGAAGTCACCAACTATGGAGGAATTGTCACTCGTCTGCTGTTGCCGGACCGCAACGGCAAACAGGAAGACGTGGTACTGGGGTTCAATACATTGGAAGAGTATTTGAAAGATTCTCCATATTTGGGTTGCATCGTGGGTCGCTATGGCAATCGCATTGCGAATGGACAATTTGTTTTGGATCAAACGAAATACGAGCTGGCGAAAAACAACGCGCCCGGAGGAATTCCCTGCCATTTGCACGGCGGTGAGTTGGGATTCGACAAGGTGGTTTGGAATGACACGCCGATGATTGAAAACAAAGTGGCCGGACTCAAGTTAACTTATCTGAGCCATGATGGTGAAGAAGGCTACCCCGGCAATCTCGCGGTTGAAGTATGGTATTGGTGGACGAATGAAAATGAGCTTAAGATTGAATATCACGCCACCACTGACAAGCCCACGCCCGTGAATCTGACCCATCATTCATACTTCAATCTCAAAGGTGAGGGGGAAGGCGACATCTTGGGGCATGTCTTGATGATTAAGGGAGAAAAATACACGCCGGTAAACAACGGGCTGATACCAACCGGAGAGCTCGCAGACGTCAAAGGGACGCCGTTTGATTTTTCGCAGCCCACGGCAATTGGTGAGAGAATCAACGCCGGTCATCAGCAGCTAAAGTACGGCATGGGCTATGACCACAATTGGGTGCTGAGAAAAGCAGCAGGCAAATTGGAGATGGTTGCGACTGTTTATGAGCCGGCCTCGGGCCGCGCGATGGAAGTTTGGACCACCGAACCAGGTTTGCAATTCTACAGCGGCAACTTTCTTGACGGACACCTCTCCGGAAAGAGCGGCAAGCCATACCGATTCCGTCACGGGTTCTGTTTGGAAACGCAGCATTTCCCGGATTCACCCAATCAACCCAATTTCCCGAGTACCATATTAAGACCGGGAGAAAAATACCATTCGACCACGATTTACAAATTCAAAACCAATGCTCCTCTTGTTAGATAAAAAGTCGGCGCAGAAAACTAAAAAATTCGAGGATTGCGTTATGAAGCCAGCACTTATATTATCCGTCATAGTCATTGTGGCAGTTCTTTGGGGATGCTCGACAAAGGACGAGGCGACTAAAAGCCTCGAGAAAGCTTATCCCGAGGTGTTAACGCTGTCCGTGAAAAATCCGGCAACTCTGGCGCGCCACGATGCCGCCATGGTTTTGGAAATGGCAACCATTAAAGCCAAGGCGCCTGATTTCAACCACAAGGCTTTTGTGATTTTGTCGAAGGGAAAAGAGCTTGCCAGCCAAGCCAACGATCTCGACGGCGATGGCAGTGCCGATCAAATCGTGTGCGTCGCCGATTTTGTTCCCAATGAAACGAAAGCATTGACGTTGCGTTATGCCAAATCCGGCGTGCAGCCGCGAGAATATCCCAAACGAACACAGGCAGAGCTTTCGCACAAATTCGGCAGCACATTTGTCAATCGCAAATATGAGAGTGGAACGTTTCAGAACGTGCAATATCTGCGAGTGCCGCTCGAGCATACCGATCATTCCTTTTATATTCGCTACGAAGGTCCGGGGTGGGAATCGGACAAAGTCGGCTATCGGATTTATCTCGACTGGCGCAACGCCAGCGATATTTTCGGCAAGAAAACGCCGGAGATGGTTTTGCAGAACGTCGGGCAGGATGGTTTCGATTCCTATCACGCGATGGCGGATTGGGGCATGGACATTTTGAAAGTCGGCGAAGCGTTGGGCATCGGTTCGCTGGCGATGTGGCATGACGGCAAGGCCAATCGCGTTTCGCAGACCGACAGCGTCACTTGCGCGATTGTTGCAAACGGCGCGGTGCAATCGCAAATCCGAACCAAATACTTTGGCTGGAAAGTTGGCGACGGTTCCTACGATGTCGTTTCCGATTTATCCATCACCGCCGGCAGCCGTTTGACCGAACATGCCATTGAGATTTCGGGGAATCCCGAGAACCTGTGTACGGGCATCGTTAAGCTCGAAAACAGCACGCTGCTCACCCCGCCGGAAACAAACACCGGCTGGACGTATTTGGCAACTTACGGCAAACAGAGTTTGGCGAATGACAATCTCGGCATGGCGGTTTTGTATCGGAAGAATGACTTGATCGAAGAGACCGGAGATCAGCACAGCCACGTGGTCGTGCTCAAGCCGGCGAATGGCCGATTGACTTACTATTTCTTGGGCGCTTGGGAACAGGAACCCAACGGCATCAAAACCGCAGAAGCGTTTGAAGCTTATCTTAAACAGACGGTGGCGGAATTAAATTCGCCGCGCGCAGTCGATTTTTGACCGCTCAAAGTAAATATCTTGACTTTAGAATTCCTGTCATTATTTTGTGGAATGATTGACGTAGTCTCTAAAAAGTGAAATCTGTGCAGAAAAGAAAAAATTTTTACACCACGAGGCGCAAAGGACACAAAGTTTTCCCTGGCCTGCGGCACCGCGCGGCGCGGCGGGCGCCAGGGCAGGCTTTGTGAACTTTGTGCCTTTGTGGTGTATTTGGGTTCCGGCTTATCCGGCTTAGGAAAATTATGATGACAATTTTGCCAGCCATTGACACCGTCCGCGCGAAGAGCATGAACACTGCGGAGTTGAGAGAAGCTTTTCTGATTGAAGATTTGTTCCAGCCCGATACCGTAAAGCTGATCTATTCGGAGAACGATCGCGCCGTCATCGGCGCCGCGATGCCGGTGAAAGAAGAATTGGCTCTGCAAACTTCCAAGGAATTGGCGGCAAATTATTTTGCCGAGCGCCGTGAGATCGGCGCGCTCAACATTGGCGGCGCGGGACAAATTGCCGTGGATAAAGATGTTTTCAAAATGGTGAACCGCGACATGCTTTATGTCGGCAGAGGCGCATCAGCTTCTGCAGCGAAAAAGCCGCGGAGTCGGCAGCGTTTTTTATTTTGAGTTTTCCGGCGCATCAAGCTTATCCCACCAAACTCATGCGCTTTTCCGAAGCCGCGACCGTTCGTCTCGGCTCACCCGAAGCCGCCAACCGGCGCACGATTTACAAATACATTCACCCCGGCGGCATTCAAAGCTGCCAGTTGGTGATGGGTTTCACCCAACTCGAAACCGGCGCGGTGTGGAACACCATGCCGCCGCACACGCATGCGCGCCGCATGGAAGTTTACATGTATTTCGATCTGCCGGAAAACGCGCGCGTGTTTCATTTCATGGGACGGCCCGATGAGACTCGCCATTTGGTGGTGTCCAACCGGCAAGCAGTGATCTCGCCAAGCTGGTCGATTCACTGCGGCGCGGGCACGGGCGCTTACGCATTTTGTTGGGGCATGGGCGGCGAGAATCAGGCGTTTGAAGACATGGATGCGGTGCGCATGGAACAGTTGCGTTGATCTCACTTTTCTAATGGCCGGAGAGCTATGAAAACAATTGCGGCTGAAAACGAGGCGGCTGTCGCCTCTATGCCAAAAACCAAAGTTGGTTATTTCCGTTGGGTGGTTTGTGCGCTGCTGTTCTTGGCGACGACGATCAATTACATCGACCGGCAAGTTCTCGGCCTGTTGAAAGCGCCGCTGCAAGAGCAGTTCGCTTTTAGTGAGCGCGATTACGCCGCGATTGTGTTCAGCTTTCAGCTGGCGTACGCCATCGGCTTGTTGCTCGCCGGCCGCGTGATGGACAAGCTCGGCACGCGCAAAGGCTTCGCGGTGGCGCTCATCGTCTGGAGCATCGCCGCCATCGCGCATGCCGCCGCGGATTGGTTTCCCAACTTGCACGTACCGACGGTTTTGATCAATCCGCCGGCGATCGTTCTGCTCTCCGGTGCCGCTGCCGGCTTTGCATTGGCGCGGTTCGTGCTCGGTCTCGGCGAAGCCGGCAACTTTCCGGCAGCGATCAAAACCGTCGCCGAATGGTTTCCGAAAAAAGAGCGCTCGCTCGCCACCGGTATTTTCAACTCCGGCAGCAACGTCGGCGCGGTCATCACGCCGCTCGTCGTGCCGTGGATCGCGCTCCATTGGGGCTGGCAATGGGCGTTCATCGCGACGGGCGGCATCGGATTTTTGTGGCTGCTCTTCTGGCTGCCGCTTTATCGCTCGCCGGAGCAACATTCGCGTCTTTCCAGCCCCGAGTTGAATTACATTCGCAGCGATCCGGCGGAGCCCACGACGCCGATTCCATGGGCCAAATTATTGCCGCATCGCCAGACGTGGGCGTTTGCGATCGGAAAATTCATGACTGATCCGATTTGGTGGCTGTACTTGTTTTGGATTCCGGATTTTTTGAAACGCAATCACGGCCTCGATCTGAGTTCCATCGGTTTGCCCATTGTGGTCATCTATCTCGTAGCCGACGTCGGCAGCATCGGCGGCGGCTGGTTGTCTTCCTCGCTCATCAAACGCGGCTGGAGCGTCAATCGCGCGCGCAAAACCGCCATGCTTGTTTGCGCGCTCTCGGTCGTGCCGATTATTTTTGCCGCGCAAGTTTCGAATTTGTGGTTGGCCGTCGCGTTGGTCTCGCTCGCGGCGGCGGCGCATCAAGGTTGGTCGGCAAATATCTTCACGCTCACCTCCGACATGTTTCCCAAACAAGCGGTTGGCTCGGTGGTCGGCATCGGCGGCATGGGCGGCGCGATTGGCGGCATGTTGATCGCCCTCGTCGTCGGCGAGATTCTTGAAACCACCGGCAGCTATGTGCCGGTCTTCATCATCGCCGGCGTGACGTATTTGATTGCGTTATTGATCATTCATCTGTTCGTGCCAAAATTGGAAGCGGCAAAAATTTCAGAATAACGGAGCGCAGACTTTCAGTCTGCGAAAAAAAAGTAAAACAGTTGTGCATGATAATTTTTAAAAACTCATCGAGAATAATCTTGTGCTGAACGAATATCGCTTCTTTGACCCCGACCCCGCAGTGCGGCGCATTGCCTACGAGCTTTACGCCGGCGTGAAAGATTTGCCCATCATCAGTCCGCATGGCCATGTTGACCCGAAGTTATTAGCGGATAATATGCCGTTTCCCGATCCGGCGGAGCTGATCATCATCCCGGATCATTACATCTATCGCATGTTGTACTCGCAGGGCATCCGGCTGGAAGCGCTTGGCATTCCCACTCGCGATGGCTCGCCGGTGGAAACGGATCATCGCAAAATCTGGCAAATTTTCGCCGAGCATTTTTATCTCTTTGCCGGCACGCCGACCGGCGCGTGGCTGGCGCACGAGTTTGTCGAAGTGTTTGGCGTAACCGAGAAACTCAATAGCGCGAACGCTTTGCAGATTTACGATCGCATTCAAAAGAAACTGGCCGCGCCGGAATTTTTGCCGCGTGCGTTGTTCGAGCGTTTCAATATCGAAGCGCTTTCCACGACCGATGCGGCGGGCGATAGCCTGATCCAGCATAAAAAAATTCGAGAAGCCGGATGGAAGGGAAGAGTCATTCCCTGCTTTCGGCCGGATGCCGTTGTTAATCTGGAGGACGAGAAGTGGCGCGACAGTTTGCAGGAGCTGGCGCAAGCCGTTGGTTTTGAGATTAATTCCTACAGAAGTTTTATTGCCGCGCTCGAGGATCGCCGCGAGTTTTTCAAAGCGCTGGGCGCGACGGCGACGGATCACGCCGTTGTTATTCCATATACCCATGAATTGTCCCAACACGATGCCGAGGCGATATTTCAACGCGCGCGGCAGAATAAAACAAGCGACGACGACGCTGCACAATTCACGGCGCACATGCTGATGGAGATGGCGCGCATGAGCGTGGAAGACGGTTTGGTCATGCAAATCCATCCCGGCTCGTTTCGCAATCATAATGAATTTATCTTCAAAAAATTCGGGCGCGACAAAGGCGGCGACATTCCGCTGCAAACCGAATACACGCGCAATCTGCACGCCCTGTTGAACAGGTACGGCAATGATCCGCGCCTCACGCTCATCGTGTTCACGCTTGATGAATCGACCTACAGCCGCGAGCTGGCGCCGCTGGCCGGACATTATCCGGCGATGAAGCTCGGCCCGCCATGGTGGTTTCACGACAGCATCGAAGGCATGACGCGCTTTCGCGAGCGCGTAACCGAAACCGCCGGCATTTACAACACCGCCGGCTTCAATGATGACACGCGCGCGTTTCTCTCGATTCCGGCGCGGCACGATTTGAGCCGAAGAATCGAGTCGAATTATCTCGCCCGCCTCGTCGCGCGCCACATCATCGACATGGAAGATGCACGCAGAATGAGCCGCGCGCTGGCGTATGAGTTGGTGAAGAAGGCGTACAAGCTTGGTTGAAGATAAATCTACAAGGCGCGGGATGATTTGGTATTTGTGTTGGAGGAGGAGACGGCAAGTCGTAAAGAAAGATTACCGCTTTTTTTGCTTATGCGCTCCGTTAGTTTTGAATGAATCAAATGAGCGTGGCCGGAAGGCCTTGTCATTCACAATGCGAACATTGTCGCCGGTTTGAGCCAAAATGAACAAGCCTTGTTTATAAGTGAAGCGCTCGACGTCTTTGTCGATGGTCATTGCCGCAACGCCGCCGTACAGTATTGGCCGTTTGAGAAGAGGATAAAACTCAAAAACCTTTGAAAGCTTTTGTAGAAAATTTTCGACATGTTCCTGTTTCAGACGCAATTTGACCTCAATAGCAACGGCGCAATCCGCCCCAATACCGGCGATGTCGAGTTCCATCTCCTGACCGTTATGTACGGCAGGCAATCGGCCCCAGAGGCTATTGAGTCTGACGCCACGTTTTTTAAAAAGCGGAATGACCGCGGGGAAGACCGTGCTTTCAGCAAACCGGCCAAGCGTATCGGTAATATCACCGACCTGCTTGGAGACCTTTTTTATTTCTTCTTTTAAGCTCTTATCGGATTCTTTAATGCGCTTATCGGTTTCCTCGAATCCACGGTAAACCAACTCTTCCAATTTTTCGAGCGTCGTCATGAGATTCTCCTTGCCGGAAAGAATTTGTAAATAGATCATTAAAATATACAAATGAAAAATGCAAAAAGCAATTTTATTTATTCATCCGCTGGATAACGTCGCTGTGGCAATCACGCCGCTCGCTAAAGGAGTAGCGCTCCTCATTGCCGAAGCGGCGATCACAGTGCCTCAAGACATTCCCGCCGGCCACAAGCTCGCCATTCGCGCCATTCGTTCGCAGGAAAAAATTTTCAAATACGGCCATTGCATCGGCCATGCGACGCAGGATATTCCAGCGGGAGCTTGGGTGCATTCGCACAATCTCCACACTGATCTTGCCGATGTGTTGGAATACAAATATGAGCCCGTGAGTGAAGTCAGACTTGCGCAGGCAAGCTCTCAAACTTCCGCAAACTCTCCTGCGCAAGCCGGACTTCGCCCGTCCGTTTTTCGCGGTTATCGCCGCGCCAGCGGCAAAGTCGGCACGCGCAATGAGATTTGGATTCTCAACACCGTTGGCTGCGTGAACATCTCGGCGGAGCGAATTGCCAAAATTGGTCGCGAAAAATTCGCCGATTCGCCCGTTGACGGCGTTTTCTCTTTTTCGCATCCTTATGGTTGCGGCCAGCTCGGTGATGATTTGCGCCACACGCAAAAAGTGCTCGCCGGATTGTTGCGGCATCCGAATGCCGGCGGCGTGCTCGTGCTCGGCCTCGGTTGCGAGAACAACCAAATGCAGCAGCTTTTGAAAGTGGCAGGAGAAGTCGATCGCTCGCGTTTGCGTTTTTTCAATTCGCAAGAGGTGCAGGACGAGGTTGAGGCGGGCGTAACCGCGATTGGCGAATTGGTCGTGCGCATGCAAAACGACACGCGCCGCGAGTGCGCGCTTGCGGATTTGGTTTTGGGCATGAAGTGCGGCGGCTCCGATGGCTTTTCCGGCATCACGGCCAATCCGCTCGTGGGCCGCATCGCCGATATGGTGACGAACAATGGCGGAACCGTGTTGCTCACCGAGGTGCCGGAAATGTTCGGCGCCGAGCAGCAACTCATGAATCGCGCGCAGAATGGAAAAATTTTTCAGCAGATCGTGGCGATGATCAACGATTTCAAAAATTATTTCATCAGCCATCAGCAGCCGATTTACGAGAATCCCGCGCCCGGCAACATCGCCGGCGGCATCACCACGCTCGAAGAAAAATCTCTCGGCGCGATTCAAAAGGGCGGCACGGCGATCGTCTCGCAAGTGCTCGAGTATGGCGAGCCGGCGCAGCATGGCGGTTTGGCGCTGTTGCAAGCGCCCGGCAATGATGGTGTTTCCACAACGGCGTTGGTCGCCGGCGGCGCGACGATGATTCTGTTTACCACCGGACGCGGCACGCCGCTGGGCTTGCCGGTTCCAACCATCAAGATTTCCTCCAACAGCGCGATTTATCAAAAGAAGCCGCAATGGATTGATTTCAACGCCGGCGCGCTGCTCGACGGCGCTGCTACGCAAGATGAACTCAGCCAACAATTATTGAGCTTGGTTTTGCAAGTGGCGTCGGGAGAAATGAAAACGCAAAACGAAATTCACGGCTATAAAGAAATTGCTATCTGGAAGGATGGTGTAACGCTGTGATGAAGTCTTGTTCAGAAAAACTGCTGGAAGAAAAGTCATTTTATTTATCCATCTGCAATCCCAAAAGCAAAAGCGCACGCAAAGGCGCAGAGACGCAAAGCTAGCGCAAAGTTTTTTTCTTTTGCTTTTCTTTGCGTAACCTTAGCGGCTTTGCGTGAATGCTTTTAGCTTTTTCAACAAAAGTTTCACTCACGATATCCTCGAACCTAAACCTTACTATGCCATTGCCTCTGCTCAATAAAAAACTTGTGCTCGCGACAACACTTCAAGCACAAACGAAAGCCGCGCTGCCCCAACCCGAGCTTTTCAATCTCCCCGAAAAAGTGTTGCAATTCGGCGCCGGCGGTTTTTTGCGCGCCTTTGCGGATTATTTTATCGACAATGCCAATCGCCAAAATATATTTAATGGTAGGATTGTCGTGGTGCAATCGACCGGCACAAACCGCAGCAACACGTTGCAGGCGCAAGATGGATTGTTTACTCTCTGCGTGCAAGGTTTGGAGAACAAAACAACTGTCGAAACGTACAGCGTGATCTCGTCGATTAGCCGCACGTTTTCTGCGAATGAGGAATGGCCGCAGGTTCTCCAATGCGCTGCAAATCCTGAATTGGAATTGGTGCTTTCAAATACGACGGAGGTCGGCATTGCGTTGGATGAAAGCGCCGCGCTCGATCTCAATCCGCCGCGCTCTTTTCCCGGCAAACTCACTGCCTTTTTCCATGCGCGCTTTAAGTTCTTCGGCGGCGCTGCGGACAAAGGTTTGGTCATCATTCCCAGCGAGCTGGTCGATAACAATGGCGATCTTTTGCGTGAAATCGTTTTGACGCTTGCAAAAAAATGGGGCCTGGGTGAGGCGTTTGTGCATTGGCTCACAAGCGCGAATCGTTTTTGCAATTCACTCGTTGATCGCATCGTGCCCGGCACGCCGGCGAATGAAGCTTTGCAGCAGCACTGGCAGAAGCTGGGCTATGAAGATCGTCTGTTGACTTCAGCAGAAGTTTACCGCCTCTGGGCGATTCAAGGCGATGACACGATTCGGCAACGGCTCTCTTTTGTGCAGGCCAATCCTGCGATTATTGTCGCGAATAATATCACCCCGTTTCGCGAGCGCAAAGTGCGGATTCTGAACGGCACGCACACCTTGAGTGTGCCGTTGGCGTTTTTGCTCGACAATAAGATCGTGCTCGACAATATGAAACATCCGCTCGTGTCGCAGTTTATCGAACGCCTCATCTTCGACGAGATCGTGCCGAGCCTGGAAGTTGATCACGAATCGGCTACGGCATTTGCGCATGAAGTGCTCGAACGCTGGCGCAATCCGTTCCTGCAACACCAGCTTATCGACATTACTTTGCATTCCACTTCCAAAATGCGCGCGCGCAACGTGCCGACGATTTTGCGTTTTTATCAAAAAATGAAAAAGACGCCGCCGCTGATTGCCTGCGGCTTTGCGGGTTATTTGTTGTTCATGCGCGGCGTGGAAAAGCAGAACGGCAAAATCCACGGCCGGCGCGGCGATGAGCTGTATCCGATAAATGATGATCAAGCCGGATATTTCTATGAGCTATGGAGCCCGGTGCAGGCGAATGATCCGCAGTCGATTGAGAATTTTGTGAAGTCAGTTTGCCGCAATGAAAATTTATGGGGTACGCCGCTGGCCGCCCTCTCCGGATTCGCGGAAGCCGTCAGCGAACACTTGTGTTTCATGCTCAAAGAGGGAATAGAAAAAGCCATAGGGCGAATCGTCACCTGCGAATGAAATCGTGGTAATCTGAACAGCCGCCTTCAGGCGGCTTGCAACTTTTAGCGTGATGATTTATCATCACGCGGCATCACGCGGCGGAATCCCATGCAAATGACCTTTCGTTGGTACGGCGCGAACGACGCCGTAACGCTTGCCAACATCAAGCAGATTCCCGGCATCACGGGCATCGTCAGCGCGTTATATGATGTGCCGGTGGGCGAAGCGTGGCCGCTGGCGCGATTGCGGCAACTCAAAGATGAAATCGAAAATGCCGGCTTGCAGCTCAGCGTGATTGAAAGCATTCCGGTGCACGAAGACATCAAACTGGGGCAGCCCGATCGCGATCGTTTCATCGACAATTATTGCCAGAGCATCCAGAACATGGGCGCGCTCGGCATTCCAGTGTTGTGCTATAATTTCATGCCGGTGTTCGATTGGACGCGCACGAATCTTTCACTGCGTTTGGCCGACGGCTCATTCGCTTTGAGTTATGATCATGAGGATTTATCGCGCATTGATTTGTCAAAAGGCACTGGTGAACTTCCCGGCTGGGCAGCGGCGTATTCGGCTGCCGAGCTGCAAAGCTTGCTCGCGGCGTATCGCGAAATTTCCGAGGAACAGCTTTGGGATAATCTCGGATATTTTTTGGAGAGAGTGATCCCGGTAGCAGCGGCAGCCAATGTCGTTATGGGCATTCATCCCGACGATCCGCCGTGGCCGATCTTCGGCTTGCCGCGCATCATCACGAACGAAGAGGCTTTGCAACGTGTGCTTGATCTGGTCGATCATCCTGCGAACGGCTTGACGTTTTGTACCGGCTCGCTTGGCGCTGATCCCGGCAACGATTTGCCGCGCATGATTCGCCGTTTCGGCAAAGCGGGACGCATTCATTTTGCGCATTGCCGCAATGTCAAAATCACCGGCAATAAAAAATTTTACGAGAGTCCGCATCCTTCGGCGTTTGGCAGCGTCGATATGTTTGAAGTGATGAAGGCGTATCACGAAATCGGCTTTCGCGGCCCGATGCGCCCCGATCACGGCCGCATGATTTGGGGAGAGACGGGACGGCCCGGTTACGGCTTGTATGATCGCGCTTTGGGAGCGATGTATTTGTGCGGCCTGTGGGAAGCGTTAGAAAAAGGAAATGACAGGAGATAAATTTATGTCAACCAAAGTCGTGACTTTCGGCGAGATCATGCTCAGACTTTCAACGTCTGGCTACGAGCGTTTTGTACAAGCGAAACAATTCGATATCAACTTTGGCGGCGGCGAGGCCAACGTTGCCGTGTCGCTGGCGCAATTCGGTTTGGAGGCCTCTTACGTCACCCGCCTTCCCAAGCACGAAATCGGCGAAGCCGCGCTCAACGAGCTGCGCAAGTACGGCGTCAAAACCGATTACATTCTGCGCGGCGGCGAGCGTTTGGGCATTTATTTTTTGGAGGCCGGCGCTTCGCAGCGCGCTTCCAAAGTCATCTATGACCGCTCGCATTCCGCCATCGCTGAAATTGCGCCGGGCATGGTGAATTGGCATGAAGTTTTGAAAGAAGCAAAATGGTTTCACGTCACGGGCATTACACCGGCTCTGAGCGCTACTGCTGCGGAGGCAACGATAGAAGCCGTCAAGGCTGCGCGCCAACAAGGTGTGACCGTGAGCTGCGATCTCAATTATCGCAAAAAATTGTGGACGCGCGAGCAAGCGCAAAAAGTGATGGCGAATGTGATGCAAAACGTCGAGGTGGCGATTGCGAATGAAGAAGATGCGGAGATGGTTTTCGGCATCAAAGCCGGAGAAACCGATGTCGAAGCCGGCAAGCTGGATGTCGCGCGCTACCAATCCGTTGCCGGACAATTGATGAAAATGTTTCCCGCGCTCAAAAAAGTGGCCATCACGCTGCGCGAGAGCCTTTCAGCTTCCGACAACAATTGGTCGGGTGTGCTGTGGGACGGCAAAACGTTTTATCAAAGCCGCAAATATGCCATTCGCATCGTCGATCGCGTCGGCGGCGGCGATGCTTTTGCCGCCGGTTTGATTTATGGGTTGCTTGCGGGCAAAGATGCGCCAGCGGCGCTCGAATTTGCGGTCGCGGCTTCGTGCTTGAAGCACAGCGTCCCCGGCGACTTCAATCACTGTTCGGTGGCGGAAGTTGAGGAATTGGTCAAGGGCGGCGGTTCGGGCCGGGTGCAACGGTAGGGCTTGCAGAAATCTACTTGACATTGCGGGCGGCGCGTTATATATTAGCCGAGCGATGCAACTTTTTAATGCTGTTTGTTTTTAGATCAAAGGAAGAGACATGGAAAAATTTTTGGTGATTCTTTTAGCAATGGCTGTGCTCACCGCTTGTCGCCAACAACAACCTGCGACCACGCCGGCTGCGGTTGGTTTGCGCAAGATCAGCGCTGCGGATCCGCAAACCGTCGAGCGCCTTCGGCAAAGCGGCGTGAAAATTCTCGTGCAGCAGCCGGATTATCTCATTGTGTACAGTGATAGCGCGGCGATGCAAGCTTTGGCGATGAATACGCAACCGGCAACCGAACAAGATCTCGTGCAGCGACTCGTCCGCATTCACTTTTCCGATAAAATGCAATTGCAAAAAATCGCCGACCTCGGCGTCGACGTGTGGGAGGTGGAAGCCGACACGGTGACGGCGCGGGCTTATGATTTGTACCTCGAACAACTCAAACAAGGCGGTTTTAACTATCGCATTCTCAAAATGGACGCCAGCGCGCCGGAGAACAAATGAAATACAGTCAAATTGGACGCACACTGGTTTTTTTCAGCATGGCGTTTTTGTTGATCGGCGGACGTTGTGATAACGGCGGCGGTCCGGGCAACCCTCCCAATGCGGGGTTGTATCACACGTATGCCGAGATTAACGATGAGCTGCACCAACTGGCTGCCGCCCATCCGCAGATCGCGCAGGTCAGCTCGATCGGCAGATCCGTCGAGGGCCGTGATTTGTGGGCCATCAAAATCAGCGACAACGTGACGCAAGCCGAAGCCGAGACCGCCGTGGTTTTTCTCGGTGGGCATCATGCGCGCGAGTGGATTGCGGTTGATGTGCCTTTTCTTTTGGCCAAACAGTTGTTGAATCGATACGGCGTGGACACGACGATTACCCGCTTAGTGAATCAGGCCGAAATTTGGATCGTGCCGCTGGTGAATCCGGATGGGCATCAATACTCGGTGACGAATGATCGTTTGTGGCGCAAGAATCGGCGCAACAACGGCGACGGCACGTTTGGCGT
>Ga0247727_10003119_pt1 | contig 37082 bp, 35 predicted proteins | sample WisWelCaveWW1625_FD_202498 | JGI IMG/M metagenome (GOLD analysis project Ga0247727, IMG submission 202498) | Biofilm microbial communities from Wishing Well Cave, Virginia, United States - WW16-25 | ecosystem: Environmental > Aquatic > Deep subsurface > Groundwater > Cave microbial mat | place...
AACAATCTGGGTGGGATCTACGAGAAAGACCAAAAGCAACTCGATTCTGCACTGCGATATTACTCCATTGCCATTGAAAAACTTGAAAAATTCGATTCGTTTTCAACTGAACCCTAATCGAACCACGCCAGGATACTTTTCGACTTGAATAGATCGCCAGAATCAATTTCAGATCTTGATAAGTTAATTACTTCTGACAGTTTGAATCCATTTTGGCATCACACGAGGGGAACCGCCTATAGTGCGATCGGCAAGTACGCTCAGGCAATAAGCGATCTGACCAGATCCATTGTTCTGGATTCCTCAAATAGTGCTCCTTTCTATGTCCGAGGTAAATGTTATTATTATTTAAGGGATTATTCCAAGTCTCTGGGAGATTACGATCGTGCCATTTCCTTGAATGCATCAGTATCTGATTACTTTGTTGGTAGGGCGGCTACACTTGCCGAGCTAGGTAGGTTCAAGTCGGCAATTTCGGATTGTAATCAGGCCATTCTTCTGGACTCCAACGATAATACTGCTTACTGGAATAGATCACAAATTTATTTAAAAATGGGTAAAGGATTCGAAGCTTGTGAGGACTTACATACTGCTTACAAACTCGGAGCGCCACAGGCCGCTGAATACATTGGCAAAGTTTGTAAATAATCAATTTGAACAAAAGTCACCAGACAAAATTGCCTTTCACTTCATTCATCCACCAGAATAATCTCAACCCGACGATTTTTAGCCTTGCCGCCCGATGTCGCATTTTCCGCCCGCGGATTTTCAGAACTGTACCCCACATAATCCAGTCTGTCGGCCTGAACCCCCTTTGATTTAAGATAGTTCATAACACTCAAGGCCCGCTTCTCCGACAAGTGCTGATTATAATGCTTTGATCCCTCATTATCCGTGTAGCCGTTCAAAATACATTTGAGTCCTCCCTGACGCACCAAATAGTCCGCAAGACTGTCGAGTCTGAGTCTCGAGGTATCAGCGAATAAGTAGGAATCGCTATCAAAAAAAACATCGGTCACCTCAAAGCGGTCCTCCACAGAAGGAGTGGATGTTGCCGTGTCAATTTGCAGGTCCGCACTGTCCAAAATGTCAGGCAAGACACCCGTCTTTTCTGCCTTAACCAAAACCTCATAGTATTTTCCAGACGTGTCTTTGGCGCTGGCAAATGAATTTGCTTCGAGAAAAACGCCCGAGTCGAGCATATTGTCCGCCACGTCACCGATGGCAATTTTTATACGGTATTTCTGAAATGGAATCACGTCGTAGTGTACTTTCAAAACGGTGGTCAGTCCGTCGAACTGAATATACTCGTTCAACTCCTCCAGCATTTCTGTTTTATCCCTCGAGGTAAATGCTCTTCTCAAAAGTCCAATCCGACGGTAGTTCCGGCGAAAGTAGGAAGCGTTTTTTTTGTGATTGATGCTGTTGATGGAGATGGGCGTTTTGCCATCCGGTAGCACCGCAAGGTTTACTTTTTTCTTGATTCCCGGGCCACTGAGGAAAAACCCGAATGCGTCGTTGAACCGGCTGCCGACATACTCCATATACTCATCTGAGGCAAAAACATAGTTGAATTCAAGTACATTATTCACGGGGACAAAGTCAAATTCAATCATCGTAATATCCCTCGTTTTTCCGCGAGAGAGTTTGTTGAGATCCTTATCTCCCCTTTTTATCGCTGTCACCAGGAATTTTTGTTCTGGAAGTCGGCCTTCGCTCGTATATCCCCGATCGTCGTTCGGCCCCGCAATGCTGTCGACATTTCCCGTGGACAGAACAAGCCCCGACTTAACGCCCAGGAGTACTGAATCTGCTTCGAATTGTCCAAGACCGCCAATCATCCCAACGTGGCGAACATTCCCTATTTCGATGCCCGGACCGAGCAGGACGTTTCGATTGCATTTTACCCGGTATCGCTCAGTCTAAAATGGTCGCCCTCGCCTCTAAAGCATACAACAAAAATGTCGCCAGCCAGTGCGAGCCCATATAGTCGCTGTCAACGACGTAGGGCATCGAGGTACGCAACTGCAAATCGGCAATGACCGTCAGCGCGTCGCGATTCTTGGGAAGAGCATCTGCAATTGTATATAGACACCAGGCCCGGTTAAAGTTCAGGCCATCGAGATGAACCAGCTTTCCGTCGGTGCGGTCGAGAACAATTCCCGGTTCAAGGTAGAAGTACTTGTGCAGTAGTTCCGGCCTGAAAGCCTTAGTCCATTTTTCAAAGGCTTCTGCACCGAGGATTTTAGACATCAGCTCCGCTTCCTGCAAACAAGGTGAAATGAAATCGAAACCCGAGGGTTCCCAGGTGAGTGGACAGCCGGCATCGCTCAGGAAATAATCCTTCGATCGCAGGACAATCAAGGCTTCAAACTTCTGGTCTCCGACATCCCGGGCGTAATCAAGCGCCAGGGAAAGTCCAAATGCCGTGTTGGTGTGTTCTCCCACCCGGATGGGGTAAACCAGTTTGGGAAGAAACGCCGAATAGGCCACAACGATGTAATCGATCAGGGGCTGAAGACTTTTCGACCAGCCGTGTTTTTCATCGACGGCACAGGATTTCAATTCGGCCTGCAGTTTGAGAATCCACGCCCAACCATAGGTCCGCTCAAAGGATTTTTCAAGTTTGGGTTCAAAGTATGCCAGCTCCGCTGCGACCTTTTCTGCCGTGAATTGCCGATCAAAAACATCCGTGATTTCCTTTGCCAACTCAGAATCAGGAAACCGGTTGAGGACTGAAGCCAGCAACCAATGTCCATGGACTGAAGAATGCCAGTCGAAACAACCGTAAAAAATAGGATGAAGTTCGCTCGGTGAATCGAGAAAACTAGAATCTGTCAATACCTGATTCAGCTTGTTGGGATATTCGACCTCGATGCAATGAATTGGAAGGGCGGCGAGTTTTTCCGCCATTGCGTAATCGAGGTTAAGTTCCATATCCTGACCCAAGATCGAGGCGCTTATTGTAACAAAAATGAATGCAATAGACTGGGATAGATTTTTCATTATTGATTATCGAAAAAGAAACCGCTAAGATCGCAAAGAAAAACCGCAAAGTTCGTAAAGAAGAAATAGGGTTGTGTTTAAGACAGAATTTTCGCTAATCGTCTCTTTCCCTTGTACCGATCCACTCCGATTGAATGACCACTCCCTCTCTGCGATCTTTGCGAAGAACTCCGCGCGCTCTGCGGTTAAAAACGTATAGCCGATATGTTACCTTTCCAACAAAGCTACATTATAGCCTAGAACACCAAAAATCCAAATTCGATGAACAAACTAATTCTACCCGGTTTGGCCGTGCTTATGCTGGCCTGTAACACACAATCTGACGAAGAAACTACCATCTCAGACAATACAGAGACCTCCGTCATCCAGCCACCGCTCGAAGGCGACTTCGCAAACGATACGACCTTTCGCATCGATCCTAAAATCGACAACCATCTGGAAACCCCAAATGGCAGCTCGATCGACATTCCTGCGAACTGCCTGGTAGACGAAACAGGAAACCCCATTTTGGAAGACGTGGACATCTGTTTCTCCCAATACCATTCGATGGCCGACATCATCTCGTCGGGAATCCCGATGGCCTACGACACAATGGGCCAGCATTTCACATTTGAATCCGCCGGAATGTTCAAAATGACGGGTTTCTACCAAGGCGAAAAGAAAGCTTTTGTGCTGGAGGGAGAGAATATTGATGTCAATCTGGCTTCAGATAAAGATGAAAAATTCAATTTTTATGCCTTGAACGAAAAAACGGGTGAATGGAGTTACGACCGAACCAGCAAGCCGGACGCCAATCCACAATTCGACCCTTCCGTTTTTCCGCTTGAACCAGAGTGCGCCAGCGAAGATGCCTTTGTGCTCGATCTTGATCTGGACAATTCAAAATACAGCGAACTTTCCAATTTCAATGGCATTGTCTGGGAATATACCGGTGACCACGATTCGCTCGATCCGCGCAAAAACAAATGGACAAGCGCCACACGATGGACCGATTTTGAACTGGATCCGACCGGAGACAAGGCCTTTGAGTATTTTTTGACGATGTCAGATAAATCGAAAAAATTCGTCACCCGTGTGAAAGCTTCGCTCACCGGCGGTGACTTCGATCTCGCTTTGGCTGATTTCAATGAGAAGAAAAAAGAAATCGCCAATGAAATGGACAATCTCCAGAAGCCATACATCCGTTCGGTTGAAATCAGTGGATTTGGAACGTATAACTACGACTACTATCATCAGATGGCCGAGCCACAAAAAATGATAGCCGATTTTGATTTTGGAAAGTACAATTCCGAAAAAGAACATTCCCTGGTGGTCGTTCTGTATCCGGACAAAGATGTGTGCATCAATTATACCCAGCCGGACTGGCAGCAGTTTGCAATTGACAAAGCCAGCGATGCCAAAATATTGGCCATAATGCCGGGAAACAAAGTGGCAGTTTTCCGGGGCGACATCCGCACAAGTTTCGGCAGGGACAAATTCAAGTTCCCACTGGAGGTTGTGAGCCTCAACTGCGATTCGAAGGACAAGCTCAACGACATACTGCAAACTCTTTGAGATGAAAGCGAATTGGCTTTCGGCGATTCTTGTCGCCCACTCGGCCTATGGTCAGGTGGAACTCTATCCCGTTGCACAAAATGGCAAATGGGGTCTGGTGGCAGGCAATCAGAAAGTGGTTCTTGAACCGGTCTACGATTACGTCGAATTTGAACCGAACGCAAAAAAGTTCATTTATTATCAGGACAACAAAAAAGGATTGATCGCGCAGGACGGTCAGATCCTGAGTCAACCCATTTACGAAGACATTGTCTTTTTTGATAGCGTGTATTATTGTTACAAGAGCGATGGATTGTGGGGATTAGTGTCCGGTGAAAACCTGATACTTCCTTTCGTCTTCGAATCCATAACAAAAATATCCACCGAACTTTTTCTGGTGCGGAATAAAGACATCCAGATGGCTATCGGTAGCCGGATTTTTCATCCGCGTTCTTCGGCGTTTTTCGGAACGCGCGTTACCGATGTAACAACCGTTGGTCTTTTGAGTATTGTAAGCGACAGTTCCGGAAAATTTGTCTGGTCAGACAGTGAGTCGGTTATTCTTATGAAGAATGTGACCGAACTTGAAGAATGCGGTAAAACCTTCAGCATCCTGAGGACAGCGGATTCTGCTTTACTTGTCAATCGTGAGACAGGCACTTTTGTTGGCCCGCGTGGCATCGGCATCAAAGCGCTGGGCTCCGAGCGATTTCTGATCGATACGGGTGGAGGCTACTACCGGATTTACTTTGGAAAAACCGGAAAATACTATCGCGCACCCAAAATGGATACTATTCTCAGCGAAGATTTTCCGGAAATGATTTACCTGAAGGATGGCCTTACGGGAGCCTGGAACCTCGAAAAGGGCGCGCAAATCCTCGATCCAAAATACGATGGCATTCTAAAAGAGGGGCGCTATTATTACCTGATCCGTGACGGCTACTACGGAGTTGCGACAGGCACTGGAACCATCCTGTTGAAACCGGAGTACGACAACATCGACAACTACGAAAACTTTTTTGTTGCGACGGCAACCACTGGGAAAGGCATTTATTCGCGGTACGGAAAGTGCCTGGAGCCCTGTGTTTACAAAGACATTCGGGTTTATGACGACAAGGTAAAATGCCTGAACAATTCCGAATTGGTCGTGCTTGATTTCGACGCGTCAGGCAGTCTCAGGGAACGGACAAAGTACAGCGAATTTGTGACGATGACTTTTGTGAAAGAACGCGTGCCACAGCAAAAGTCCGAGAACATACGCTTCGGTTCACCTTCTGCCGATTTTGGAAGGGCGGACCGTTTTGGCTGGTTCAGGCCCGACATTGAAGTACCCGCGGGAGACAGCGTAAAAATCGTCAAAGGACGATGGGGCCTGAAAGACGAGACCGATTCCATACACATCCTACCAAAGTACGCACACGTTATTTCGAATGAAAAGAGCGGATTCACCAAGGCGTATGGTTCCAAGCCCTACTTTGGAGACTACGGCAGTGGTGGCATCAACAACAGCTACATCAATGTACCACTCGGCGAGAAGTTTACTGCGGTCTTCAATTCCGATTTTGTTCTGGTGGATCATATGGCCAAAAAAATTGCGAACAAGGACAAATTTGTCTATGCGAATCTGGACGATCTGTCGCGCTACAACCAATGTCTCGCGTTTACAAAACGAATGTGTCTGATCAATCGGAAAGCGGAAGTAGTGATGGATAGTCTTGGGTACTGCAGCGAATATTCCGAAAACATAATGGCCGTGAATCAGGGCGGAAAAATTACTTTCGAGAGAAACCACTTCGGGGCACAGTGTAATGCTTCAGAGTATCTCATCGCCATTGACGCATTAAACTGGTACCAATACAATTTGTTTGTTCACGTCAGTGGTGGCAATTGGTACTATTTAAATTCCGCCGGCAAACGTTTGAACGACCTACCCTTTGAAGCGGCCGAGCCCTTCCGGAACAACCGCGCTATCGTTTGCAAAAATGGACTCTGGGGCGTTGTAGACAGCGCTATGAAGGAAATTGTACCCTTTGAATTCGCCTCCATCGAAAGGATAGAGCAATGGACCGATGGCACAGTCGAAACCTGGTTCAAGGTAAACAAACGGACCGGTGAACGCTACGTCTACAACAAGTATTCCGGCACCCTGGAAAAATCGGAAGTTTTTGCATTGAAGGATTATTTCGATGGCCACTGGTTTATGCAGATGGCGCAGGGCGGCAACTGGGCTTTGGTAGATACAGCCCTTCGTCCTCTAACCGGTTTTGATTTCACCCACGTAAAGCCCTTTGAAGACGGGTATGCCTGCGTGGTCCAGATGGGTCGTCGTTCATTGATTGACAGAGAAGGCAATTTGATTCTACCCTGGTACAAAGCCAAAGACATCGAATACCTTGGCCACGGTCGATACGCTGTCAGTGAAAAAAGCGGCGTGATGATTGTACTGTCGAATGGCGACACGGTAGTAAAAGGTACACAGTGCGACGAGATCGTGGCCAGTTCAGAAAACTACGTGGTGTTCAGGAACAGCAATTCTCAACAGTTCATCACAGACAACGAGCACACGGTGAAATTGCCGAAAGACGCGCATCTGATTTCGTATTCTCTCGACGAAGACCTTGTGCTGCTTCAGAACGGATCACGGCGGCAGATTTTTAATCTCAAACTTGAAAAGTTCATATCCAAAGACGCCGGAGGGGCTTATCAACTCGGCCAGTCCAGTGTCATTTTCAAATTGCCATCGAAAAAATATGGCATTGTCAGCCTGACCGGAGACACCTTGGTTAAACCGGTCTACGACGAAATTTTTCCAATGAAAAACGGCTGGACGTTCGCGAAGAAGGGTAAGAGGTATGTTATCATCGACCGCAGTGGCAAACAACTTGACACGATGGAAATTTCGCGTTTCAGAACGATGGGTGAGAACTACCTTGTGCAATGCAAAGGTGGATTGGGTTTGATTGGAATCTATGCCGGCTGGATTATCCGACCGAAGTACGTGAGCATTGAAGTATACAATTCGTCATTCTACAAAGCGGGATACGAAAACGGGCAGGTAGATCTCTACGACCTTTCCGGACAATTATTGGTCGGTAAACCCTTCGACGATGTCAAAGGCATTCATCCGGAAGGACTGATTGTGCACGACCGTGGTTTTGATTACCTCTGGACCGGGTTCCTGAATCCGTCGCTGTCCTTTCAGCTCATCACACCGGTTTCGGCAACCTCGTACATTCTCAGCGAATATCAAAAGTCCGGCGTTTACGACAACGAGGGAAAACAAATTGTGCCGGTACTATACCACAAAGTCGACCCGGTGCAAGACGCCTTCCAGGTGCGCTTTTTCAATTCCTTTGGGTTTTACAACCGCGATGGATCGGTGGTTTTCGATCCAGTGAGGTGAGCAATGACGAAAATTCACCCCCCTCGATCCCCCCTCAAAGGGGGAAGATTAACGCCTCTCCACTTGATAACACTTACTGGGAGCTGAACAACGCCCTCTCCCCTTGAGGGGAGACACAGAGGGGTGATTAGGTACCGTGTTCGAAAAATGTTCAGAAAGCAATTGCTTAAATTCTGATTTTTGTACGATGTACTCCAACAATCACTACAACAAAAATTTAAAACATTACGCCCGGGAACTGAGATCAGAAACAGTCTTACGGGCTGAAAAATACTTGTGGAAATCCTGGCTAAGAAAGAAACAATCGGGATATCGATTTCTTCGCCAAAGACCAATCGATCGTTTCATCGTTGATTTCTTCTGCCCAGATGTGAAATTGATTGTCGAGATCGACGGAAATTCTCACTATTCCCGACCCGAATATGATCGATATCGGCAGAACAGGTTGGAATCACTCGGATATTCCTTCATTCGATTCAGCGAAGGTGAAGTTTTGAATCAGCTGGAAGCGGTTGTGGATCGAATTAATCACGCGCTGTACAGTTTGAAGGAAATGGCGTTGAATGGGGTCACCCCCCCTCGATCCCCCCTCGAGGGGGGGAAGAGTGACGCCCTCAGCTAATAAAGATTGATCAAGTCTCGTACTCCTGATAAAGTTTCATTCTGGACAGGAGGCACTCTCCCCTTGAGGGGAGACACAGAGGGGTGAAGATCAACCCCACAAAATGTGTAACTTTGTCCACTCGACCCAATTCAAATGTCTTTTTTACGCAAATTGTTTTCTGCTAAAAGTAAATTACCGCCGCTGGACTTTTCCACGATCGGAGTCGATATGCATTCCCACCTGATTCCCGGCATTGACGACGGATCTAAAAATATCGACGAATCCCTTGCGATGCTTGGCCGTTTTCAGGAAATGGGATTCAAAAAAGTGATCACAACGCCGCACGTGATGGTGGATTTTTACAAAAACACATCGGAAATCATCCTCGGCGGACTGCAAACTGTTCGCGAAGCCGCGAAAAAAGTCGGACTGACCATTGAGATCGACGCCGCTGCGGAGTATTACCACGACTCACACCTAAAGGATCTGGTTACACGAAAAAGCGTTCTCACGTTTGGTCAAAATCACGTCCTGTTCGAATTGTCCTTTATCGACGAACCACCGGGAATTAAAGAAACGATTTTTGAAATGACCATTGCCGGTTACAAACCCATTCTGGCCCACGTTGAACGTTATCCATACTACCTTGGGCAATGGGACAAAATCGAAGATTATAAAACAAGAGGCGTTTTGCTACAACTCAACATCAATTCCCTTTCGGGACATTACGGCCCGGCAGTGAAAAAAATGGCGGAGCAACTGATCGACCGCGACTGGATTGACGTTCTGGGCTCGGACTGTCACCACCTTGGTCACCTCGAAATGATGGAAACGCTGCGGACGAATCCGTATCTGCATAAAGTGGCTTTCAGGCCTGATTTGTTGAATAGGGTACTTTGAGAGCTAGCTGGACAGGGTGCGTGGGACGCGGGACAGGGGACGTGTGACGTGGGACCAAGGACTTGAGACGTTAGACGCCAGACTTAAGACGTAAGACCACTACCGTCATTCAACTAACGCCGATCTCCAAAAAACGCGTCCAGAATCCAGAGTCCGGCATCTGGCGTCCGTCTTTCAACCCTTCGAAAGTTCTTCCTTCACAATTTGCGAAATCACTTTTCCATCGGCTTTGCCTTTCAGTTCGGCAGAGAGTGGACCCATTACTTTTCCCAAATCCTGCGGACCTGTAGCACCAACCGCCGCAATTTTGGTCTTTACCGCCGCGCGGATTTCGTCCTCGCTCATCAGTGCTGGAAGGTACTTCGCGATAATATCCGCCTGAAATTTTTCCACATCCGCGAGATCCTGCCGGCCCTGTTGGACAAAGAGGTCGTGGGTTTCGATGCGCTGCTTGTGCAACTTCATCACAATTTTATTTCCTGTATCCTCCGACACCTCACCTGCTCCACTGGTGGCTTCGAGAAGCAATTTGGACTTGATATCACGCAATGCGGCAAGTTTATCTTGTTCGCGGGCTTTCATTGCTTCCTTGATGTCGTTGTTGATGCGTTCGGTGAGATTCATACGGTGTGTTAGACAATCAAAGATAAACAAAAGGACAGAACCGCTTTCTGTCACGGTCTGATTTTTCAATGGAGAAGGGGCGATCAGCATTCAAATAATCTCCTCTCCATTCAATAATTTATAGAATTTCTTACCTTGCAACAAACCAAACCGAGTTTCGGTCAGCCCGCCAACGGCGGTGGGATTGGCGAAGTTTTGTTTCGGGTATATCCAAGTTGTACGCAAGGCGGTAGAAAAGATTTCGTCTTGGGACAAGTGAACCGTGTATTGACAAAGAGTTTGTAACAAACCAATAGTATAAACATATGACATTTACAGAGAGATTTTTAAAGGCAAAACATTGGCATTTGTTCGTACTGACATTTGGGATACCTATGATCTTTCAATTTGTTATGATGGGGACAATGTTTGCCAGTATTGGTAATGGGACTCAACCAGACCCATCGGCAATGTTTAATTTCTTTAAGTTTTTTCCAGTCCTGATGATAATATTCGCTGGAACATTTTTCGGTTGGTTTTGGTCAATTGCTATAGGGCTTCAAAACAAAGTTCCCGCTAACGTTAAAATGAAGACGGGAAAATTTAAAATCTTCTTTTTTATTCCAATTACTTATATGCTATTAATCGCCATAGGTATTGGGACTACAATGAGTGGTTTACCTGGTATGGTGGAGAGTGGAGACCAGCCTGACATTGGACTAATTGGAAGCATGATGGGTATTATTATTCCTTTGCACCTATTTTCAATGTTCTGTATTTTTTACTCGCTATATTTTGTAGCTAAGACGGTTAAGACGGTTGAACTTCAGCGCGAAACTACATTTTCAGACTTCGCAGGAGAATTTTTCATGATTTGGTTTTATCCGATTGGCATTTGGATCATTCAACCTAAGGTTAATAAAATGGCTGAGGAAGGTAACACCTCATCAGGACAAATCGGGACACTTTGATTGCTTACTGTTGACACTGACTCGTTGCTTAATAGGATTCAGCAGAAACCGCCCAGCGCACAACAAAGTGCATAATCAATGGCGGGGTTCAATGTAAATTTGTAGTTTAGTTTTTCAAATAACGGTTTGTATCATGTGGCAGTGACACGCTTCGAACACCGACCACTGCTTATGCACAACCGTTACCAGCAAGGCCAACGGACTACTCAGCAGACATCAACTGACGGACAAAATCAACAGACCAAGGCCGCCCACCGCCCAAAATTTTAACGACCACCAAAAAATTTTACAAAAAAACTTGTGCAACTAAGTAATTGCACATATATTTGCAACCACATAATTGCACAATGGAAGCGAGACGAGATATTTTTCAAGCACTAGCTGATCCGACAAGACGGGCAATTATTACGCTTATTGCGCTGCAAGCAATGACACCAAACGCCATTGCCGAACATTTTAATTCAACTAGACAGGCGGTTTCAAAGCACTTACAAATTTTGACAGAGTGTGAATTGGTAACACAAAAACAACAAGGTAGAGAAATCTACTACCAACTTGAAGTAAACAAAATGAAAGAAATTGACAAATGGCTTAACCAATTCCGTAAGATTTGGGAAAGCCGATTTAACCAACTTGACAAAGTATTATTAACAATTCAAAACAAGAAAAAATGAACAGCAACTTAAAATTTGACTTTGAAGTCAACAAAGAAAACAACACGATTGTTTTAAAACGTGAATTTGCGGCAAACCTTGAATTAGTATGGAAAGCGTGGACAACGGCAGAATTATTAGACCAATGGTGGGGACCAGAGCCGTGTCGTGCAAAAACCAAATCAATGGATTTTCGTGAGGGCGGACATTGGTTGTATTGTATGATTGTTCCCGCATCTATTACAGGTGGTGAAACAGAACAAATACATTGGGGAAAACAGGAGTATGAAAAAATTGTGTCACATAAAATATTTTCAGGGACAGATGTTTTTTGTGATGAGAACGGAACTGCAAATCCTGAGTTTCCGACAGGTAGATTTGAAAATGTGTTTAGCGAAGAAGCCAACGGAAGAACACTTGTGACAATGATTTCAACACACAATAGCTTTGAAGATATTGAAGCAGTAATTGCAATGGGCTTCAAAGAAGGTATTACAGTAAGCTTTAACCAACTTGACGAACTATTAAAATGAAAAAAGAAACATTAAAAAGTATCGGGGCTGTTATTGCGGGATTTGCCCTATTGGTGATCTTATCAATGACAACAGACATCATTCTGGAAAAAGCAGGAGTTATGAAAACCGAACCGTTTGTCGATAATCCTGTTTGGCTGATCGCAATAATTATTCTGTATAGAACGACTTTCAACACGTTCGGTTGTTATTTGACTGCACGACTTGCACCAAACAAACCGATGAAACACGCCATTATTCTTGGAATAATCGGTGTTGTGTTAACCATTGTGGGACTTATCGCTATGTGGGACATTCCACCTCGTTGGTATCCTATTTCACTTATAGTATTGACTTTGCCTGCTGCGTGGCTTGGCGGAAAAATGGCAACTAAAAAGTAGTATAATTTGATAGTAAGCAGACAACCTAAACAGACGTACAAAAAGGGCGGACAGCTAACGGCGACTTGGCGTAATGGAGGCGGGTTCTTCGTATGAACATTTGTGCTAAATTTGAACTGTGTGCTTCGTATCAGGTGTTGTGCTGAAAATCCCCCACTACGCCAAGTCGCCAAACGTTGCCAGTAAGCAAACCAGCCAAGTGCTAAAAAAAACTATCAAAAATAGAACAATACTATGGAGCAAGAATTTAAGAATTGTCAATCGTGTGGAATACGACTAAAAAGAGATAAAAAGGGCGGTGGTACCAACGCCGACAAAAGCACTAGTAAAATGTATTGTTCGTTTTGCTATGAAAATGGAGAATTTATTTACACGGGAAACAATGTTTTGGAATTTCAGGAATACTGCAAACAGAAAATGATGGAAGGCGGACATTCTAGATTTTTTTCCTGGCTCTTTACAAGAGGGATGAAAAGGTTAGACAGGTGGAAAAATAAATAGTTTTATGACCGGCGCGGTTGCATAAGCAGGAACATCAAAAGTGTATCGCGCGTTGGGAGTGAAAGCCCCTACCGCTTTACACAAACGTTTTTGCGATTTTATAACCACACCAAGAAGAACATAAATGGCCACGGCAAAGGAACAAACCGCAATCCGCACCACATACTTCAGCATCGCGGGAAATACAGGCTTGGCCATCGTTAAAGGCCTTGCCGGATTTTTCGGAAATTCGTACGCCTTGATTGCCGACGCCATTGAATCCACAACCGATATCTTCGCCTCTTGCCTTGTGTTGTTTGGCCTTAAATATGCAAGTCGACCAGCCGACAAAAGTCATCCGTATGGCCACGGTCGAATTGAGCCATTGATCACATTTCTTGTCGTAGGCTTTTTAATTACCTCTGCGACGATCATCGCGTATGAGAGCATACAAAACATCACTACACCTCACGACTTGCCGGAAGTCTGGACACTTTATGTGCTCGGGGCAATTATCCTCTGGAAGGAACTTTCCTTTCAAATCGTACTTCGGAAAAGCAAAGAAACGCACAGTTCCTCATTGAAAGCGGACGCCTGGCACCACCGAAGCGATGCCATTACTTCGGTCGCCGCATTTATCGGGATTTCCATTGCCTTGTATTTTGGAAAAGGTTACGAGACGGCAGATGACTGGGCGGCACTCTTTGCAGCAGGTTTAATCCTTTATAACAGCTTTCTAATTTTCCGACCCGCCCTAGGTGAAATTATGGATGAGCACCTGTACGATGATCTCGTGGCAGAGATTCGAAAAGTATCTCTCACCGTTAAAGGTGTGGTCGCAACCGAAAAGTGCTTTATTCGAAAGGCCGGTATGCAATACCACGTCGACCTCCACGCCACGGTCGACGCCACAATTTCTGTGAAAGAAGGGCACGATATCGCCCACACATTAAAAGACACCCTGCAGACTGACATACCACAGTTGGGACACGTGTTGATCCACATTGAACCGAATGAATAGAAATCCTTCTCAACAAAACCACCGCACAATTTTCGTTGTTATATTTATGCAGTAAACACCGATATGAGACACCTACTGCCGATTTCAATAGTCCCTTTGATTTTTCTTCCGTGTTGCAATGTCATTCAAAAAACGCCCAAAACGGCACTCACCGACGGGTTTTATCGGCAAAAAACCGATGGCAAAAAGGCAAAAGTCTACATCGATACGGACGATGAACTCCTGACTATACACCCCGTAAAACGCGAAACAGGAGCCAACGTCGTCGACACAGTTGCTGCTTTTCAGGTCTATCCACCCGAATTACACGGCGGACTAAGCGCTAGTTTTTCAAAGCAGAGTTTTGACCTTGACTTTCTAACCATTCCCTTAAAATTCCGACCCAGCCAGACAGGTGTTCCCGGCCAGTTGAATACGAATCTGAATGGCGCAGTTTACGTGGGCTTCCGAACGGATAGATTCAAAATTAAATATAAGGTCCAACCAATGGGAATGGCCGAACGTCATATCAATCACTTTGGATTTTCGACTGGAGTGGTGACTGGAATCGGAAATACATTTATGTCGCCTACAAATACGAATAACATTCTTCAGCAAGAGTACGATGGCATCGTATGGGGAAAGGGAATCGCGTTCATTATCGGAATAAACAACTTCTCCATTGGCCTAACGGCAGGTATTGACAATTTGCTGGATCAAAACAAAAACATCTGGATTTACGAATCGAAGCCGTGGTTCGGACTTGCCTTTGGCTTGAATCTAAACTGACGAATGTTTCTACTGGTTACCGCTCCAATCAAAAAAAAACACCCCCGTTTTGCAAGGAGGAAACAAGGGGTGCTTCTTATGAACAAAAGAATTTAGGTCAGTCCGGCTGATCGTGCAGGAACGGATTCTTGCCTTTCAGCGCAACCTGAATCATCTCTCCCTTTTTCTGATACGAATGATATGGCCTTCCGTTTAATGCCAAGCTGCGGTGAATATTTAACACAATCGCCGCATTTTTGCGGTGAATAATCACTATATTTGTCGCAAGACAAATTGCATCAATGGCTAAGTACATCTATCAAAACAGGAACTGGACACGATTTATCTGGCAGGATAACATCATTCACGAAGTATTTGGTGAAGTGCGCAATCTGCAGGGTAAAATCATCGGGCAGATGAATAATTTGGGTTTCTCAACTCAGGAAGAAGCATCGCTTACTACCCTTACTCTCGACGTAGTAAAATCTTCTGAGATAGAAGGTGAAAAGCTCAATTACGAACAAGTACGCTCATCCATCGCAAGGCGTTTGGGAATAGAAACAGCAGGAATGGTTCCAGCGAATAGAAACGTTGATGGTGTTGTAGAGATGATGCTAGACGCCACCCAAAATTACCTCCAACCATTGACAGAGCAACGACTTTTTGATTGGCATTCGTCACTTTTCCCGAACGGGCGAAATGGGCCGTACAAAATAGAGGTGGGATGTTACCGCACAGGTGAAATGCAGGTTGTTTCGGGTGCAATGGGTAAGGAGAAAATTCACTACGAAGCCGTAGCTCCACGACGCGTAAAAACCGAAATGGATAAGTTTCTTCGCTGGTTCAATGATGGAAAAACAGAACCTGTATTGAAATCTGCGATTGCCCACTTTTGGTTTATCATTATTCACCCCTTTGATGACGGTAATGGAAGAATAGCACGGGCGATTTCGGATTTATTACTTGCGCGGGCTGACGGTGGACCGGACAGATTTTACAGTATGTCTAACCAAATCTTAGTGGAACGGAAACAGTACTACGCGGTTTTACAAAAAGTACAGCACAGCCAAGGCGATATTACGGAATGGTTAGATTGGTTTTTCCGATGTTTGAAAAATGCGCTAATTGAAACACAGAACACCTTGCGCAAAATTTTCGATAAAGCAGAATTTTGGAAAATTCACGAACATACCTCTCTGAATGAAAGGCAACGCCTGATGCTTAATAAATTATTATTCGATTTTGAAGGAAAGCTCAAATCCTCAAAATGGGCCAAAATAACCAAATGCTCTTCAGACACTGCCTTACGGGACATAAAGGATTTGATAACGAAAGGAATTTTACAGCAAGAACAACAAGGAGGCCGCAGCACGAATTACGAACTGGTTCAATTTTAAAAGCGGCATCACCACCCACCCCAGAAACGTCTAATTGTACTGAACCATAAATCAAGACTTAGATACCCGCAAAAAAAACACCCCCGTTTCGCAAGGAGGAAACAAGGGGTGCTTCTTATGAACAAAAGAATTTAGGTCAATCCGGCTGATCGTGAAGGAAAGAGTTGTTGCTTTTCAACGTGACTTGTGTTTTATCACCGTCGTCGTTCGATGAGATTGAGAATTTTCCCAATTTGTCCTGTGAAGAATGTGGAACATCGTCGAGGTGAATACTTCTGCGTTTGTACGCCGGCTCTGATTCCAGGGCACTCAGACCTGAACTCGATTTGATTTTTTCAGTATAATTCTGAATTCGTTGCATACGGAGTTGAGCGCGCTCTGCTTGTTCCTGCTGAGACAGCGTTTTCTTTCCGGCCTCTGCGGTGACGCTCTCCACTTTTTCATCCAGGTCGTCCGTGAGCACCAGGCGTATCACTTCCTCTGATTTGGGCGGTTGAACTGTTTTCTGCGACGTGTCGGTCGATTTGACCTCGTTGGTTTCCGCTAATTTTGCCGACTCCGACGTAAAATTCCAGTTTATTTCCGATTGGTTCTCCTTCTCAGAAATTTTTAGCACCGGTTCCGCTGTTTCAGCTGCCAGGACTTCTTCATCCGAAACCAGCGTATTGGATTGAACAGGCGATTGAACCGGAGACAGTATTGGCTGTGTAATCATCGTCGGAACGTCCGCATCGAGATTTACAACCACTTTTTCATCTGCCCTTTCTAAGCCGCTGATCGGTGACGTCTTGAAGCCAGTAGCAATAAGTGTCACGCAGATTTTAGAGCCGAGCGACTCGTCCTTGCCGTGGCCCCAGATCACATCTGCCGAAGATCCTGCCTGCTCCTGGATGTAATCCGTGATTTCACCGATCTCATCCATCAGAATTTCCTCCGAGCCGTAGGTGATGTTCAGCAATACGTACTTGGCCCCGTGAATGTCGTTGTCGTTGAGCAATGGAGAATTGAGTGCGCTTTTCACTGCTTTGATGGAGCGTCCTTCGCCCTCGGCGGTAGCAGAACCCATTATGGCCACACCGCTGTCTTTCATCACCGTGCTGACGTCGTTGAAATCGACATTTACATAACCCGTTACCGAAATTACTTCGGCGATTCCTTTCGCTGCCCTGGCCAGCACATCGTCGGCCTGTGCAAAAGCATTGCCCAGTGAGAGATTCCCGAACATCTCGCGCAGTTTGTCGTTGTTGATCACCAACAAAGTGTCGACACTCTTACGCATATCTTCAAGTCCCATCTCCGCCTGCTGTTTCCTTTTCTTTCCTTCGAAGGAAAATGGAATGGTCACAATTCCGACCGTGAGAATTCCCAGTTCCTTTGCCACCCTCGCAATGACCGGAGCGGCACCGGTTCCTGTTCCTCCGCCCATTCCGGCTGTAATAAACACCATTTTGGTATTCGACTCCAGAATATCGCGAATGTCGTCGATGTTTTCTATGGCCGCACTTTTTCCGACTTCAGGTTTTGCTCCCGCGCCCCGTCCTTCGGTCAGGCTGGCGCCCAATTGAATTTTTATCGGAACCTGACTCATATCAAGTGCCTGATGATCGGTGTTGCAGATCACAAAGTCCACACCTTTAATTCCCTGGTTGAACATATGGTTCACGGCATTTCCGCCGCCACCGCCTACTCCAATCACTTTGATGATGGAGTTCTGTTCTTTGGGCAAATCAAATTCCATACGCTTCGCTTTTGTGGTGGCCGAATAATCCGACCGGTTTATTTTCAATCCTCTTCCGAAAACCAGGACTTACTCTTCTCGAATATTTTTTCGAAAAATCCACCTTTGGTTTTGGTCGAATGTGTTTTAATGGTCTTGGTAGCATCTTCCTCTGGTTTGGGATTTCGGTTGATGCTGTGAAATCCTGCAATGACCAGTCCGATCGCTGTTGAATACATTGGACTGGTGATGTTTTCGAAATTGGTTGTTGCCAGATGTTCGTTCGGATAACCAATCCGGGTATCCATTCCGGTGACATATTCGAACAGCTGATTGATGTTTTTCAGTTGCGCGCCACCACCGGTTACAACGATGCCTGCGATGAGTTTCTTTTCAAGCCCGGTATTCCGTATTTCGAAATAGACGTGCTCGACGATCTCCTCCATCCGTGCCTGAATAATCGATGCGAGGTTGCGTTGAGAAATTTCCTTTTCGGGACGGCCGCGTTTACTCGGAATCGAAATAACAGCGTTGGCGTGACACTCCGATGCCAGGGCTGATCCGAACTTCACTTTGAGTGCCTCGGCCTCATTTTTCATAATGTTGCAACCTTCGCGAATGTCCTGCGATATGGAATTTCCTCCAAAAGGAATAACGGCCGTATGACGGATAATTCCGTCGTGGAATATCGCAACGTCTGTTGTGCCGCCACCAATGTCGACCAGTACGACACCCGCTTCCTTTTCTTCGTCACTTAATACCGCCTCGGACGACGCAAGCGGTTCCAGCATCATTTCGTCGAGAATCAGACCTGCTTTCTCTACACATTTTTTGATATTCTTCGCGGCTGAAATATGACCGGTGATGATATGAAAATTGGCTTCGAGGCGGATTCCTGCCATACCGATCGGGTCTTTGATCCCGTGATCGGCGTCGACAATGTACTCCTGTGGTAAAACGTGAATGATTTCTTCACCCGGTGCCATCAGGATTTTGTACATATTGTCCACCAGGCGGTCGATGTCCCCCTGATTTATTTCTACTTCGATGTTGTCGCGGATGAGCATTCCACGGTGCTGAAGACTGCTGATGTGCTGGCCTGCAATTCCAACGTTGACAACACGAACAGTGAGCGTACCGCCGTTGGCAGAATTCTGAGCAGACTCAACGGCAGCAACAATCGACTGAATTGTTTTTTCGATGTTGGAAACCACGCCTGCCGTAACACCAACACTTTCCGATTTACCCATTGCCACAATTTCAATCTTGCCGTGCTCGGTCCTGCGACCGACAATACAGGCAATTTTTGTGGTTCCGATATCGAGTCCTACAACAATTTCCGACATAATCAATTTCGTTTTGAACACACCACCTGATTTTCAAACATCAGGTTTATCGTGTCGTAATTTTCCCATCCTGCCCTTGACATTCCTTCGGCGTAGAAATATTCAAGCTTCTTGAACTTTCCGTTCACATAGTCTGCATCGCCGAACAGAATACGCTGATCGCCAACTCTTGGGATCAACTCAAACTCTCTGAATCGATTGATGTAGATCTGTGTGATTTGAGCCGAGAGGAATTCATCTGAACAAACATAAGTGCTAATCGCATACAGATCGTCGAGAATTTCCAGAGTTTTCAAACTGTCATTGTTGATTATTCCTGCCACATTTTTCCCCAGGTCCGTCTCATCGATATTTCCACTAACTGCTGGAACAAACGCCGTGTAGTTCGGCGACCAGGGCATAAGCGTTCCATCGCTGTCAAGATAACAGGTACTGCCACTCCGGTTGAAAATCCGCGCAATCGGTTTTCTCAGCTCCAGATCAATCCGCCACGTTCCATCTACGTAGGTGAACACGTCCACCGAACGAATCTCAGGCATTTCGGCCAGATATTCCTCTATCGTCCCGATATCGGTTTCTCTGAATTCCCGGTTTTCGTCGATGAGGTTGCGGAATCTAAGCCGTTGAAGAATTTCATTTTTGGTCAAAAAAGGCATCTTGTCTGATTCAATGAAACGAATGTCCGGCAGTCCAGATACGGTTGACTGCTGCTGGTTTTCCACAAATCCGAATGCAAATCCCACCGAAGTGAAAAACAGCAACCAAAAACTTACCTTGATCCACTTTTTCATTGGTTGTAGGCTTTGGTAACTGGATCGACACACAGATCAATATCTCCGGCGCCGACAATCAGGATCAATTCTCTTTTTTCACTCTTCAGGTCGGTTACCAGGGAATTCGGGTCGGACATTCTTTTGGTTTTCGACGTGATGCGATCGAGCAACACCTGCGAGGTAATGCCCGGAATGGGTTTTTCTCTTGCGGGATAAATATCGAGGAGGAAAACTTCATCTGCAAGTGAGAGCGACTCGGCAAAACCCTGCATAAAATCGCGTGTTCTGGAAAAAAGATGCGGTTGAAAGACAATGGTAATTTTCCGCCAGGGATACAGCATTTTAATGGATCGGAGCAGCGCATTGATTTCGGTCGGATGATGCGCATAGTCGTCGATGATTACCAAATCTCTCGTCTTCAGCCGGACATCAAATCTTCGACGGACCCCGCGAAAAGTTCTGATCGCTTCGCGAACCAATTCCGGATCCTCGCCAGACTCGATGCTCAGCGCCATTGCGGCAAGCGCGTTTTCAGCGTTGTGATTTCCGGGTATCCCCAATTCTACACCACTGAATCCGCGCGCCGGAACGTCAAAATAAAACCGCTCATCGACATAGCGGCAATTTACTCCTTCCCAGTCCGCCTTTTGACTGAATCCGTAGGTGATGATTTTTGAACCTTGGGTTATTTCACCAGGCTGAACTTTAACCCCGGCATTTATTGCAAGGATTCCTTTCGGGCTGGTCTGATTCATAAACGCGATGAACGAATTCCGGAATTCAGCTGGGTTTCCATAAATGTCCAGATGATCCGCATCGACAGAAGTCACGGCAGTATACTTAGGACGAAGTTTCAAAAACGAACGGTCGAATTCATCCGCTTCGACAACGAGGCGTTTGGAATCAGGATTGATCAGAAAGTTGGAATTGTAGTTTGAGGTAATTCCGCCGATAAAGGCATTGCAGCCTCCCGGGGTTTGCGTGAGAATGTGGGCCAGGATTGCAGATGTGGTGGTTTTTCCGTGCGTACCGGCAATGGCAAAGGTATCGTAGCCGAGTGAGATCATTCCCAAAACTTCGGCTCGTTTGTGAATCATTGCTCCCCGGAGTCGCAGCGCCATCAGTTCACCAAAATCGGCAGGAACTGCCGGGGTGTAGACGTAAAGTGTTTCCTCTGTTTTCGCATCGATCGCTGCGCGTCCGAGATCCTGGTAATGCACTGCTATACCTTCCGCACTCAGCTGATCTGTGAGTGTCGTTCTCGTTTTGTCATAACCCATCACTTCCTTACCGATCGACTTGAAATATCTGGCCAAAGCAGACATTCCAATTCCACCGATTCCAATAAAATAAACACGTTTGATATTTTCGAAGGCTATTTCCATCCTTATTTCCCGGTAATTTTTAGTATTTCCGCTAGAATCCGGTCGGCGGCATCGGGGATTCCAAGTTCGCGTATATTTTCTGAAAGGGTTCGCATTTTGGAATTGTCATTGATGAGCATTATCACTGTCTGAACCAAATCGTTTCGTGCATCACTGTCTGTGACGAGTAGTGCGGCAGAGTTGTTCACGAGGGCCATCGCATTTTTTGTCTGATGATCCTCCGACACATTGGGTGATGGAACCAGGATCACCGGCTTGCCAACCAAACAGAGCTCGGAGACGGAAATTGCTCCTGCTCTCGAAATGATAACATCAGCAGCAGCGTATGCCAGATCCATTTCATAAATAAAATCCGACAGGAAGATTCCATCTCGTGATCCTACCGCATTTCTCATTTCCGTGAAATACAGTTTTCCGCATTGCCAAATAATCTGGAAATTGTTCGCAAGAAGCTTTTCAAATCCAAGCTTGAGGCTTTCGTTGAGGGTTTTCGCTCCCAGACTGCCCCCAATGACAAGGATCGTTTTTTTTTCGGGATCGAGATTAAAATGTGCAAAGGCCTGACCGCGTTTTCCGGTTATTTGTACTACTGCATTTCGAACAGGATTTCCTGTTTTGACTATTTTTTCCGCCGGAAAAAACCGTTCGAGATGGTCATATGCCACGCAGATTGTTTTAACTCTTCCTGCCAGCCATTTATTTGTGATTCCGGGAAATGAATTTTGTTCCTGAATCAGTCCCGGAACTCCCATTTTGGTCGCAACGCGGACGACCGCCGCACTGGCATAACCTCCAACCCCAATGGCGATGTCGGGTTTGAATTCACGGACAATTCGCCTGGATTTCCAAAGACTCGCCAATAATTTGAACGGAACCAATAAATTTTTAAGCGTCAATTTCCGCTGTAGTCCCCGAATGGGCAATCCCACAATTTTATATCCAGCCTTTGGAACTTTTTCCATTTCCATTTTCCCTTCGGCACCGACAAAAAGGATTTCTGCGTCCGGGTAAGACGCCTTGATCCGATCCGCAATGGCTATCGCTGGAAAGATGTGGCCTCCGGTACCTCCGCCACTAATGATCACTCTCGTCAAAGGCATTGTCTGAACTTGATTTTTTTGGGGATTTTTCCGGCTTCATCTGCTCGCGCGAATACGAGAGCACCATTCCAATGGCGATACAGGTAAACCACGCCGAGGTGCCACCCATACTGAGGAGCGGCATATTTTGTCCGGTCACAGGCATTAATTTTGTACTCACAAGCATATTGACCATCGCCTGGGCGACGATCATAATTCCGATGCCGACACAGACATACGCCGCAAAGGGATTGTCTGCAGCTAGTCCGATTTTAATAAATCGAAAAAACAACCACATATACAGCATTATCACGACAATTGCTGTCGGCAACCCTCCCTCTTCGATCAGTGCCGCAAAATAAAAATCCGCATATGCTTCCGGAATGTAGTGTTTCAGCACGCCGTTTCCAGGACCTTTGGGCAGGTTGTCGAAGGTTATGGCGCCGTTCTTAATCGCCGAAAGGGAATTGTTAATCTGTACGTCTTCCCGCGGATCGCTTTCGGCAGAAAACATCCGGACAATCCTCATCCGCCAGGTTTCAACCCGTGGCAAGACATCGGGTACAGCCTTGGCAATCATCAAAAGCAAAAGAAAACCGGCAACTGCCGATCCAATGGACAAGGCAATCCACTTGAACGGAAATCCGGCAACAATCAACATAATCAGCGCGACGCCGCCTACAAGAACAGCCGTTGACAGATTCGACGGAAGAATCAAGAAGACAACGAGTGCGACAGGAAGTAAAATATACCTCACGACCGTTTTCAAATCCTGAAACTCTGCCTTTCGTTTCACCAGCTGCCGGCTCAAATACAAGATTAAGGCAAGTTTCGCAAGGTCCGATGTCTGAAACGAAAAGGGTATAAAGGGGATTTTCAACCAGCGGTCGGCACCATTTACACTCTCTCCGATAAACATTGTCAATACAAGCAGCACAACGGAAATTACAAAAAATGCCCGCGCGAGTTTTGAGAATACCTTCGATGGAACCTTATGCACGAGATACATCAGTACAAATCCCAGAATGAGAAGGCTGACGTGTTTCAGAAAAAGGTACGTGTATCCAAGGCCCTTTACTTTTACAAGGATAGGAATAAAACTAAATACCGACACCACCGAAAACAGTCCGAGTACAATTACAAGCACCCAGATGTTCCGGTCACCACCGAGATATTTAAACAGGCCCGTCAAGGATCGTTGCGGTTTAAAGTGCTCTTACCGCCTCCTTGAACTGATCTCCGCGGTCCTCGTAGTTTTTGAATAAATCAAAACTGGCGCAAGCCGGTGAAAGAAGAACGACCTCCCCGCTTTTTGCCATTCTGTAGGAATACGCAACAGCCTCCATCGCAGAGTGCGCTTCGGCGATCACATCGACACATCCTGAAAAAGCTTCGAGGATTTTTTTGTTGTTTATGCCGAGACAAACGATCGATTTCACTTTGGATTTCACCAGAGGTAATAGCGATTCGTAGTCATTGCCTTTGTCCACTCCGCCGACGATCCAGACGACTGGTTTATCCATACATTCCAGTGCATACCACACGGAATTGACATTCGTGGCTTTGGAATCGTTGATGAACTCAATACCGTTCACCTTGGCCACGTGCTCCAGCCTGTGTTCGACATTTTTGAAATCCGAGAGACTCTCCCGCAAGCTTTCGTTCCGTATTTCAATGACACGGGACGTGATGGCAGCGGCAAGAGAATTCTGCACATTGTGCCTTCCTTTAATTGATAAATCGTGAATCGACATAGTAAAATTTGGTTTTAGGTTTATATGGATTTGGTTGTTGTTCAGGTAGCCGGTCATCCCGTCGGTTTTCTCGATGGAGAAAGGTGCGAGGTGTGATATCGGATTTCTTTTGGCGACTTCGGTCGCTACATATGGATCGTCTGCGTTGAACACCAGCCAGTCATTCGCTGTCTGGTTTTGCAGGATACGCAATTTCGAATTGACATAATTCTGCATTTCATATCCGTACCGGTCAAGATGATCCGGTGTGATGTTGAGCAGAATTGCGATATCCGCTTTGAATTCAAACATCCCATCGAGCTGGAACGAACTGAGCTCAACGACGTAGTACTCGTGTTCATCCGCCGCCACTAGTCGCGCCAGCGATTTACCAACGTTGCCCGCCAAAGCGAGATTGAGACCCGCCTTTTTCAGGATATGGTAAATCAACATCGTCGTAGTGGTTTTGCCATTGGAACCCGTAATGCAGATCATTTTCCTTTTTGAAAAATATCCGGCAAATTCAATTTCGGAAATGACGGCGATTCCGGCTTTAACTGCCTTCACGACGAGTTCTGCGGTATCGGGAATTCCAGGACTTTTTATGATAAGATCAGACGCCAGGATCCGTTTCTCTGTGTGTTTTCCCTCTTCGAATTCCACACCTAGCCCCTGGAGTTCTTTTTTGAATTCCTCCTTGATTTTTCCGCTGTCAGAAACTAGACACGGAAATCCTTTTTTAACAGCGAGTACCGCGGCGCCTGTACCGCTTTCACCGGCACCGAGAATCGAGATATGTTTGAACTTTTTCGACACTTAGCGAAGTTTGAGCGTAACAATGGTGATGACCGCGAGAATTACTCCGACGATCCAGAAACGCGAGACAATTTTCGCCTCGTGCATTCCCAATTTCTGATAGTGATGATGAAGCGGTGCCATTTTGAAAATTCTCCGCCCTTCGCCATATTTTCGTTTGGTGTACTTAAACCAGGCAACCTGCATCACCACCGAAAGATTTTCCATCAGAAAAACGCCGCAGAGAACCGGAATCAGAAGTTCCTTGCGGATCACGATAGCGAACGCGGCGATGATTCCACCAATGGCAAGACTTCCGGTATCTCCCATAAAAACTTTTGCCGGGTACGAATTGTGCCAGAGGAAACCGATGCAGGCACCCATAAACGCTGAGATAAAAACAACGAGCTCGCCGGAATATGGAATGTACATTACGTTCAGATAATCGGCGAACTTGATGTTACCCGAAACGTAAGCCAAGATGGCGAGCGCTATTCCGATAATGGCGGATGTACCTGTCGCAAGGCCATCCAGGCCGTCGGTCATATTTGCGCCATTCGAAACTGCGGTGATAATGAAAATCACAATTGGAATGAACAACAACCAGCCATAATTTTTGTCGAGATCGCCCAAAAGTCTGTTGTAGTTGAATTCATTTCCTTTTACGAATGGAATGGTCGTTGTCATATCTTTCAACTCATACCATTTTGTGCTTTCCTTTAAATCGGAATCCTTCTCGTGAAGCTCGGTTACATCGACTGCCTTTTCCATCACCACATCCTCGGCAACTTCTTCGTGAACTTTGACATCCGGGTGGAAATAGAGCATTCCTCCGACGAACAGTCCAACGAAAATCTGGCCAGCCACTTTGAATCGTCCGGCAAGACCCGCTTTGTTTTTTCTGAATACTTTGATGTAATCGTCGAGAAAACCAATCGCGCCGAGCATCACAGTGGCGCCGAGCATAATGAGGATGTAGATGTTTGCGACATCTGCGAAAAGCACCGTTGGCACGATGACGGAGGCGAGGATGATTAAACCGCCCATTGTCGGAGTTCCTTCCTTTTTCTTCTGTCCTTCTAATCCGAGGTCGCGGACGGTTTCGCCGACTTGAAGACGGCGAAGTAGATTGATCAGCCTGTTACCGAAAGCGAGTGAGATTAACAGCGATGTAATGATGGCCGCCGCAGCCCGGAAGGAAATGTAGTTGAACAATCCGGCACCGGGGAAATCAAACTGGTCGAGATAATTGAACAAGTAGTACAGCATTATTTATTGAGGAGTTTCAGGGTTTGCTTAACAATTTCAAGGTCGTCGAAGGGATGGCGAACGCCAGCGATTTCCTGGTATTTTTCGTGACCCTTTCCCGCAACAAGCAAAATATCTCCAGCTACAGCCATTGTACACGCCACCTTGATTGCTTCTTCCCGGTTGCTGATCACAAGCGTCCTTCCCACCTTGTCAGCCGGAACACCCGCTCTCATTTCGGAGAGGATGGTGTCCGGATTTTCAGAACGTGGATTGTCGGAAGTAAGAATTACCTTGTCGGAATTCTCTGCTGCGATGCCCGCCATCAGCGGACGTTTTGATTTGTCGCGGTCACCGCCACATCCAACCACGGTCATCAGTTGCTCGTTTCTTGTACGCACCGACTGAATGGTTCCAAGAACATTTTTAAGTGCATCGGGCGTATGGGCATAGTCGACAATTGCGATGATGCCGGAATCAGACCGGATAAATTCGAAGCGGCCCTCAACGGGTTTCAATTTGCTTATCCCTGTCAGGACTTCGATGTCGTTAAATCCAAGTTCTGTGGCAACAGAAAAAACCAGGAGCAGGTTATATGCATTGAATCCACCGATCAGCTGAGTCCACACTTCGTGGTTGTTGATGTTCAGAACCAAGCCTGAAAAACCACTCTCCAGAATTTTCACTTTATAATCCGATTCTCGTTTCATCGAATAGGTTCTGACTACAGCGCTTGAGTTCTGAGTCATTACCTGGCCATTTGGATCATCGATATTGATGATGGCCGTTGCAGTTGAAGGCAGCTTGTCGAAGTATGCTTTTTTCGCCTCAATGTATTCGCGGAACGTTTTGTGATAATCCAAATGGTCGTGCGTGATGTTAGTAAATCCGGCAATGCTGAAATTCAATCCGGCGATACGCGACTGATGAATGGCGTGTGAACTCACCTCCATAAAGCAAAACTGGCAGCCCTCATCGACCATCTGGCGCAAAAGTTTGTTCAGTGTGATGGGATCGGGTGTGGTATGTGTCGATGGAATTTCAGCGTCACCAATTTTATTCACAACCGTTGACAGAAGTCCCGACTTGATTTGCAAATCCGACATCAGGTTGTGCAACAGGGTTACCGTGGAGGTCTTGCCGTTGGTGCCCGTGATTCCAATAAGTTTCAACGAGGACGATGGGTTTCCGTAAAAATTGGACGCAATAATTCCAAGTGCTTCCGACGAAGATTTTACCTGGAGAAGAGTTGCCTTCTTACTTATCTTTTCCGGCAGCACTTCACAGACAATCACTACGGCTCCCTTACCGATTGCTTGTTCGATGAATTGATGGCCGTCAGAATTCGTTCCTTTCACCGCAACAAAAAGAGCATCCTTCAAATCGGCCCGCGAGTCGAAGGACAACGAAGTGACCTCCCGGTCGAGCACACCGTGGACGGATACCAACCCAACTTTGTACAATATGTCCTGCAGCACTGCTTTCATCCCAATTTCAATTCAATTGCAGTTCCCTTGATCAATTGCATTCCGGGTCTTTGTGACTGATCCGTTACTTTTCCACTGCCGGAAACTTTTACACGCAGGCCGGCATTTTCGAGCAGATAAATGGCGTCGTTCAGCGCCATTCCGACCACGTCGGGGACAGTTGTGGTTCCCGCCGAACGGGGAATCAAACGCAATCGACCGGATTCCCTGGCAACGGCAACATATTCCGAACCACCTACCTCGGTATGCCGGATTCCGATTTTGTCCAAAGCAATTTTTGTCGACTTCAGATTACCGGATTTTACTTCTGGCAGCGATGTTCCGTCAGGGATTTGTGCTTGATTATAGTTCGGGTGATATTCCGGGGAGGAAGAATAAACCTTGTTGGCGATTGCCGTAAACACCGTTCCCGAAACCTCGGCACCATATATTTGTCGGGTTGGACCGGCGATGACAACAGACAAGGAATACTTCGGTTTGTCGGCCGGAAAATATCCAATGAAAGAAGCCTGGTAATCGTCGCCGTATCCCGTGTTGTTCATCACAATTTTCGCTGTTCCTGTCTTGCCACCGATCTTGAAATTGGCAGATTGCAGATTTTTTCCGGTTCCGTTTTCCACAACTCCCTCAAGACATTCGCGGACTTTTGCGAGCGTGATGTCGGAGCAGATTTTTTCTTTGATTACCTGCTTTTCAAAGGACTTTACCGTTTTACCGTCGCGTCGGATTTCTCTGACAAACTGGGGCCTGATCAGCTCACCGCCATTTGCGACGGCATTGTAAAACGCAAGCATCTGCAGCGGAGTTAGTTCAACCTCATAACCAATCGCCATCTGAGGCAAGGTGATTCCTGACCAACCGTTTTCTCCGACATCCTTGATATAAGGCATAGGTTCTCCGGCGATGTCAAGACCGAGTGAATCCGCCAAACCAAATGATTTCAGGCGATCGACAAACTTTTGTGGTTGATTTTTATAGGCATCATTGATAACCTTCGAAAAAACATTTGACGAAACTTCGAAAGCGCGCCTTAAGGTGATCCTGCCATAGCCCTCGCGGCGGTGATCGCGGGTAATGTGGTTGTAAAAACGATAAGAACCGACCGCATTTACTGTATCCGTAATGTCTGCCAAACCGTCTTCAAGTAGTGCCATCAGAGAAGCCAGTTTAAATGTTGAGCCTGGATCTGTCCGTGTTCCAACCGCGTGATTGAACGTTTCATAATAACCGCTGTCGGATCCCATAGTCAGGTTGGCGATTGCTTTGATGAAACCCGTCTCTACCTCCATCAGGATTACAGAACCGTGCGCGGCGCTTTGCTTTTCGAGCATTCGTTTCAATTCATTTTCCGCTACGTCCTGAATGTCGACATCGATGGAGGTGATTATGTCAGCACCATCTACCGGGTCGCGCACGTAATCCCCAGTGACGGGTTTCCATCCGTTGCTCACCCACTCCTTCATCATCAATCCGCATTCGCCGTCGAGCCAGTCGTTGAAAGAACCTTCAAGTCCCACCGGTTTGGCACCTTCTCTCGTGTAGCCCAAGGTGCGCTGTGCAAGCATTCCGTAGGGCATATGGCGTTGTGAAGTTTTCTCTTCGATGTAGCCACCGTTAAGTTTCCCTTCGCGGAAAATTGGGAAGTTCCTCACTTCATTGATCACGTCGTATTTCACCTCTCGTGCAATGCGGTGGTATTTATTCTTCTTCCCTCGTTCGTAAGTCAGTTCGCGTTCCCAGTCTACGCGGCTCTTATCAGGAAAATACCTTTCGAGCATTATGGCGAGTGAATCAACCTCCTCGAAAAGCGATGCGTCAATCACACTTAAATCGACACTGATATCGTAAAGTGGAATGGACGTCACCAGTACACTACCATCATCGGCGAGAATTCTTCCGCGCATCGGAATGATGGAGTCGAGTTTCGATCCTGACCGCGTGCTGTCGCCTTCTACATACGGTCTGTTATCCACCACAACATTTCCGTACTGAATCGCTATGACACGGCCGATAATTACCAGCATCACGACAACCGCAGTGATGTAGAGGACATAGGTTCGGATCATTATTTCGCGTTGTCCTTCCACTATTTCCGTTTGAATTTTGAGACTTTGATTTTCAGTGGTGCATCGGTACTCTCCACAACTTTCCGGTTCAAGAGTTTTTCTGCAATCTGGCGTCTGCCTCGCATCGTGTTGTACTCACTTCCAAGGGTAAAATACTCTGCGTTATATTCTCCAAGTTGCTTTTCTAACTTCACTTCCTGACGTGTAACTGTCTCGGCATAATAACCCCAGGCAATGATTATCACAAGCAGCGAAGCGATATAAAATGTAAAGGGCAGATTCGTAATGAAATTCTCACGTGACAAAAATTCACCGTTCATAATCTGCACAAGTCGCCGGTTTTGTGCCGCAGAATTTTCCTTTGGCCTTTCCTCCACTTTTTCATTCTTCTCCTGACTGATAAGTTCGTCGGCCAGTTTGCGTGCTTCTGCTTCGTCTTTATCTATGTATTCGTTCTTGCTCACAACTTTTCTGCTATTCTCAATTTTGCACTTCGCGACCGGGGATTGGCCGATATCTCCGCCTCATCGGGCACCAGAGGTTTTTTGGTAATGGGTTCAATTATTTTTTTCGCGCGACCAAAGTCGTCGGTGGCTATTTCATTCTCAAAATTTCCGCTGCGCAGATAGTTTTTTACAAGCCGGTCTTCGACAGAGTGGTAAGAAATAATGACGATGCGCCCACCTGCTGACAATGCAGGGAGACATTGATTCAGGAAGTCCTTCAACGCGCCCATTTCATCGTTCACTTCAATGCGAATGGCTTGAAATACCTGCGCAAAAAACTGAGCCTGTTTATTTGGTGCCGTCAATGGCTCCAAAAGCTTGATTAGTTCAGCCGTCGTTTTAAGTGGAGCCGAAATTCGCTGGCGACAAATTGTACTCGCCACACGCCGTGCATTGTCGAGGTCTGCGTAATCGCGGAAAATTTTAATCAGTTGCGCTTCGGTATACGTATTCAGAACGGTCTTTGCGGACAGTTTTGAATTCTTGTTCATACGCATATCCAGAGCCGCTTCGCCACGTATGGAAAATCCTCTTTCGGTTGTGTCGAACTGATGTGACGAAACGCCAAGGTCCGCGAGAATGGCATTTACCTTTCCGTGACATTTGATGTGCTTGAGAAAATTGACGAGGTAACGGAAATTGGCGTTGACGGCGGTGAAACGTTCGTCATTCACCTTATTGGCAAATGCATCACTGTCCTGATCGAAAGCGATCAGTTTTCCATCTTTCCCAAGTTGTTTGAGGATGGCGGCAGAATGGCCTCCGCCGCCAAAGGTGGCGTCAATAACGATACTGTTGGGTTTTAAATTCAAGCCTTGCACTGATTCAGTCATCAATACCGGCGTATGATAGGATTCACTCATCTCCTTCATCCGTTTTGCCCATTACCTCGTCGGCCAAATCGGAGAAGTCACCCATATTATCTTCAATCACTCTCATATACTCCTTACGGTCCCAGATTTCAATCCTGTCGTTGTACGCCGTTAACATTATTTCCTTTTTCAAACCGATACGTTCCATCAAAGCCGCTGGAATTAGTATCCTTCCGGTTTTGTCGAGCGAAAGTTGTTTTGCGCCCTGGTGGAACAAGCGGTAAAACATTCGGTTTTGTGGTTTGAACAAATTGAGCTTGGAAAGCTTCGTGCTCACTTTGTCCCATTCGGTCATCGGATACATCGTCAAACATTTTTCAAATCCCTTGTTGACCATAAACACTTCGTTCGACGAAGCGGTACCCTTTGCCTTTTTAGATGTGCTCACTTGTTTGCGCAATCCAGACGGAAAGAGAAATCTCCCTTTCGTGTCCAACGTGCATTCAAATTCACCAACCAAGCCTGCCATGTTTTTTTGTGATGCGTAAAAGTATTTAGAAGAGTCCCACAATTTACCACTAATTTCCAAGATGTTGAAAACTTTTGGCCTATTTTTTCACTTTTCGAACATTCAAATGTTCACAAAGCATTGATTTTAGTGAGTTTTCCGGTGAAAAACTTGGGGTGGTAAAAAGTGGGTTAAAATGTTGAATTGTGGATAAAAAGAGAGATTTGGATGCCTGTAAGATTCCGAGCGCCGGGTATCGAAAAGTGAGGTCGATTTTCGCCCTGAATTCAGAAAACTAATCGGAGGTGCGAAAAACAATTAAAAAAACGCATAGTTTACAGTTTTGTAAACTTTTTTTATTATATTTGCATTAAGGGCGATGCAGGTAAGGTTTGATAATTTGAGATTGGAGAAGTTGTATGTAACTCCGCTGACCGAATTAAAAGGGAAACAAGCTTATCCGATAGAAGTCATCAAGCAGTTCAAAAAGAGAATTCCGGTTTTGATGGCCATTGGCAAATTGGATGAGCTAAGAGCATTTCGGGTTTTGAATTTTGAATATTTGAAGGGTAATCGAAAAGGAGGATGCTCCATACGACTCAACGACCAGTATAGGTTGATATTTGAACCTATCAGTGAAAATGAAATCAAAGTGATTTTGGTCACAGAAATATCCAAGCACTATGAGTAAGGAAGTAAAAAGAAACGCAAACAAATTGGCTCCCGGCGACATCTTTCATCCAGGAGAACATCTCAAAGATGAAATAAGTGCCCGTGGCATGAACCAGCAGGAGCTTGCGGATAAAGCTGACCTAAGCAAATCAGAAATCAGCAGCATTATTCATGGTCGCCGAAACATGACCGCTATGATTGCGTTCAAACTTGAATCGGTTTTAAAAATTTCCGCGGAATTCTGGATGAATCTTCAGATCAAATACGATATTGATTTGTTGAAACGAAAATACCAGCGCAGTATTGCCAAAGCGAACGTTTCGGCTGCAAGGAAGACTAGAATGGGAAAGCTGAGTGGGGCGGCTTAGGTTAATTTTGGGCAATGATTAAATCTTGGGGACCTTTGGACTTTCTATTTTACTTCTCGTTTTGACATCCTTGACTGGTTGTAAAAATTCAATTGAACAAAAGGAGACGAAAGAAGAATCTGATGTTTATGACATCTTGAACTCTACCGACTCAGTGAACTGCTGGGCAGTCCAAGATTACACATGGTATAGCCCCGAAACCAAATTAATGGAAGGTGCGGAGGTCGCTTACTTCGGATTAATTTTTGTAACACAAGACTCATTGTACCACTTTGCATTTCCATTTAAACTCTCTTTAAGTGAACCATATCTTTTATATGGAAAAAATTTGATTCTGGCAGGAAAAATCAGAAAACGAATTAAATTGGAAAACGACACGCTTTATGCTCAATGGCGAGGAAAGCATGAATATTTTGAAGATACCTCTGAATATATTAATGTTGAATCATATGTCAGATTTAAATACTGCTCTCGCGACTTAGTTCATCTCCTTCTTGGAAATGAAATTTCGCTTCAGGATACGACTCGATCCATACAGGAAAAAAAAGATCTCTCCTTTTGGCGTCATTTTGATTTGTGTGGGGAATGGGGCGAAGAATATGAAGAATTCTGATTCCCCAACATTAATATAGACATGTACTTTGCGCGGAAGCGAAGGCGACTCTAATTTTTATTAAATTGACAAACTTTGACTTTTCTCGCAGCTTGGCAGTTATTCTTCCAAATTCGGCCCTAACCAACGTTTCATCTCATCCAACGCCATCCCCTTCACCTTTGCCAACCTTTCAACCTGGTCCTCCAGAATTTTTCCAACGCCGAAGTAATGCGCTTCAGGATGTGCAAAATACCAACCACTCACGGACGCAGCCGGCATCATTGCCATTGATTCCGTAAGGGTAATTCCTGTATTCTTCGTTGCATCGAGAATTTTGAAAAGCCCTGGCTTTTCGGTATGATCCGGATTGGCGGGATAACCCGGTGCCGGCCGAATTCCGCGGTATTTTTCCTTGATGAGATCTTCTTTTGACAAAGGCTTGGCCTCGTATCCCCAGAATTCCTGACGGACGCGCTCGTGCAGACGTTCGGCGAATGCCTCAGCGAAACGATCGGCAAGCGCTTTGAGAAGGATTGAACTGTAATCGTCAAGATCAGCAGCAAATTCGGCAAGCTTTTTCTCGATGCCAATTCCCGCGGTAACAGCAAAACCTCCGACATAATCTTCAATACCACCTTCTTTTGGAGCAACAAAGTCGGATACGCATATGTTCCTAGCCTCAGCCGATTTGCTCAACTGCTGCCGCATTCCGCATTGGTGATAAAGCACTTTTTTGCGAGAATTGTCAGTGTAAAATTCAATGTCGTCGTCGACAGAATTGGCAGGCCAGATTCCCAAAACGCCATTTGCGGTGAACCACTTTTCGGATATGATTTTGTCAAGCATTTTGTTCGCGTCATCAAAAAGCTGCTTCGCCTCAACGCCGATGGTCGGATCATCAAATATTTTCGGATATCTACCTTTGAGTTCCCAGGTGTGGAAGAATGGGGTCCAGTCGATGTAATCGCGCAATTCGGCGAGTGAGTAATCGGCCAAGGTCTTTACTCCGGTGAATTTTGGAACCGCGATGTTCTTTTCAGAAAAATCTGCCTTCAAGCGATTCTTGCGGGCATCCTCAAGACTTAAATACGCTTTGATTTCCTTTTTCTTGGCATAGTTCTCTCTCACTTTGTCGTATTCTAGCTTTATATCGCTGACAAATTTGCCTTTGTCCGGACCCAAAAGACTACTCACGACAGTAACGGATCGCGAAGCATCCAATACGTGAATGGTTTGCCCGAGTTTGTAATTCTGTTCGATTTTTACAGCCGTGTGAACCTTGGAAGTAGTAGCGCCACCGATCAAAAGGGGAATGGTCATTTTTTCACGCTCCAGCTCCTTTGCAAAGTGAACCATCTCGTCGAGCGACGGTGTAATGAGCCCTGAAAGGCCAATGATATCCACCTTTTCACTCTTTGCAGTGGCCAGAATTTTTTCAGCCGGAACCATTACGCCAAGATCGATAATGTCGTAGTTGTTACATCCAAGCACAACACCGACGATATTTTTTCCGATGTCGTGAACGTCGCCTTTCACGGTGGCGAGTAAAACTTTTCCTTTGGATGAACCGCCGCCCGATTTTTCAGCTTCGATAAACGGAAGGAGATGCGCAACAGCCTTCTTCATAACCCTTGCCGACTTAACCACTTGTGGCAGGAACATTTTTCCTGATCCAAACAAATCGCCAACCACATTCATCCCGGTCATAAGGTGTCCTTCGATGACGTGAATAGGTTTTTCGGCCGATTGGCGTGCCTCTTCGACATCAATCTCGACAAATTCGGCAATGCCTTTCACCAAAGCGTGTGTGATTCTGTCCTGCAGCGGCCAACCACGCCACTCGAGGTCTGTCTTTTTTTCCTTGGCCGAACCCGAAACAGTTTCTGCCAATGTCAACAGTCTTTCTGTGGCATCCTCACGGCGGTCGAGGAGAACATCTTCGACGTGTTCGAGAAGATCCTTTGGAATTTCATCGTACACTTCCAGCATGGTTGGATTGACAATTCCCATGTCCATGCCTTCCCGGATTGCGTGGTACAAAAACGCAGAGTGCATTGCTTCACGAACAAGATTGTTTCCGCGGAACGAAAATGAGACGTTCGAAACTCCACCACTGATGTGAGCGCCTGGAAGATTTTCCCTGATCCATCGCGTAGCCTGGAAGAAATCCATTGCATTTCTGCGATGCTCATCCATTCCAGTAGCGACAGGAAAAATATTCGGATCGAAAATAATATCCTGTGGCGGAAATTTCACTTTGTCGACAAGAATTCTATAAGAGCGTTCACAAATTTGAATTCGTCTTTCATAAGAATCGGCCTGTCCTTTGTCATCAAATGCCATGACGATCACAGCAGCGCCGTACTGTTTCACTTTTTTTGCGTGGTGAATAAATGCTTCCTCGCCTTCCTTGAGACTGATTGAATTCACAACACACTTTCCCTGAACGCAACGGAGTCCCGCTTCAATAATGTCCCATTTCGATGAATCGATCATGATTGGAACTCGTGCGATATCCGGCTCACCTGAGATGAGATTCAGAAAACGAACCATTGCTTCCTTGCCCTCAATTAAACCATCGTCCATATTGATGTCGATGATTTGTGCTCCACCTTCTACCTGGTCACGGGCAACAGACAGTGCTTCGTCAAACTTTTCGTCTTTGATGAGATTCAAAAAAACTTTTGATCCAGCGACATTCGTGCGTTCGCCGACATTGACAAAATTTGTTTCGGCAGTGAAAACTAAAGGTTCCAAACCACTCAATTGCAGCGGTGGAAGATTTGTCCACTTGTAGGTGTATTTGTCGGTATAGTTGGGATGGAGGCTCATACACCTAAGAAATTCCAATAAAAAAATTCCAAATTCCAATGGGGTCCAAATGAAAACTCTAGTTTCGTTATTTTCATTTTTTGTTGATTATGGCGGTAAATATTTTTTTCAATTCAACTGCCTCCTGGAATAACGGTTCAAATTCGCGTTCAATTATTGCGTCATTACCAGAAATGATTAATCGTATCCAATAGGCAGACTCCTTTGCTTCCTTCCGACTCACTTTGAATCTGTATTTGGTATCCTTCGGACTGAATCCTTCGTTAGCTTCAATATAATTGGCCCCAACTGAACCGGACGACTTTGTTAACTGTTTTGAGTCCTCAATGTTTGTAGCAGACTTTGGCAAGAACTTAATGGCCCTTCTTACATCTCGAGCGAACTCATATGTACGTTCTTCTAAGTCAAAAGGCTTCTTCATAAAGACGAAATACAATTACATGACAAATTGGCATTTGGAATTTCCTCACATCACCACCTGCCACTGATCATCACCCACCGCATGATACCAGTCCTTGAACTTCTCAGCTCCGCCACGAACGGCCCAGTCAGAGTCAATGGTCAGTTTCGAGCTAATACCTCCACGTGGGTTGCAAATGAGTAAAACTCTCAAACGATCTGGTTCGTAAACTTCCATCAACTGATCGTACATAATGTTGATCAATCTCTCGTATGACACGACAATGTCACGAAGATGATAAGAATACAATTTTAGAGACTTTAGTTCCATGATTTTTTTCTTGGGGTAGAAAGTGAGGAACAGGGTTGCGAAGTCTGGTTGCTCGTTCACCCCAAGAAATGTAAATTCTGGAATTTTTACCTTGATCTCGTATGCCTGATCCGTTGGATTGGGTAACGCTTTCAAGATGGTCTTGTCAATTTCCTTGTATAGTTTAGACATACGTTTTATTTATTATTTATTGTTTGAT
>Ga0247727_10003120_pt1 | contig 37079 bp, 58 predicted proteins | sample WisWelCaveWW1625_FD_202498 | JGI IMG/M metagenome (GOLD analysis project Ga0247727, IMG submission 202498) | Biofilm microbial communities from Wishing Well Cave, Virginia, United States - WW16-25 | ecosystem: Environmental > Aquatic > Deep subsurface > Groundwater > Cave microbial mat | place...
CTGCCCTGCGAAGTCTTTCCATCCCATCCGGCACCGCGTTGGCGGACACCGCTGCTCTAGCTTCCAACATTTGCTCAATGATCTGATACCACTCTCGGCTACGGTGGTGCGGTGCGCTGTTTTGCAGGAACTTTTCGGCTCTGTTGCGCAGGTCTCGTAGCGGCGGAGCTTCACTCGGCAGCGAGTCGCGGAGGGCGAGGATGGATGCTGTTGCCGCACGATTGTAAGCATCGCGCGCACCATCAGCAGATTTACCACGTCTACATAATCGGCACAGTCCGCGACGGCCACCATCAATTTCCTCCAACGGAACATGACGTTTGCACCCGCGACACTTGCTCATTATCTGCCTGGTACGCTCAGACATTGCTGCTTTTCTCTGATCGCCTCTTGAGGATAACAGCAACAGCTTGAAGATAATCTTCCAGCGAAGCTATTGCGAAGCACAGCGGACACATTTCGTTCTCGCTGTTCCAGTGTCGGATAGGTGCGTGCCCATCTTGGCAGAAGTGTGGCGCTCTTTCAGACTGCGCCGCCGTCAATGGCTTTTCGTCGTTGGTCATTTCTTTCTCCCGTTCGGAGTGCCGGCTAACAGATGCACGGCTACGCGCACTGGGACGGGAAGTCGCCAGCCGTGCGGTTGCTCGCGCAAGTCGCGGCGAGTTTTGATGTACCCGTAGTTCTCTTCAATGAAATCCCGCGCCGCTCGTCGCGTCCTGAACAGCACAGGCAGGCAATCTGCATTGATGAGATGCGTGCTGAGCCCTTCATTAAGATGGTTGTTAGACTGCCAGAGCGCACCCCACACGACGGGCTTAGCCAATGTCGACGCCGAGCTCGCGCAACGCCGCCTTGCGCTTTTCTTGAAGATGCCTCAGGTAGGCGGTGAACTCGTCGAGGTGCGCGACGATGTCGCACATGATCGTCGTCTCGTCGCTGTCGTCGGTCCATACGAGCAACGTGACGCTTGACGGCTGTTCGTACTTCTCGCCGTCCTTCATGGCCTCGGTGATGGAGTTGAGCGAGCGGCGGAGCCATTCGGCTTCTAGAAGTTCGTCGAGAGTCATGGCTTCTTCTCCTATAAAGGACGCTCTAGAAACTGAGCGAAAGGCCGATGCGCGTAGCGTTGACGTGAGGCAAGCCGAAAGCCTCTGGCGGCGTGTCGATGTAGATCTGCTCGACCTGACCGCTGAAGCGTTTGGTGAAGTGGTATTTCACGCCGAGGCTCGCGCCCCAGGTGTGCTCCTTCCTGCTCTCGGTCGCGGTTGCCGTGCGCTTGTGCTGGTACTCCACGTTGTAGGCGCTCGCGCCGAGCAGGAGCTCGAGCTTGTCGGCGAGCGGCGCGCGCAGCCTCGCGGTAACCGATTACCGCGCACCGTCCACTCGTCGAACGTAGCAATCGTGTAAATCGAACCAATCTGGTATTCGCCGAGCCTGCCCGCCTCCAGGTCGAACCAGCGCGTCGCGTACCCGATGCTGAGCTCTGGGGTCAGAGTCATCAGGCTGAGCGTACCGTAGGGCTGGGCGTTGACTGCACCTGCGCCGAGCATGGTAATGATGAGAAGTATTCGTTTCATGGCGTTGTCTCCTGTCGTTATGAATTGTCTGAATTAGGTATGGTGGCGCCCTCCTGCGGGACCACGTTGAAGAAGCCGAGCCGCCCCTTGCAAGGCTCAAATTGCATGGGCTTGGGGTCGCGTAGCAGGAAGCCGTGCGGGCCGAAGAACCATTCCGACTCGCTCTCCGTCACGCAGTCCACCAGTTCGACGGAGCCAACGATGCCGCCACGCGCGAGTGAGTCGAACGGCGGCAGTAGACGCAACGGATCGACATTGGCCAGCGTGTCTTGACCGTTCCGGTATTCGTCCTTTGTCATGCCATTGCTGGCGTGGATCAGGAACCGGCCGCGCACCTTCGTAGGCCAGTCCCGGTTCTCGATGTCCTTGCCGGCGTGTAGGATCATCCAAGCCCATGGTTGCCGGATTGATAGTGCAAGAGTGGTCATGCCGGTAATTCCTGCACGCGCAAATTCTCGGGCCACTCGGCCGGGTTGGCGCCGGCGCGGTCTTTAAGCCGCCAGCCTGGTCGCTGCTCCATGATTCCGACGAGCTCGTTCCCTGCGCTGGTGTAAGGCTTGCCGGAAAAGGGATTGGAGCCTAGCTGCTTCATGAACACAGGAACATTTGCTGACTTGCATTGACGGATGATTTTCACGGCCCAATTTACGTCGAACGGCCGCGCCTTCGCGCCGCCCTGCGCGCTCTCGCCGCCGACAATCGCCCATCGAATCTCGCCGACCAAGATGCCGCGTACGCTACGAAAAGAGGCGCCGGAACGACAGAATGGCTGAAAGCGCGAGAGGTCGATTGGCCCAAGCTGCGGTTCCAGCGACAGAAAATGAAGCGCCGCCGGTGTCGCCAGCAGCTTCGGAATGTCCCGGTCGGCCTCCTCCTGGTTGACGACCGACACGCCGAGCCAAAGATTATCTCTCCAACCGACGTCTGCGATCATGCGAGCGACGTTGCCGATGCGCTTCGTCAGCAGCAGCCACGTCAGGTGTGGTGTCCGGGTAATAAGCAGGAACAAGTCATTGCGCCACTCGACCGGCACTTCGTTGTCGAACGGATCACACAGCGACGGGAACACGGTCCAGCGTTGGCCGGTGGCCGCTGCCTTCTTGTTCCACTTCAGCGGCTGGTCCCACTGCTTCGTGCGGTAGCGCGGAACGCCAACGCCCCAATGCTCTGCGCCGCCGTAGCGGTGGCGCTTATCCAACTCGCGGGCGTAGCAGTTGTCGCACCCCGGCGAGACTTCGGTGCACCCGATCCAGGGATTCCAGCTCGAGGTCGTCCAGGCGATGCCGGTGGTTTCAGCCATCTTCGCCGCCCTTCCCGAACGCCTTGTGCTCGATCTGCCGCAGGATCTCCTCCTGCTTCGGCGACAGGCTGCGGTGGTGCTTCCACTCCTCAAGTCGTTCCCGCTCCCAGGAGTTGATGCCGCTGGAGCCCCATACGCCGGAGCATTCCTTCTCGATCGCGGCGATGCGCTCGGCGATCGTGCTCATGCCTGGAGTTCATCATCACGTTCGCGCATCGGCCGCAGGTCCTTCCGTGGACGGTCATCGCGCATGATGGATTGCAATACCGGCCAGACGCCATCGGTGGCGAAAACGAAAAACATCCCTTGGTAGGCTGTTTTGCCGTTGCGTGGGTGACCCTGCTTCAGTGCTTCCGCACACATCCGCAGCAGCCACGCATGGAGGCCTTCACCTTCGTGCCTGGTGCGCTTCCAGACTTTCAGACAAGTCTGCGAGGCCCGGTCGATGGCGTGACCGGAGAGATCCAGCTCTGGAGTCACGGTGCCGCGCCGGGCCAATTCAGCCTCGGCGTAGATGGCCTCGCTGTGGTCCGAGTTCACCATCCACTTCAGGTAGCTCACCGGCACGCGGGTGATCCGCTCGCCTTTATGCCGCCCGGTGAGCATACGGTACCCGTGGGTGTTCGGTGTTTCGTCGCTCATAGATCTGCAGGAACGGACTCCCATCCTTGGGTATAGGCGTCCTGCAGTTCCGCGAGATATTCATCCACGAACTGCTTTGACAGTCCCAACGTCTTGTAGGCCTGCTCGATTCCGCGCTCGAAATCGCGGTCATCCTCGTGCTTCGCTGCTTCAGCGGACCCGAGCGTTTTCATCTGCGCGGTGATCTCCGGTGTCAATGCCCCAAGTGTGACGGTATCGGTGACATTGCCGGCGCCGTCGGTCGTCAGTACGGTGATAGTGGCGTTGTCGGCTTTTGCGGTTTCGTGCAGAGCTCGCGCCGCAGCCGCTGCGCTGTCCTCGGTGTTGAACAGTTCTCCGTCAGCATTATGAACGGTGAGGCGCATCCCATCGGCGAGCAGCATCTGGCCCAGCGCCTCGAATTGGCCCTTGTCTGGCTTCACCTGGGCCTTGAATTGCAACTCCACTTTCCCGCCTTTCTTGGCGAAGAAAGTGAAATCCTTGACGGTGACGCCAATGAACTGGACAGTCGTGTTGTCGGGTTGCTTCATGGCGACAACCATTCCGCGGAAGGCATGGTCCCACTCCACGGCGCCCATCTTCGAGAAGCGCGGCTCGCCATCCTGGTCGAACATCATCAGGCGCAGTTTCCCGTGGAACGAGATCAGGATGTCATTGCTGATCGTGGCGGCGATCTTGAGATCGCAGGCCAACACGCGCCCATCCGCCGGTCCTTCCTTCTTGGCGTTGAGATGTACGAGCCGGCCTTCGCCGTCGAGTTCGAATGGGCTCATTCAATCCGGCCACTTCGTCTGGAGCCGCGGCGTGTTGCGCCATTGTTCCGCCATGCGCAACGCCTCCTGCACCTTCTCGTCTGGACAGCCGTGCGACGCGGCGTCCAGCGCCCACTGACCGATGGCGGCCGGCGCGGCACGGTCTGACTCAACCAGCACGAAGACCCCATACCCGCGTCGCACCGCCTTCAGGTAGCAGGGGTTCACCTCGAGCGCAGAGAGCAGCGTGTCAATAATCTGCTTCCCGGTGAAGGAATCCACCAAGAGCTCCGGCTGTTTGCGGAACCAGTTGGCGCGCTCGATCGCGGTGGCGACGGTCATGGGGTGACTGGTGGCCTGCTCGCGGAGTCGCGCGCAATCTGCCAGAACCGCGCGCGCGACCTCGTCGTCGGTTCCCGTTGGTGATGGTCGCTCGTTCATGCGTTGTTCCTTTCTCCCTTAAAATGGAATATCGTCTTCCATGTCATCAAACTTGCTGCCGGTGGGCTTGTGCGTCGCCGGTTGGGCCTTGCTGCTGGCGGCACCAGTTGTTTGCGGCGCCGGTGCGCTGCGCTCCTGCTCGTCAACCCCGCTGGGGCGGCTGCCGAGCATTTTCAATGTGTCGGCGAGAACCTCAGTGGTATAGCGGTCCTGCCCCTCCTTGTCCTTCCACTTCCTGGTCCGCAAGCGGCCGTCGACGTAGACCTGCGCGCCTTTCTTCAGGTACTCGCCAGCGACTTCTGCGAGCCGGCCGCGGAATACAATGCGATGCCACTCGGTTTCTTCCTTCTTCTCCTGAGTGGTTTTGTCCTTCCAGGAGTGGCTGGTGGCGACGCTGATGTTGGTGATCGCGGTGCCGTCGGGTAGGTAGCGAGTTTCCGGATCGCGCCCAAGATAGCCAATGAGGATGAGCTTGTTGAGAGAGGCCATCAGCGCAGCTTCGCTTCGGCGTCGGCGATTGCTTGACGGACTGTTTCCTCGTTCAGCGTCCAATCCTTTGCAGTGATCGGCGCGATAAGCACTTCCTTCACTCTCTGGTAGATGCGCCGAGCGCGCACGTCATCGCCGAGGACATCCGCGCAGATGGCAAGTGCAAGCTGCGCCGGGCCGCTCCCGGAGTAACCCCACTCGAAGCCATCAGGGCTGTGGTTGTACAGATCGTGGCGCTGCGGCAACGGATAATCGCGGCGCTCGCTGCCGTCGTTCTGCGTGCGGACCGTGACGTGCGCGCCGTGGTAGCGGTATCCGACGTAGGTTTTCATGCCGGCGCCTGCTGTTGGTCCGGTTCTGGTTCCGGCGCCGGTGGCTCCGCGACGCGGATGTACTGGTGCGCGTCGTTGTTTTTGATGTTGAGACCGAAGAACTTGCCCACGGACTTCGTCTCTTGCAGTTCGGCGTACATTTCCGGCGCCACGTCGGCGTAGTGGTACGTCGCGCCGATGCGGTCGCCCTTGCCCTTGAACTGAATAGCGAGGGTTCGTGTGGCCTGGTCGTAGCCGTAGGCGTGGATCAGGCTGCTGGTACACGGCGTCAGCGCGATGTCGGGGTGCTTCGTGGTTTGTTCCATGTGAGACCTCTCGTTGTTGGTTGGCACTTTCGTGTCTTGGCTATCCTCTCGATGTGGCTACCGGTTTATCCCGCGCGACCATGCCTGGCACGTTGAAATGCTGCTTCTGCGCCTTGGCGATCCTGGTGAGCGACTTCATGTCGAGCGACAGGGTGCCGAGCAAATCGCGTCTTGCAGCGGGCAGGGCTTCGATGCCAGCGATGGCGGCGACGATGAGCTCCTTCACCTTGTCCTCGTCCATCCCTGGCTTGAACTCGGGGACGTAGTTCTCGCGCGATCCGAAACCGGTGAGTTTGGTCTGCTCCTGGACCGGCGGCGCGGCTTGCGCGACGATTGCCCCCTCGAGCTGTGCGGCGGTGGCCTTTGCTTCTCCGTTCTCGATGGCCGCGACAGCCTTCTCCTGCTGCTTGGCTTCCTCTGCAGCAGCAGCGCGAGCCCTAGCCTCGGCTTCCGCCGCAGCCTTGGCGTTGCCCTCGCGGCGAAGCCGCTCCGCATCTTCAGCGGCCTTGCGCTTGGCTTCCTCGGCGGCAGCGGCCTTGGCGCGCGCCTCGCGTGCCTGTTCCTCTGCTCTGGCGCGCTCGGCGGCGGCGCGCTGCTCGGCCTCTTGACGAACCTTGCGCTCGGCGTCCTCGTGGGTGCGGCGCTCGGCGTCGATGCGCTCCTGCTCCTTCTTTTGGTAGCCGAGAAGCGCGTTCTTCAGGTGCGCCTCGGCGGCCGTGAGCGACTGGCGCGCCGGGTTGAAGAATTCATTGGCGGTGTTGACCATCATCCGGGCTGGTTCGATGAACCGCTCCCGCCAGTCCTCGACCAGCTTGAGGCGGCGCTTGATGTCCTTCAGTTCGCTGTTGGCCGCTTGCGCCATCTCGGGGCCGTCGATTACGTATTGACGGGCGAGATCCAGCGCGCCGGTCTCGCGGGCGAGGTCTGCTGCCATTTCTGGCGTCATCACCAGTTGCGCGGAGAGGGGTTTGAGATCAGGAGCGTTCATTTGCAACCTCCTTTGAAGGAATGTGTTTCCAGGCTCGGCCTGCCGCGATCGCGCGGATCGCGGTCGGCGTAACATCGAACTGCCTCGCCAGCGTGCGATTCTTCGCTCCAGCGGCGAGCAGTCGCTTGATCTCAATAACTTGTACGACCTTCAGCTTCGACGAATGAAGCCGCTCTCCGCGCGCTTGCCGGCCTTTGGCGAGCTTGTCCGCTATGTTGTCAGCCTGGGTTCCGAGGAATAGGTGATCCGGGTTTACGCAGCTCGGGGTATCGCATCTGTGCAAGATATGAAGGCCTGCCGGGATCGCGCCGTTCTTCAGTTCCCAAGAAATGCGATGGGCGCGGATTTGTTTGCCATCGATCTTCAGCAAGCCGTATCCGTACTGGTGGTGATTACCAGTCCATTGCCAGCAGTCGTTAGCTTGTCGAGCGACTTTCTCCATAAGGCGCTGCTCGAGACTTTTTGCAAGACTAGGCCACCGTGGCATGCACTCTCTCCGGATAGTATTTCTCCTTCCAGCGGTGTTGTTGAAGACAGGCGAGAAAGGCGACGAAGTCCTGGCCATCCTCGAATTGGGTGAGTCGGTAGGTACCGTTCTTGCGGAGTTCGAGTGCGAAGCGGTGGCGATCCGGTACCCGGAAGTCTTTCTTGCCATCGGTGTCGTTCCACAATTTGGTGTAGGCGGCTGTCTGCAAGCCGATCGCTGGGCCGCCGAACAGGCTACGCTTCACGTCGAGGTTTGCGGGGCCATTGATCTTCTTCAGCTTCAGCAACAAGCCAATCAGGTCAGGCGTGCCGGCGAAGCGCAATGTTGGGTGATACATCTTGCGCTCGGCGTTCCAGCACTCGAAGCCGGTTTCCTCCTTGAAACGGCACCACGCTTCGTAGGGTCCCTTCATCCATGCAGTGCTCTCATCGCCGAGCAGATGGTCGATGTCGAGTTGACCGTTGCAATCCAGTTCCACCATCTTGTGGACCGCGATGCCCTCCTGGCGCGCGGTCTCGAGCCGATCCGGCGGGATCATCGAGTAATCGATGAGCGGCGCGATGATGCGCGTCACGTTGGGAACCACAACGCCGTTCCAGCGGTAGATGTGCGTGGGTTCATCGAAGGTGAGCATCAGGCTGGAGCAGGGTTGCGGGTCCAGTCCAGCACTTCATTGACGCGAGCTTTCGGCATCGTCTCGAGGTCGAAGCCGAACTTCTTGGAGAGATCGGCAGTACTGAGGCATGCGGATTCCAGCCGCGCCTTGACGATGTTGACCTGCCCAGGCGTCGCCGGCGTCTGATCCTGCGGCACACTGCTGGCCGGTCTCGCCCGCGGCGCGCCGCGCGTCTCCTGCCGCTGTTCAGTGGGCTCGTCATTGGCACGGCCGCCGTTGCCATCGTTGTCATCGAGCGTGCTAACGTTGAAAATCATCAGCTTCAGGTAGCGGCGCGCGTAGGCGTTCGTCGAACCGCGCGCCTGTACCATCGTCTTGTTGGTGGTGCCTTGCGCACCAGCAACGTCCGGGGGTAGGTCGATGTGATGTCGGCGACTGTGCCCTTCCGAATGCGAAACGATGGCGACCGTGCGCAGCATCCCCTCGGGGATTGGGTCGGCGTCGTTCTTGGTCTCGGTGTCGTAGGAGATCGACAGCCCGTACTTGGTGTGGATGGGCGTGATCTCCCTATCGATCGCCGCGAGCTTGGCGTAACCGCTTCTCGTGTGCGTGTTCGTCGCGTTGTTGATGACAGGCTGAATCTCGGCTTGGGCCTTCGCCATCGCGTCGTTGAATGCAACCTCGGCCTGCCGGCGCAACATCGCTTGATGCATGGCAAAGAGGCGTTCCATCTTGTCCATGTCCGTGCGCGGATCGGCTGCTGCGGCAGCTAGGGCTTGTACCAACGAAGTTGCCGCCACCGGGACGGGAAGGTTGACGAGCTGGCGCTGTCCTCGTCGAGACGGTTGGGTGCGAGCGTTCATCTTTGTGGTTCCTTGTCCTAGTTCGGTTGATATTCACAGAGTAGAAACCATGCCGTAATGAGGTCTCCGCGGTGCGCGATTTCGTTCTGCAACGGTCGCCCGTTGTTGTCGTACTTCTGGCAGCGCGGCGCGTCGATGCCAATGGCGGCGCGCATGGCGCGGTTCGTCTTGTTGATACTTTCCCGCTCAAGTTCGTCAACAAAGTCTACGTTCCCAATTCCACCCAGGACGACGAAGGCAACAGCCACTGCAGCAACGAGAAGAAGTTCAGTCCAGATCAGACCGCGCATCGCCTTCACCGCGCCCTGACGTAGATGTATTTGCCAGGGCCCATCTGTATTTTCCACGCCGACCACGCATCGCCCAAGGTGGAATCGGTGCCATGATCCCGGCCATCACAATGCGCTTGCTCGTGTTTCAGAGCGTCTTGGTCGCCCTCGGGGACGTAGATCGTGCAAGTCATCGCGGCGAAGTCCACCATAGCGCAAGCTGTCGGCAATCCACCGAGCAGCTTCAACCACAACGGGAGCACGGCGTAGCAGCGCGGGATGATTGCGGCGCCGTCGAGGTACTTCGTGGTCACTTTGAGGTAGGGCCAATCGTCTGGCGGCGGCTTGTGTCCGATACTGGTGCAACCGAACAGCAGTACCGCCACAACCGCAATCAGCGCGGCGAGCACGGCGGCGCGGCAAACACCCTGAACCGTATAGAAACGGTCGTAACTCATCGAAGGAGAACGATAAGGCAGACCTAATGATATTGTCAATAGGCCCCCCTAACGTGACGGCTGGCATGTGTTTCTGCCAGTTGACAGCGCAATTAGGTCTGCCTACTATCTCGGAAGATGACCTTTGCCCAACTGATTCAGCACTATGGGTCGCAGGCCTCCGCCGCGCGCGCCCTGGGCATCAAACCCCCGTCGGTAGCCGAATGGAAAGAGGACGGCATTCCGCTCCCACGGCAGGCTCAATACGAGATCATGACCAAAGGAAAGCTGCGGGCGGAGCGGCCAGAGGGCGTCAGTACGGCGTGATGGCGTAGAGTGAGTTTGACTTTGATGCTTCTGCTTACTGCTTACTGCAATTGGTGGACATTGTTTACCGCCGGTTGACTTGTTTACAGGACTGTTGACAGAGGCCGCCTTCGCCCGGCGCTCGCGCTGGTACAACCGTTGGTCAGCGGCAGTATTGGTCGATGCAGACGGAGTCGTTGTTTTCGCAGAAGCAGGTAGTTGATCGTGCGCAACCTCGCCCGTCGGTGGCGATGGCAAGAACAAAGACGATGACGGTGGCGATTATGGCGACATCTGAAGCGTACCGAGCCCACGCCAGAGCGGTGCCGGTGGTGCGCGCCGCTCGCCCGGTATTGGCAAACCAGCCGCTGGCGCTCAAGGCCAGGACCGCCGAGATCCAGCACACACCCCAGTCGAGGGCGTCCATGCGCCTCCAGTTTAACTGATGTACGGCAAGCTTTTCGATTCGATGTTCGACGGCACGCTATACGGGCACTGGGAAGCAATTGTCACCCTGCAGCAGATGGTCATTCTCTGCACGCCCGATGGGATCTTGGACATGACGCCGCAGACTATTTCTGCCCGCACCAGCATTCCACTCAAGATCATCACGAAGGGCCTGAAGGTGCTGGAACAACCAGACCCTTACACCCGCACCACTGGCGAGGAAGGGCGCCGCATCATCTTGATGGACGCTCGCCGTCCATGGGGTTGGGTGATTGTCAATCATCAGGTATACCAGCGCATGCAGGACGCTGACACCGTTCGGGCGCAAACACGGGAGAGGGTTAGGAAGCACCGGGAACGTGCCGTAACGGTCGGTAACGGCTCGAAACGCCATTCAGACTCATACTCAAACTCAAACAAGACAACTGCTTCGGGCGGTAAACCGCCCGACACGAATTTCGAGCAGGTATGGCAGGCACTCCCAAAACGAACCGGCAATAATCCGAAAAAGAGGGCGGCGCGCACATACCAGGATAGGATCGCCGAAGGCTGTGCGCCGCAAGAGATACTTGACGGCGCGCTGCGCTATGCGCGTTTCTGCAAGGCCACCAGCAAGGAGGGGACGGAGTTCGTGATGCAGGTGGCGACCTTCCTTGGGCCGGAGCGGGCATTTCTCCAGCCGTGGACGATCGGCAGTGGTAGGACGCGGTGGGACGCGACGAACGAAGGAATCTTGGCTAAAGCAGCCGAGCTCGGGATCAGCACGCGCGGCGAGACTGCGGAAACACTGAAGGCGCAGATCCGCGAGCGGCTTGGGGTGGCGGCGTGAGACCGCGTTTTTTCTCCCGCGATGCGACGGCGGTGCGCGAGGAACCGACGCACTTCTGCGGCCACTGCAATAACGCCGGCGATAAGAAGCCGGAGAAGCAAATCGCCTTCTGCATGGAGCACCGGATCATGGTGCCGACCACAAAGCCAGTGATCTGCAAGGAGTTCGTGAAGGTATGAGCCAGCAGCTCACCCTGGACAACGCGATGGCCCGTGCCGCGGCCGACGATGGTATGCGTCGCGCGCTCGAGCATGCTGAAGCGGAATGCAAGAATTGGGGCGACCTGGCGTTCCGCTTCCTCACGCTGTTCTGCCGGCGGAATCTCTACTTCATCAGCGAGGATGTCAGCGCGGTGTCGAAGAAGTACGGGCTCCTGCAACCACCGACGGATCGCGCCTGGGGCGCCGTGTACCAGCGCGCGGCGCGCGCCGGGATGATGGAGCAGGACGGCACCGGCCGCAGCAAGCGTCGGCATCACAGTATCTGCCCGCGGTGGCGCTCGAAGATCTACTACATGGCGGTGGAGGCGGTGCGGTGAGCCTCTTTCCGATGACGCTGGATCAGGCCAATGACTTTGTGCGCCGCTACCACCGCCACAGCAGGCCGACGAGGGGCATAAGTTCTCCGTGGGTGTGGCCTACGAGAATTGTGGAGTGACGTTTGTGTGTGGTGTTGCGATTGCCGGGCGCCCTGTCTCCAGAATGCTCGACACGGGCCGCACGATCGAGATCACGCGCGTCTGCACCAACGGCAAGAAGCGCAACGTGAGTTCGATGCTGTACGGCGCGTGCTGCCGGGCGGCGGCCGCGATGGGCTACAAGCTGGCCGTCACGTACACGCTGGCGACTGAGACCGGAGCGAGCTTGCGTGCCTCTGGTTTCAAGCCGGTGGCCGAGGTCGAAGATCGGCAGTGGAACCGGCCGTCGCGCCAGCGCGCCGAGCGCGATCTCGTCGGCGGCAAGATCCGGTGGGAGCGGCACTTGTGAACCGCATCATCACTGGCGACTGCCGTGACACGATGCGCGCGCTGATCGCCGATGGCGTGAAGGTGCAATGTGTGGTGACATCACCGCCTTACTGGGGCCTCCGGAACTACGCGCTCCCACCGGTCGTGTGGGGTGGCCGCGCGGAGTGCGCCCACAAGTGGGGCGATGAGGGGCGGTGGCGGAGGACCGGCGGCACGATGAGCAGCACGCTCGGCGACGAGCACTATGGTAATCGCGTCGACGCGGAGCAAATCGTGGAGAAGGTGCGCCGCTCAAGTCTTCAGGCCAGCACCGGCGCGCATTGCTCGAGTTGCGGGGCGTGGCGAGGTGATCTCGGTCTCGAGCCGACGCCTTGGGCGTGGGTCGCGCACATCGTCGAGGTCTTCGACTTGGTGCGAGAACTGCTCGCCGACGACGGAACGGTCTGGCTGAATCTCGGCGATTGCTACGCCTCCGATGGCGGCGTGCTGACGCCACACCGCGGACTGCCGAAGAATCGGCGCGTCACGCAGGACACCGTGAGTGGAGCCGTGCGGTGGCGCACCGGCGCCGGCGGCAACAAGGGCAACGGGGCTGCTGGTGAAGTGATCTGCCGGCCGAATCACGTCGCCGGTATCGCGGGCCATGACGCCGACGAGCAGGGCGCCAAGTACCGCGCGTTCTTCGAGGGCGTCAAGCAGAAGGACCTGATGGGGATGCCATGGGCAGCGGCGATGGCACTGCGCGCCGCGGGCTGGTGGCTGCGCAGCGACGTGATCTGGCACAAGCAGAATCCGATGCCTGGGAGCTACAAGGATCGGCCGACCACGGCGCACGAGTACGTCTTCCTGCTGGCGAAGCAGGATCGATACCTCTACGATTGGAAGGCGATCTCGGAGCCGTGCAGCCCGAACACTAACGCGCGGCTTTCGCAGAACGTCATGGAGCAGCTCGGCAGCGATCGAGCGAACGATGGAACGCGGCGCAACGGGCGCCGCATGAAGGCGATGCACGGCGGGGTACGCGCGCCTGGCGTGACGCCGAAGTCCGCAGGCCTTGACCGCGCCAGCGGCGTGCGTTCCAACGCGACCTTTCATGAGAATCACAGCGGCCTGGTCGAGCGCCGCAATAAGCGCACAGTATGGGCGATCGGTAGCGAGCCGTTCAAGGGGGCCCACTTCGCTACGTTCCCGACAAAGCTGGTAGAGCCTTGCGTCCTCGCTGGATCTCGCCCTGGCGATCTCGTCTTCGATCCTTTCATCGGCTCTGGCACCGTGGCACAGGTCGCGTCCAAGCTCGGCCGGCGCTTCCTCGGCTGCGAGCTCGGGCAATCCTACGAACCGATGCAGCGACAACGCATCGCACAGCCAGGGCTGGTACTGGCATGACAACGATTCTCGAGGCCGTGCTGAACTACATGAAGGAGCCCTCGCCATCACGACCATAGCCTGGGACGGTCGAACGCTCGCCGTGGATCGTGGCGCCTGGAACGGTTACTCGGCCCACGAAGTGACGAAACTCTACGATGTTCGCGGCGGTAACCGCATCGACGGCCAGCGTGCTGTCGCTCTGACTGGCGACGCAAATGTGGCGATGGCGATGCTGGCGTGGCTGCGCGGTGGCGAGATGATTCGCTTCCCTGACGCGGAGTGGAACAAGTCCTGCGGCCTCATCGTCACGGTGGACCGGAAGATATTCCGCATGACGACGGGCATGACGACGTTCGAGCCTGTCGAGGCGGTGCCCTTCGCGGATGGTGGCGGGCATGAGTACGCGCTTGGGGCGATGCTGGCCGGCGCCTCTGCTAAGCGCGCGGTCTTGTTGGTGGCGAAGCGCACCAGCATGTCCTGGGGTGGTGTGGACTGCTTGCGGATTACGAGGTCGCGCCGATGAGCCAGATAACCATCATCAAGCACGACGATGGCAAGATCGGCGGATTCACTGAGGCCGACCAGCGCGCCTATGCGAAGTACCGCGCGAAGATCGCGGAGCTCGAGGTCGGTGAGCTATTCACCTACTCGGTGTGGTTCCCACGGAATCCCAAACTGCACAAACTGCACTTCGCCGTCATCAAGGCGGTGTTCGACGCCCAGGAGCAATTCTCTGACCCGAGCGAGTTGCGGAAGTGGCTCTACGTCGGCGCCGGCTACTGCGATGTCCTGCCCGGCCCAAAGGGTCGCATGGTGGCGGTGCCGAAGTCGATTGCCTACGACAAGATCGACGACGCCGAATTCTCGGATCTGCACCGCAAGGTGGTGGATTTCCTGCGGGAGTTTCATGCGCTGCAGTTCCTGTGGGGGCATCTGACGCCGGAGCAGAGGTCCGAGATGATTGAGACCCTGCTTACCGAGTTTGAAAGGCAGTTGTGAGCGCCCCGAGTGCCGAGAGCAAGTACATGGGCCGCGTCGCCGCGCTCGGCTGCCTGGTTTGCCGGCGACTTGGGCGCGGATGCGTGCCGGCCCAGGTACATCACATCGCCGAGGGCAGCAGCTTGCGCTCCGACTTCGCCACGGCGCCGTTGTGCCTGGCGCACCACGACCCGTACAAGACCGGCACCGGGCTGCACGGCATGGGTGCCGAAGCCTTCTGTAAGACGTTCAAGGTGCCGTGGGAGAAGGAGGAGGGACTATTGGTGTGGGTGAACGAAGATATGCAGCTCGCCGCCCTCGGGCGGCTGCGACTGGCGGTGGCATGAGCGGCGCGATGCGGTTCTCGATCGAGCAGTTGAACCCGAAACTTCGCGCGCAGGCTCGGGAGCGGTACATCGCGGCGTTAGGCAAGGCGCGCGAGATTGTGCGGCGCCAAGACAAGGAGGCTGCGTCGGAGCTGCCGCCGCTGGCGGTCGCACAGCAGGCGACGGATCTGCTGTTGTGGCAATTCTCACTGGCTGGTGGTATTGCCGTGCCGGCGACCGAGTATCGGTTCCATCCGCAACGGAAATGGCGCTTCGACATCGCGTGGCCATCGCTGCGCCTGGCGGTGGAAATCGAAGGTGGTATCCACGGCGGGCGCGGGCGGCACATCCGGCCTGTGGGGTTCAAGCTGGATGCCGAGAAATACAACGAAGCCGCGATCATGGGCTGGCGCGTCATCCGTGTCACGCACGGCTGGATCAATGGCGGCCAAGCCTTGTCCATCATCGAGCGCGCCTACGGATAAATGGGGAGCGCGTGTTGACACTGACGAAGGCAGACAGAGAGACCGCGGCGCGTAAGCTATTCAGCAAGCTGGCATCGCGCGAACGACTGCGCCTGCTCGTCGAGGAAGCACGGCGCAGCAATCCTGACCCCCATCAGCTTGAGATCGAACGGCTGCGGATATATTTGCGCGAGTGGCGGGCATACCAACAGGCGTATTGGCCGCGCCTGGGTACTGGCAGTTGCTCTCCGTGGGTGTCCCGTGCCACAGAGGAAATCCACTCCGCTTCAGATTATTTGGAACGTTCCGATGGGTGGGCGATGGAAGTCATCGAGCGTAGCGTCGAGGACCTGCGGAAGAAGCCGGACGGCGAGGCGCTGCGCGCCGCGCTGCTGGTGCGTTTGATGAATCTGGCGATCCCCGCCCAGGTCTTCCGGCACGGCAGGCTGGCAGAAATATCCCCTGGCGAGGTCGAGTCGTTGGCCGATCTTGCGGAGATCGAGTTAGTCGGCATCGTGAAGGCCTACGGACTCCCTTTGGCGTGAAGTTGCAGCCTTCAGTGGATGTGGTAGCCTAGTTTCCGTGGGGGCCGAACTCGCCCTCGGAATGTAGAGGCCCGGAGAAGTTGACCGGGCCTTTTGCTTTACCAGCAGCGCCGTGGAGCAGTCCGGTAGCTCGCCGGCCCCATAAGCCGGAGATCACAGGTTCAAATCCTGTCGGCGCAACCAATATCCCAGAGCACCTGGCGTTCGGGGAGGGGCCGCGGCCTCTCTCGCGCCAGCTTCGGGGCATCGAGCAGTGTCCACCATTCTCCCTTGGTGGAATTTTTCCCCTCCGGCGCAGGCAACTTGCACCGGAGGGTTTTCTTCAGCGGTGTGGGTGTGGCAGGCGTTGGCCGCGTGGCATCAGTTGCCCGCACGTCGGGCAGATTTGACGCCCCTTGCGGGCGCTGCGGGCGCGGTACAGCACGGAAGGTGTGACATCGAATTTCTTGGCGGCGGCGTAGACGGTGCGGGCTTCGCCCGCCGGCGCCGCCGAGATCCAGCCAAGCGCCTTCTCGGTCTTGGTCTTCGTGTCGAGCGTCATGATGCTCGCCCATAGTCGGCGACCGAAAGTGCGACAGCAACGTTGCGCACCCATATCGGGGTCGCGCCGAGCGCGAAGGTTTCGCCGGCGCGCGCCAGTATGAACGTAGTCCCGATGACGCCAGCAATTGCTTCCGCTGCGCTCGGCGGTACGGCGTTGCCGATGCGCTCGCGCCATGCGGAGTCCGACAAGCCTTGCAACTCAAGGTACTCCTCGGGGTCAACGAGCGATTGCAGCGCCGCGAGCTCCAGCGTCGTGAAGGGCCGGTGCCAAGTGCCATCGAGCGCGCGGATCACGCAGACGATGCGTTGCGAGGCCTGCGGGAGCGGGCGCGGGTCGGCCACGGAGTTGAAGCCGTTGTCGTGGCGCGCGACGCCGCTGACGACGTTGGAATGCTGATCCCACGGCACGACGCCGAAATGCCCGCCGGAGAGGTAGGCTTCGCGCTTCGTCGGGTCGATCTTCGGGCGCGGATCGGCGACACTGAGAGCGCCGCCCTGGACTTGATTGGCGGCGGTGATGGTGGCGGTCGCCGTATCCCACTCCGTCACGCGCAGCTTGTTGTGGTGGCTGTTCGGTGAGTAACCGACGCGCGGATCGGCAAGCGCGAGGCCGCCTGCCGGTCCACCGGGCCCGGCGACCGCTTGCGAGGGCTGATCCCACCGCACGATGCGGTACGTGGTGTTGAAGCGGGCGCCTTCGATGCGAGGATCCGCAACGGCGTGCGGCCCTCCGCCAGCGATCATCTTGGTGTTCACGGTGCCGGAGGTTTGGTCCCATCGCCGCACACCGAACTGCCCGAAGTCCTCGGACAGTTGAGGGCGCGGGTCTGACACGGCGAACTTGCCGGTGACTGGGTGCGCGTTGCCGGTGACGGTGTGCGAGGTCTCGTCCCAGTTGGCGACGCCGAGAACGCCGCCGTGCATTTCCGGCACGATCAGATAGTCGGCGAGGTTGCCATCGACGACGCGCAGCTTCTGCAGCGAGCGCCAGTCCGAACCCGCCTCAACGAAAGCAAGGCGCACCCACGTCTTCCAGTGGAGCGCCGGGAGGCGGTGCATGGGCCCTGCGGCGGTGAATCCCGGCATCGGGAAGCGATCCAGCACGTCACCGACGGCGCGCAGCTTGCGCTTCACCGGCTCGTAGAGGAATGGCGGTACCTTCTCGCGGTGTCGTGCGACGAGCAGGAACCGCTTGCGGGTCTGCGCCAAGCCGCCGAGTTCGCCGCAGTCGTGCGTGGTCTCCGCCACGGCGTAGCCGAAGGCGTGGAGCAGTTGCACGATTTGGTCGAGCAATGGTCGGCCACGGTTCGAAATGCGCGGCACGTTCTCCAGCAGCATGAATTCGGCGGGGTCGTCCTTGAACGCTTCGAGCGTCAGGAAGATGCCACGCAGCGTGATGCGGTTCAGGGCTTGGTACTTGTCGGAGCGGCTACGGGCCTCCGAGAGCAAACCGGAGAAGCCCTTGCATGGCGGTGACAAGAAGATCACGTTCGGGTATTCGCCGCCGGTTGCTCGGCGGATATCGTCGGTGGTGGCCTCGCGCCAATCTGCCGGCGGCTGGTGGCCGTGGAAGGCGATGTATTGCGGGCGATCGAAAAGGTCGAGCAACGTTGCCGGTACGCCAGCCATGTGTCTGAAGTCGGCGATTGCGGCTGGGTCGTTGTCGATGCCGCCGATGCAGCGGTAGGTGGCGGTCATGTTGCCGACTTGAGCGCGGCCGCGATTGAAACCTCTGGCGCCGCCGCCCAAACCGCCGAACAGGTGGAAGTGTTTGATCTCGGTATTCATGACCGGTTCCTTGTGCGTTTGGCGAATGCGCGGTCGCGCTTCGCGTTGAGGACCTGTTGGCGGGCGAGCAGGTCGTAGAGTCCGCCGAAGGTACAGGTGAAGCTCTTGCGTTTGCCCTTGAGTCGCGCTTTGATAATCTCTGCGCCGGTGTCGATATCCAGATGCACGGGGCGGTGGTCGCGGTGCGGCTGCTTCCCTTTCAGGTGGCGCACGCCGCTGCGTTTCCAGCGCGTGCATTCGGACGCGAGCTCCATGCGGTCAGCGCCCCGGAATGGACGAAGGCGTAGGAAAGTGTCGATGTGATGAATCCCCTCGGCGTCGTAACCTGGGTTCGTGCCGATGACGCGATAGCGGCGGTCCTTGTAGACGACGTAGCCCTTCATGGTTGCCTCCGTAGTTCGGCGCGCACTGCATGCGTGACGCACCTGAGAAAGTAAATGCCCACCACCGCGATGAACGCGGTGGCGAGCAGGATGCGGACTACAGCGTTCACGCCGCGATGCGCCCGTACTTCACGAGGCGGGCGCGGACGCCGGTTTGAGTGCGCTGGTGCGCTGTGGCGAGATCTCCGAGCGCATCTCCCGCGTCGAATGCCGAGAGCAGCTTGCGGTCCTCGTCCTCGGTCCACGGTTCGCCGGTCTTGGCTGGCAGTTGCTGTTTGCGCCGTTCGACCTGTGCTTGCCGTTCCAGGGCATCGACTGCGTGGTAGAGCGCCCGCACGGTCAGCGGGCGCTGGTACGAACTTTCTGTCGGGAAGACTTCTCCGCTCTCGGGGTCTACGCCGTTGGCGAGCGACCGGATGATGGCGAGGGCTTGGGTTTGGTCCATTTGTAGCTCCTTCAGTAGTGCCGCGAGTTGCGGCCTAGTCACTATACTCTATATGCCAGCATATAGCAACTACGGGGGTCCGAATGCCTCATTGGATTGTCAAGGTGGCGTGGACGTTGTTCGTGGCTTTCGCGCTCGCGCTCGTGCTTGGTCCCATGGTGTTCTGGTGGTAAGAGCTCTGGCGCTGGAGGACCTGCGGAGTATTTGCCCGCATACCACGATCGAGCGGCTGCTGCTGTTCGTGAACCCGCTGAATCAGACCTTCGAGGAATTCGAGGTCAACACCATAGCGCGGCGCGCGGCGTTCCTGGCGCAGTACGCCTGGGAGACGCAGAATTTCACGAGGTTGGTGGAGAACCTGATGTATACGACGGCGGAGCAGTTGCGTGCCGTGCATCCGCACGACTTCGACAAGTTGGACGTGGACGATGCCTGGGGCTACATCAGGCAGCCGGAGCGGATCGCCAACCGGGTCTACGCCCACCAGAACGGCAACGGCGACGAGGCCTCCGGGGACGGCTGGAAGTACCGTGGCCGCGGGTTGCCGCATGTCACCGGACTGGGCAACTACATCCGCATGGCGGGGTGGCTGAATCTGGATCTTGTCAATCGCCCGGAGCTGCTCGAAAACGAGGTATACGCTGCGCGCGCCGGCGGCGCATACTGGTTGCACGAAGGCTGCAACCAACTGGTGGACCGCGACGATTTTGCCGGGGTCACCAGGCGCATCAACGGAGCGGCGACCGAGGGGCCGCCCTCGCACCACACCGCAAGGGTTGCTTTGCTGGAAAAGGCAATGAACGCACTGGCCTAAAGGAGGCTGACATGGACGCGAAAACGGTAGTGGCAGGATCGCTGAGATCGAAAACGCAGTGGCTCGGCGCCATCGTGATGGTGCTCGGCATCCTGCAGGACCAGGGGCAACTGCTGACGCAGCTCATCGGCCCGGATCACATGGGCAAGGTGATGGCGGCGATCGGCCTCGCCTTCATGGTCCTGCGGGCGTTGACTACGAGCTCACTGGAAGACAAGGTCCCGGAGAAGACCGAGGGCGGCTTCGTCAGGGTGCAAGTCCTCATCGTGCTGGCTCTGCTCAGCATCGGCTTCGCGCTCGGCGGCTGCGGGTTGATGCAGGCGGCCTCACAGCCGGTCCATGGCGAGAAGGCCGTCACGACGGAAGCGCCGGCGCTACGCGCTGCGCGCGTGGCGATCGACGAGGCCAATGCCTCGCTGGTCGGTCTGAACACAGTCATCGGCCAGAACGTTGAAAGCGGGGTCTGGACGAAGGCACAGGGGCAGGGGTACCTGGACGAGTCCAGGGCCGCCGGCCGTCGACTCGATGGCGCCCGTGAGGCGCTGCGCGGCGGCTTGCTTCTGGATGCGAAGTCGCAGGCGGAGGCGGTACGCCTTCTTGTTCTGACGTTGCACAAGCGCGTGGCTGCCGAAGCCCGCAAGGAGAAATGACCATGACTGCCGTAGGCGTGGCAAAGCTGGCCGATCTCGTCTTCACCTTGGCGCTCGCCGGGCTCGAGCGCATCCCTGTTGTCGAGAAGGTGCGTGAAATGGAGGAGAAAGGCGCGAGCCCGGACGAGATCACGGACGCCCTGCAGGAGATGCGCAAAGCTTCCGAAGCGGTAGCGCAGAAAAAGGTCGATGACGCCGCCTAACGACAGGCGAAAAACGGACAAGCCGCACACCACGATGGGCTGGCTCCTGCACCACGCGAAGGACTTGATGGCGGTCTGCGCGCTCGCTGTGATGGTGACAGCGGGGATGAACCATTTTGCCACGGCGGCGGACGTGGAGAAGAAATTCCAAGAGGTCAGAGTGGAGATCAAGACCGTGGCGCTGGAAGTCCGCAAGGCGCGGATCGAGGACGAGTTGTTCCGCTTGCGCAGCGACCCGAAGCAACAGGGCACGCATGCGCAGATTGAACGGTACGAGGCCGAATTGCGCGACGTTAGCGCGAGGCTGCGGAATTTGGAACGCAGCAAGTAGCTGATTTTCTTTCAACTGTTTGCAAACCGAGCTGGCCGCAGGAAGTGGCCGGGAGGAGAGCGAGTGACGAAGGCGGGTACATCCAAGAGGGCGCGCGCACACCGGGTCAAGCTGTTCATCGAGGCCTTCCTGTCGAACGGCGGGAACGCGACGCAGGCGGCGATCTCTGCCGGCTATAAGAAGGGCAAGGCGGCGCGGCAGGCGGGGTATCGGTTGTCGACAGATGTAGACATTTCCGCGGCATTAAAAAAGCGGGCGGAGCGGGCCGTGGCGGCGGCTGAGCTGAAGACCGAGGGCGTCTTGAGCGTGCTCCGCTGTCTCGTGCATGCGCGCGCGGTCGATGTGCTCTCGAAGAAGCAGCGCGCGCAGTTGCCGCCGCTGACGCCGGAGCTCGAGGTCGCCATCGTTGGCTTCAAGTTCGACAGCAAGAGGAAGCTCCGCGAGGTCAAGTTCGCCGACAAGAACGCGGCAGTCGAGAAAGCCATGCGGCATCTCGGAATGTTCAAGGACGACAACACGCAGCAGGCGGAGGCGATGAAGCGGTTTATGCAAGTGGTGAGTGGGCACAGCCGTGGACTTCCCACTAGATTTCAACCCGGAAAAGGTTAGGCAGTACCGAAGTGCCCACTGGCGTCTCAACCACATCTACTTCATCAAGGACGTAGACGGCAATCGGGTGCCGTTTCGACTGAATTGGGCGCAGGAGAACTTCTTCGACGAGCTGTGGTACCTGAACCTGGTGCTGAAGTCGCGCCAGCTCGGCTTCACCACGTTCATCGACCTATTCATGCTGGACGCGGTGCTGTTCAACCCGAACATCAATGCGCGCGTCATCGCGGACAGCGACGGCAAGGCGAAAGAGATCTTCGACGACAAGATCCGGTTCGCCTACGAGAACCTGGAGGACTGGCTGCGTCAGGGTCAGGAAACCGAGATCGAGTCGATGCACGCGCTGAAGTTTGCCAACGGCTCGTCGATACGGGTCGGGACAAGCACTCGCGGCCTGACCGAGCAGTACCTGCATGTGTCCGAGCTCGGGAAGATCAGCCTGGACTTCCCGAAGAAGGCTCTGGAGATCAAGACCGGGGCGTTCAATACGGTGCATTCCGGGAACTTCATCTTCGTCGAGAGCACGTCGAAAGGGCGCGGCGGCGTGTTCTTCGAGCTGTGCGACGCCGCTGACAAAGCGGCGCAGGCCAAGCAGGAACTGACCAAGCTCTCGTGGAAGCTGCACTTCTACCCCTGGTACGTGGACCCGCGCTGCGCGCTGTCGCCGGAGGACACGCGCAAGGTGACGATCACGAAGGAGTGGAAGGACTACTTCGCCGAGGTCGAGGCGGAAATGGGTGTCGAACTGACGCGGGAGCAGCGCGCTTGGTATGTCGAGAAGGCTAGGACCATGGGGGACAAGATGAAGGAGGAGTTCCCCTCGACACCGAAGGAGCCCTTCGAGGTCCCGCTCGAGGGCGCCTACTTCGGCAAGGACATGGTGCGGGTCCGCTCGGAGAAGCGGATCTGCAAGCTGCCATGGATGCAGGCGGAGCCTGTCCATGCGTTCCTCGACATCGGCCACAGCGACTACACCAGCATCTGGATGCATCAGCACATCTGGCCGTGGAATCACTTTCTCTCGTACTACCAGAACAGCGGCGAGAAGCTGGTGCATTACGTCAACTGGATGCGCAACGCGGCCATGGATCACAGTTGCGTGCTCGGCAGCATCTTCCTGCCGCACGATGCCGCGAGCCTGCACGCGGAGTCCACCGCCGGCAGCTACGAGGAGCAGGTCAGGAAGTTGCTGCCTGGCGTCAACGTCCATGTCGTGGAGCGCCCGAACGACAAGTACTACGACGGCATCGAGGCGACCAGGCGCGAGCTGGGGTCCTGCAAGTTCGATGAGGAGGGGTGCGACGAGGGCATCCGGGTGCTGGAGAACTACAAAAAGCAGTGGAACGACCTTCTCGGGGTCTGGCGCAACGAACCGCTGCATGACTGGGCGAGCCACGGGGCTGATGCTTTCGAGCAGTTCTCGCGCGGCTTCGTTGCCGGCGCGATGCGGGGCTACAAGCGTTCGCGCGCCGCGCGGACATCACACCGAACCGTTTGAAGGAGCGATGTATGGGCATCGGACTGCATGAGAGTTTCACCAAGTACCACGGCAGGCGCGAGCGGATCGCCGAGATCGCGGTACCTGGCAGGAGCACGGTCAGGCTCGGGCTGTCTGACACCGCGCGCTGCGCAGCGGAGCTCGAGGCCGCGAGAAGGACGCTGAAGAACATCGCCGGTTCAGCCTTGCGCGAGGGCGAGCTGGACGCGGAGGCCGAGAAGCTGCATCAGCACTGCCGCATCCTGGTCGGCGTCAACGAAGATCCGCAGACCCGCCGTGGCTAACCCGCTCGAAGGGGTGGAGACCACCGAGCGGGTCCGCCAGGCGAAGCAGCAATTGACGACGCAGTGGCGTCGGCGCCTGACCTTGAACATCTTGGTCGAAGCCGAGGCTGCGGACGACAGCAACCTCGCGCCGCTCGTGGATGCGGCGGTGCGTGAGTTCCTGGAAAGCCCGCCAGGGCAGGGGATCGGGCCGGAGTCCATGAAGGGCAAGTTCGAGTCCGCCGGTGGTCTTGATGTCACTTGGCGCGCATTGAACAGCTACTACGTCGGCGACCGGCTAGTCGGCGAGAGCGGCGTCAGCGCGGACGGCAAGGGGGTCGATTGGTTCGACTTCGCCGCTGGCAAGCCGAAGGAGGGCGCATGAATAGACGCGGATTTTGCAGTGCTGCGATGGAGCGTGCGCTATGGGCCTAATCCTCGGCGGGCCAACGGCGTGGAAGGTGCGCGCGAAAGGTGACATCGTGATCGCCTATCACTGGATCAATGGCGAGCCGGCGATGTGCCTGTACCCGCGAGTGAAGAAGTTGGGCGCCGCTGCGTTCGTGCTGCCGTTGTCGGTCGCGCACGAGTATGTCCGGCCGGATGGCTACCCGACGCGGGAGATGGTCGTGCGTTGCGCGAAGGCAGCAGCGGTGATGGGGTTCGGCATCGAGCGATTCACCATCCGGCGCATCGCCGACATCATCTGCGACGGAATCGAGGACCTGGTGAAGATGCCGCCGCTGCCGCGCACCCTTCGGAAGACCGGCAAGGCGGTGGGCGAGATTCGATTGCAGCACGCCGGCAAGACGATTGCTGCCGGCGAGATCGACGACGTGCCGGATGAGGTCATCGAGCACGGTTCGATGACGGAGCACTGATGACGACGCTAGGGCGCCGGATCTACCCGAACGACAAGGGAGAGATGTGGTTCGCGCCTGGGGACTACGGCAAGGACCCGAGAGATGGGGTGTGGCGCGCTCGGCCGCCGGCGCCGGATGGTGATGCCGAACACCGGATCCCGATGACGGGTTCGCTCGAGAACCACACCGTCATCGAGCACGAGGATGACACGATCACGGTGTCACCTTCGATCCTGATCTCCGCCCACGATGTACTTGGGGCGATGGAGTGGCACGGCTATCTCGAGCGCGGCACATGGAGGACAGCCTGATGGCGCACTTTGAACGTTGTTACCTCGGCGGGATGGTGGACGCGATGGAACGCGCGCTGGAGGACCTGCGGAGGCACCAAGCTCTTGGCGCGGCTGACGCCGGGATGCAGCGCGCCACCGAGTTGGCGGCATTGAAGCCGGCACCGTTGCGGCTGGTGACACGTCAGGCGCCCGCGGCCCGCGTCATTGGTCTCGACATCCGTCGCTTCACGCCGAGGCGCGTGTGATGGGTGCCATCGAGAACATCCACACCGTCGACCAGACCGGCTCGATCGAGCGGTGGCTCGCCGAGCAGGAGCAGCGACTTCAGGGCTGGCAGCCTGGGGAACTGCACCCATTGGACTCTCCGGTGATGAAGAAGCTGTTCCGCCAGCTCAAGGAGTGGTATGAGCAGGAGCGGGAGAAGCAGGCGCCGAATCGCTACCAGATGGCGATCGACCAGGATTTCTACGACAACATCCAATGGGACGAGGAAGATGCCGCGGAACTGGAGGAGCGCGGGCAGGCCCCCACGGTCTACAACGTCGTGGCTTCCACGGTTGACTGGATAATTGGCACGGAGAAGCGCACCAGGGTGGATTTCAAGGTGCTCCCGCGCGCCGAGGATGATGTGCAACTCGCCGATGTCAAGACGAAGGCGCTGAAGTATCTCAGCGATGTGAACAAAACGTCGTTCGCGCGCTCGCTGGCCTTCGCGGATGCCGTGAAGGTCGGGGTCGGTTGGATCGAGGACGGCGCCCGTGGCGATCCCACCGAGGAGCCGGTGTTCAGCCGGTACGAGAACTGGCGGAACTTGGTTTGGGATTCCTCCGGTGTCGAGCGCGACGGATCGGATTGGCGCTATCTGTACCGCTGGAAGTGGATCGATCTCGACATCGCCATTGCGATGTTCCCGCACCGCGAGGCGCAGTTGCGCAAGGCGGCGGTGGCCGCGAACCTGTGGGGCAACGACGAGGACGAGGATTTCTGGTATCTCGGCCAGCACTACCAGGCCCGCAACGCGAAGGGCGAAGTAGTAGGCCGCCGGTCCTACGTCAACGATACAGCCCTGGTGAACAACCGGCGCGCCCGCGTCAAGCTGATAGAGGGCTGGTACCGGGTGCCGGAGCGGTGCTTCATCTGCCGTGGCGATGTGTTCGATGGCGATGTTTTCGACCGGCGCAATCCGCTGATGGCGAAGGCGGCGACCGAAGGGGTCATCAGCCTGTTCGATCAGTTGAAGCTGCGGGTGCGGGTGGCGATTATGACGGATGGCGATCTGCTGCAGGAAATGCCCACGCCGTACAAGCACAATCGTTTCCCATTCACGCCGATCTGGTGCTATCTGCGTGGCCGCGACAGGATGCCCTATGGAGTCATCCGGCGGGTGCGAGACATCCAGGAGGATCTGAACAAGCGGGCCTCCAAGAGCCTGTTCCTGATGAGCGTCAACGGCATCATCGCCGATCTCGACGCGATCGAGGGGACCGGGCTGTCCTGGGATGACGTGCGTGAGGAGGCGGCGCGGCCGGACTTCCTCCTGACGAAGAAGCGCGGGACCGAAATGAAACGTGAGAACAACCTCGCCATGGGCGAGGAACATCTGCAGCTCATGGACCGCGACGAGCGGATGATCCAGCACAGCGGCGGCGTCACCGACGACAACCTGGGGCGACGTACCAACGCGATCAGCGGCGAGGCGATCAAGGCGCGGCAACTGCAAGGTTCCATCGTCACGGCGGAGATTTTCGACAACGAGCGGTATGCCATCCAGTTGCAGGGTGAATCGCTGCTTTCCCTGTCCGAGCAGTACCTGAGCGAGCCGAAGGTGATGCGCCTGGTCGGGTCGCGCGGCGAGTACGACTGGGTAAAGATCAATCAGCCGGAATTGCAGCCAGATGGTTCGATCCGATGGATCAACGACATCACGGCGAGCAAGGCCGATTTCGTGGTGGACCAGCAGGACTACCACGCCAGCGTGCGCCAAGCGATGTTCGAGTCGATGAGCGAGCTCGTCGGGCGCATCAGCGCGGTGAACCCGGAGGCCGGGCTGCGGATCCTGCGCATGGCGCTGGAATTCTCGGATCTGCCGAACAAGGACGAGATGGCCGGCGAGATCAAGAAGATGCTCGGCCTGGTCGATGAGAAGGATCTCCGGAACATGACCCCGGAGCAGAAGAAGGAACACCAGGCGCAGATCGCGGCTCGAGCGAGACAGCAGCAGCTTCAGGAGCAGGCGGCGCAGCTCGAGGTCCAGGCCAAGGCAGCGGAGGTCGGAAAGCTCAACGCCGAGACGCAGCGCCTGGTGGCGGAAGCCGAGGAACTGCAATTGCGCGTCAACGATGGCGGCATCACTGCGGAGGAGCGGGCGAAGTTGCAGCAGCAGTACATGGACAAGCTCGATCGGGTCGAGAAGACTGCCACCGCCGCCGTCGAAAAAGCACAGGGCATGATTCAGCAGCTCGCCAGAGAGAACGCGCAACTGCAGGTCAAGCTGGTGAACCGCGACAAGGAGATCGACACCGAGGCGGCAACCGAGCGCGAGGTCGCCAGGATCAACGCCGATGCCACGACGAGCGCGGCGGCGGCGCAAGGCGCGGAGACCCAGAAAGCCGAGGCCGAGGCCAACAAGCGGCTCGATGCCGCGATCAAGAACATCACCGGCACGCTGGAGAAGGCGGTGGATGGGCTGGCGAAGCAGGTCGATGAAGTCCGTGCCGAGGTCGCCACGGCTGCGAAAAAGGAGCCAGCAGCGGCCGGCGGCGCGCCGAGCGTGGTGTTCGAGGAAGGCGCGATCCAGGTACTCACGGGCGATCGCTCCGCCGGCAAGACGATCACAGCAGACATCGGCGGCAAGAAGGTGACGATGCGGGTGGAGCCAGATAAACCGACCGGCGCCGAGAAGAAGCCGGCGAAGAAAAAGGATTGATCGATGGCGACGAAAAAGAAGCAGCCCCGCAAGGTCGCACTGATCAACGTCTTCGATTACCGACGCGAGGACTACTCCGCATACTGGCAGATCGGCGTCACCGGCGAGAGTGGCGAGGGCTACCGCTGGGAGGCCCGCATGATCTCCTACGACCCCGTGGGGTGGGAGTGGCAGGGCAAGATGACGGCGGAGCGGCCGGACCTGCCTTTGCCGGTCTATCCGCCGGATGTGCCGGTGAAGCAACCGGAGTTTCTGAGAATGGCCCCGGCCGACCAGGTGAAGGTGATCGAAGCGCAGGAGGCCCGCCGGCAACTCTGCGCGGAAATCTACGAGGCGAACCAGAAGCCGATGTATCTCATCGGTGAAATGGTCGGCTTCGAGGACACCAGGGACCCCGCCGATACTGCGGCGCAGAAGTGGGTGCTCGGCGAGATCCAGAAGTACCGCCGGCGGGTCCCGCCGAAGCGGCCCGAAAGCGGCTACGTGATTGCGATGGGACCGTTTGGCATGGTGGTCTTGATGGCGCTCGGCATCATCACAGCGGTGCGGAATTCAATCCTGAACGTCATCCGCGACGCCATCGATGCCGGCGCCGGCGCCGGACTACTGCGGATCTACGACGGTACCCGCCCAGCGACTTGTGGTACTGCGACGACGCTGGGCGCGGAGTTGACTTGCAGCGATCCATGTGCGCCCGGAGCGAGCGGCGGTGTGATGACTTTCAGCGCCATCACGGCGGATGCCAGCGCGAACGCATCGATCACGGCGTCCTGGGGCCGGGCGGTCGACTCGACAGGAACCTGCGTGTTTGATTTCTCCGTCGGCACCGCTGGTTCAGATCTGAACCTGAACTCGACCACGATCACGGTGGGGCAGGAGGTCAGCATCACGTCGGCGACGATCACGGCGCCGAACGCTTGATGACGATCCTGGTCCCGCGCTACCGAAGCATCCCGGCGCAGCGCATCGAGCGGTGGCTTGGGGCGGAGCGCGCGGAAGCTCTGAGTAGATCGATGCTCGGCTGGTACGGTTCGCCGATTCCGGTGCTCGACATGCCTGGCGGGGTGAAGATCACCGGGGGCGGTGATTACATCGGCGAGTTTCCCCGCGGGTACTTCATGGGCGCGCTGGATTCGCTCGAAGTGGCGCTGAAAGCTGCGTTGCGCGCGCCGCATGGGCAGCTCAACGCTGGATTCGCGTCGATTGACGACGCGCTGAGTCGCTCGTCGCAGGGGTTCGGGCAGAGCCGGAACTTCAACAAGGTTGGGCCCACCGGCGTCACCGGCGTGACTTCGAGCTTGTGGCGTCTCGGGCCGCAGCCAGCCGCAGGCACGGCACCAGCAGCGGCCCCAGGCGGCACTGCGTTCAGCTCTTCGACCACAGGGGCGCTTGCCTTCGCTAATCCGGCTGCTGGGACTAACCGGTTGGTGGGCGCGGACGTGGGCGCGTCGGTGGCTGGCAATTCGTTGATGCTTTACGACTTGCTGTTCGGAGTGACGAAGTTAATCAACAGCACAGCGACTGAAGCAGTGACCGGGGTGCCTACGCGCTACCAGTCGGTGACCGCGACCGCTGAGGATTACATCGGGGGCAATTTCGGCTTCGTGCAGGTCGGGGGTACCGCGCTCGCGGCGGTCGCGCACAACCACACAGTCTGCACCTATCTCGACCAGGCGAACGCGGCTTCAACGTTGCCTTCGCTCACAGGGGCGTCGGGCGCGATCGTTGATCGATTCGATCATCCGGCGCAGCAGTGGTTTGCGCCGTTAGAATCCGGCGATACCGGCATCAAAGCGTGGACGCAGATGCAAACTTCCGCGCTAGTCACGACCGGAGTGCTCTGGTTCATGATTGGGCATCGTATTGGAATTGTGAGTTTCCCAACGATTAACTTTTTCTACCCGTTCGACTGGCTGACGAACAAGCTCCAAGCGCCGCGCGTTTTCGACAACGCTTGTCTCGCGTTCCTGGAGATGGTGAAGCCATCGACGAGTGCGACGACTTACGGCGGTCTTTTTGAGACGACCAGTACTTCGGCCTAGCGCATGATTCGATTCCTCGCGCTGTTTGGTCGGAAGTGGCAGGGGTTCTGGCAACCGCCGAAGGCGCTGAACGACGCGAGTCCGCAGATACCGTACCTGCCGTTGAAGACGCCAGCGGCCGGCGGGGCAGTCACCGGCACTTTTGCAACGACGCTCGGCGCCATCGTTATGGCGGCAAGCGGAAAGGTGACAGTCAAGGGCGCTTTCGCCACGACGCTGGCGCCGTTCGTGATGGTGTCCTCTGGCAAGGTGTCGGTCACTGGCTCGTTCAGCACGACGCTCGCCGCTGTTGCGATGACAGCGACCGGGAAGGTTGCAACAACCGGGGCTTTCAGTACCGTGCTCGGCGCAGTGACGATGGATGCAGCTGGGACAGTGGAAACGGAACAGGAGCAGCACTACGGCGGCCATCGCCTACGGCGCCGGCAGGAAGACGAAGACGAAGCGATCCGCAAGCAGTGGGAACTGCTCGATCTGCGCCTGCGCGATCAGAAAACAGGACCCAGCGCACCGACGCCGGCGCCGATCGAGCGAGCGGCGGTATCAGTTGGCGAAGTTGCCGCCGCCCGCGAGGCGCTACAGCAGGTACTGCGAGAGGCTGAGCAGGAGGCGGAGTTGGAGTTGGTGCAGATTGCGATGCTGGCGGTGATCGCAGTGGACGACGACTAAGGAGCCAATCATGGCGCGCAAGAAGGCAAGCGACAGGGCGGTAGGCATCGGGAAGTATGGCGAGAAGGACTGGCAGGCGGAGGCCGATCTCGACACGCTTATCCGCGCCGAGGAAATCAAGCAGGATCCGAAGCGGTTCAAACGCGCCCAGGAATGCGCGCGCCGTCGTCTCGAGGCGGTGGCGAAGGTGACGGCGGATAAGCCGTCCAATTAAACCCGGTTTTAACCGGGTTTAATTGGAGAGACGTAGCTCAACCAACAGAGCCGCAGGAAGTGGCTCCAAGGAGTGGAAGTCATGAAATTGCACGCCGAAGGCAAGGACGAGAGCAAGACCGGGTTCACCGACGACGAACTCGCCGGTCTGTCGGAAGCCGAGCGCGCCGCACTGGAGGCCGACGACGATGACGAGGACGCGCTGCGCGCCATCGCCGGCGCTGACGAAGACGATGAAGACGAGGCGGCGAAGGCTGCGCGCGAGAAGGCTGAAGCCGAGGCGGCAGCAGCGGCGAAGGCGAAGGAAGACGCCACCGCGAAGCTCGCCGAGGAAGTCGAGGCGAAGAAGCGCGTCGCGGAATTGGCCAAGATGTCCGCAGAGGACCGCGCGAAGGCGGAGGCCGAGGATCGTGCCAAAGTCGAGGCAGCGGTTGCGCTTAAAGCCAAGGCCGACGCACAAGCCAAGGCGGAAGCCGATGCCAAGGCTCGCCCGGAGTCGGACGAGGACGAGCCCTTCATGCCATTTTATAAGGCCGAGCCACCGGAAAAGTACGACGAAAAGATGAAGGAACTTGACGCCCGCCGCGATGCGGCGACGGCGAAGTTCAAGGCCAACGAGATCGAAGTCGATGAAATGCTGGCGGAGTACGCCACGGTCGAAGGCGAGCGCCGCGAACTCGACGAGAAACGGGTGAAGGCGGAGATCTCCGCTGAGCAGGCCGAGCAACAGGCGGACCAACGCTGGATGTGGGAGATCAACAGGTTCATGAAGAACGTGCTGAAGCACGAGGCCATCGACTACAAAGCGGCCCCTGGTCTGCACGCCGCCCTGGACGCCGAAGTGAAGGCGCTTGCCGCCGACAAGAACAATGAGGGCTGGACTGGGGACCAATTCCTTGAGGCCGCCCACAACCGCATCAAGACGCAATTCAAGATCGGCAAACCCGTGGGGACGGTGGTGCTGGACGACGCGGCGAAGGCGAAGGCCAAGGCCGACGCGGATGCCAATGCGAAGGCCGAGTCGGAGCGCAAGCGGCGCGCGAACGAGAACAGGGATAAACTGCACAAGTCGTTAGGTGGTCTGCCGGCAGCCGGTGCCGCCGAGATCAGCGGACAAGATGGCGAGTTCGCTGCGCTGGAAAATCTCAGCGGTATGGAACTGGAGACTGCCGTCGCGCGCCTGACCCCGGAACAGCAGGATCGGTGGGCCCGGCAGTAGAGTAGATGGCGGACTTGCGGCGAACCTTCTCGATTGAGCTGAAGGTCGGCGAGTCCGTCACGATCGACAGGGGCAGCGTCCTGGTGACGCTGCTCGAGAAAAGTGGGCAGCGGGCGAAACTCGGTTTCGACGCCGCCAAGGATGTGCCGGTGAACAAGGTGACAGCTTTCCCCTCCGGCGCGGGGCAGGCCCGTAAGGGCATTCTCGCGGCGTAGGTTGATTCCGGCTTCGGCCGGTTCTATGGTTGGCGCGCAGGAAGTGCGCCTGTGTTCAACAGGAGCACTTCATGAAGACCATTGTGGGTCTCAACGACCCCAAAGCGGTAAAGAAGTTCTCAGCCTTCCTGGCTGTGGACGTTGGACGAAAGTCCTACTTCGCCAAGAAGTTCATGGGGGTGGGTGAGGAAGCCCAAACCCCGATCCAGATGCTCCCGCACCTGGAGAACGACGCGGGAGAGCAGATCTCCTACGACCTCGTGATGCAGTTGAAGATGCAGCCGATCGAGGGCGACAACACCCTGGAGGAAAAAGAAGAGGATCTGAAGTTCTACACCGACTCGCTGTACATCGACCAGGCGCGCGGCGGGGTCAACACCGGCGGCCGGATGACGCGGAAACGCACCATCCATGATCTCCGCAAGATCGCGCGGGTCCGGCAGTCGGAATGGTGGGCTCGTGTCTTCGACGAGCTGCTGTTCATGTACCTCTCCGGCGCTCGCGGCATCAACACGGAGTTCATCTACCCGACGACGTATGCCGGGTTCGCCAACAACGGCTTCGTCGCGCCGGATACGCAGCACATCCTGTTCGGCGGGGCGGCGACCTCCAAGGCGACGCTGGTGGTGGGCGACAAGTTCGATCTGAAGCTGATCGACCGGGCCGTGGCGAGAGCGGACATGATGGGCGGTGGTACCAGCATGATTCCGTCCATCCAGCCCTGCGAGATCGATGGCGAGCCGCACTACGTCATCTGCCTGAATCCGTGGCAGGAGTACGACACGCGGACCAACGCGACGACCGGGCAGTGGCTGGACATCCAGAAGGCGGCGGCATCCGCCGAAGGGCGCAACAACCCGATTTTCAAGGGCGCCCTGGGGATGTACAACAACGTCGTGCTGCACAAGCACAAGGCCGTCATCCGCTTCAACGACTACGGCGCCGGCGCGAACGTGCTGGCAGCAAGAGCCCTGTTCATGGGGCGGCAGGCAGCGGTGATGGCCTTCGGTTCTCCGGGGACCGGTCTGCGGTTCGACTGGCACGAGGAAACGCAGGATCGCGGGAACCAGGCGGTGATCGACACCGCGACGATCGTCGGCGTCAAGAAAACGGCGTTTACGATCGAGGGCACGAGCCGGGACTTCGGCGTCATCGCCCTGGATACCGCGGCGACCGATCCGGGTTGAGCGGCACGTTGTAGACGGAGGGGCGCGCAGTTGCGCGCCCTGTTCTCTCTCTTTTTGGAAGGAGCTAGACCATGGCAAACCACCTGTCGGACTACGCCAAGCGCATTCGTCCGATGCCCGTGCCGAGAGGCGCGGATGTAGTTGCAGTTCGCATGACTATCGCGTTGCCCGCAACGCACGCCGTCAACGACATCCTCGAATTCGGGGAACTGCCGGAGGACTGTGTGCCGGTCGATTTCGTGCTGGATGCAGCCGACATCGACACGAACGCCGCGCCTGCGATCGTCCTGGCCGCGAGTTTGCTGAACGCAGCCAAGACCGATCTGTCTGCAGGCGCGGATGACGGGGGCGCGAACTGGCTGACCGGCGCGACCATCGGGCAGGCCGGCGGCGCCGCGCGTCCCACCGTGCGCGCGGTGTGGCTGACCAATCCGCTTCCGACGACACGGCGGATGGTCGGCGCGAAGATCACGACCGGCGCAGCGACCGCGGCAGCGGGCGAAGTCGGCATGACCTTCAAGTATCGCCAGCAGCACTACGGCCGCTGAGTTCTACCGCAGGGCCCGGGGGCGGAAGCCCCCGGGAGTGCTTTGCCCATTTTCAGGAGGCTCAAATGCTTCTCAGAATCAAGCAGGTCCGTCAGCTCCCAAGCGGCAAGGGTTTCGGCACCGACATCGTGCTCGGCAGGGGCCCGGAGCAGCGCACTTACCAATTCAGGCCGCAGGATCCGAAAAAACCGGAGAGTGACCACGCCTGCAACGTCGCGGACGCCAAGGATGTCGCGCATCTGCTCTCGATTCCGGAGGGCTTCGAGATCCACGCGTCCGAGCACGGCAAGCGCAAGGTAGCCGCAGCGGAGGGCGCCGGCACCGGCACAACCCCGGAGACGCCGCCGCCAGTTCCGCCCGCCAAAGCCGGCGCCGAGATGACGCGCAAGCAGATGCTCGCCGCGGTGAAGAAGAAGACGGGAAAGAATCCGAATCCGGCGACGAGTACGAAGAAACTGATGGATCTTCTCGCCGCTTGACGAGTCGAGCAATAGGTCATGGCGACCACGATGCAGCAGCTCGTTGATCGGGCGCGTAAGCCCCTCAACGACAACGACAAGGTGCGCTGGCCGGATGCCACGCTGCTGGAGTACGCGAACGACGCGCTGCTTCGCCTCCGTTCGAAGCGTCCTGACCTCTTTTTCGGGCAGTTTCTCAACCTGCCTGGGGCTGTTACTTTGGCGAACAACTTCCCGCTCGGGGATGAGTTCATCGAGCCGGTGGCGGACTACTTGCGAGCTCGAGCGCACACGCACGACACTGAGGCCGCCGAGGAGGAGAAGGTGGCGATGTTCTCGAAGGCTTTCCTCGACATCGTCGGGGCCTGACGCATGGCGACGACGCTGTTCACGACGCTCTACGACGAGGTGCTGACAGAGGTCGCGGGGGTCACGCAGCCCGTGGCGCTGAACGCCATCAAGCAGGCGGCCATCGAGTTCTGCGACCGCGCCTGGGTCTGGATCGTGGACCAAGGGCCTATTCCGGTCGCGGCGCTGGCCAACACCTTCGACTGGGAGCCGCCATCGGGAACGGAGGCGGTGCGGCCAATGCAGGTCTGGCTGGACAAGCGGCCGCTGGTGCCGAAGACCGCGAACGAACTCAGCGAACTCTACGGCGACTTCATGCAGGCCGAAGGTTCGCCGGCGTGCTTCGTACAGAACCGCCCGGACCAGTTGATCGTGGTGCCGAAGCCGGTGAACGTGCAGCCCGGCGAGATCACCGCGAAGCTCGCGGTGAAGCCGACGCAGGCCGCAACCGGCATGGAGAGCGTGATTCTCAGCAAGTTCCGGGACGCCATCTGCCACGGCGCGAAGGCGCGACTTTACCGGATGCCGCGGAAACCCTGGTCGAACGGCCCCTCGGCGACGTACTACCAAGGGATGTTCGACAACACGGTGAGCACGGGGCAGGTTGCGGTCATCCGTGGTTTCGCCGGCGCTCGAGCGCGGGTGAAGGCGCACTTCTTCTGAGGAGCAGACGATGGCCGCACCCACCGTAGTCGTTTCTGTCAATTGCTCCGATCAGAATGGTGTTGCGCTGCAGGGCGCCACGGTGCTCGCGACGTTGATCGGCACCGATGTCTACAACAACGAGATCATCAGCCAGATCCAGCAGCAAGCCGTCAGCGACAGCACAGGCCTCGCGCAGTTCACTCTGTTCCCGAACGCTCTCGGCTCGAAACGCACCTACTACCGCTTCACCGTGACGCATCCGGTGACCGCGAAGAAAATCCTCGACGTTACCGCCATCGTGCCGAACACGAATTGCAACCTCGCGGCGATCGCCAACAACCTCGCGCGTGAACTCACGGCGCCGGCGGTACTGGCACAGCCATCATCGCCGGCCCTGACCTCGCTGGCCTCGCTGGTGACGGCGGCGGACAAGCTGCCGTACTTCAGCGGTATCAATACCATGGCGCTGACCGACTTCCCTGCGTTCGGACGCAGCCTCGTCGCAGCGGTCACTGCAGGGGCTGCGGCGACAGTGCTCGGGCTCGGCGCCGCCAATTCGCCCACATTCGCTGGGTTGACGCTGACTGGGCAACTGAAGGCCGCTAACGGTTCTGCTGCGGCTCCGGCGTACTCGTTTGCATCTAGCACTGGTGAGGGCATGTTCCTCGTTGGGGCGAATGTACTGGGATTCTCCACAGGAGGCACTGAGCGTGGTCGTTTCACCAGCGCAACGTTCTTCGAGTGCATCGCACTCAATGTACGAGGTACTGGATCAATTGGTGTTGCGCAAGCAGTTCTGGAATCTGACGCCGGTAACGTACTGGCGCAGCGCAATGGGGTGAATGCGCAGTCCTTCCGTGTCTACAACACGTTCACAGATGCTGCCAACTATGAGCGCGCAGAAATACGCTGGAATGCCAACGTCTTTGAGATCCTCGGCGGTGTAGCCGCAGGCACTGGTGTTACAAGCAGGCCAATGACGGTTGGAACTGGAGCGGCGAGCAATCTCTCGTTCACGACAAGCGGCGGTACACACCTCGTAGTTCGTCATCTGGCTAGTGTGGTGAACTACCTCACCGTGCGCGGTAATACGGCAGGCAACTCTCCGCACATTGAGGTTGATGGTTCTGATACCAACATCAGAATAAACTACAGCACGAAAGGTACCGGCGCACACGACTTTTATACGAATCAAGCGGGTAGTTTGCAGTTTGCCGTCGTACACACAGCCTCGGCTGATCGTGCAGTCACAATCACCGGGTCCAGCGGTGGCAATCCAACCATCTCCACAACTGCGGGCAACCTCGCAATCACACCGGCAGTTGTCGTAGCAGGCAGCTTTCTGAGTGTCGGTGGTACTCCGGCTGCCGCCGGGCATATCCGTCTGATAAGTGCTGGACAGCTTGCAACGCGCAATAACGCGAACACCTCTGACGTTGCGCTGATCCAATCTGATTCCAGTGATCGCGTAGTTCTGAACGCCGGAGCCGGCGCTCCGACACTGAACAACCATCACTTCCATCCATTTGCAGACAACGTTTATGATCTCGGCACAACGACCGGCCCGCTGAAATGGCGCACCGGCTACTTCGGCACCAGCGTCATCACGCCTCTGGTGGGGACTGGAGCGGCGCTCAATCTGACGTTCACGACGAGCGGGGGAACGCAGTTTGCAGCGAATCATATGGCTTCTGCTGTTAATAGTTTGTTTGCTCAAGGTTCAGCCAGCACTACTCCTCTTTTAGGTGCTCAGGGAGCCGGAGCCAATATCACAATAGAATATGCCGCAAAAGGAAGCGGGACGCATCGTTTCTATACAGACTTATTTGGTGGTGGCGGATCACTTCTCCAAATGGAAATTCTGCACACAGCCTCGGCTAATCGTGCAGTCACACTCACTGGGTCCAACGGTGGCAATCCGACTATCTCCACAACCGCAGGTAGCCTCGCCTGGGGCGCGGCGCTCGTTGCGAACGCAAACCTTCGTCTCAGCCACGGCACTTCCGCACTGGCAACCTCAGCAACGGAAGGGTTCCTGCACCTACAATCCTGCGCCGGTACTCCAACGGGCGTTCCGGCCAGCATCCCGACGGCGCAGATACCGACGGTCTACGACTCGACGAATCAGCGCATCTACTTTTACTCCGGGTCCTGGCGCTCCGTGGCGGTGGCCTAAATGCCCGAGTACCATGACAACC